>Ga0180437_10009463_pt1 | contig 12070 bp, 6 predicted proteins | sample SS_ome_4_FD_132410 | JGI IMG/M metagenome (GOLD analysis project Ga0180437, IMG submission 132410) | Hypersaline lake sediment archaeal communities from the Salton Sea, California, USA - SS_3_D_1 metaG | ecosystem: Environmental > Aquatic > Non-marine Saline and Alkaline > Hypersaline > Sediment... | reverse complement strand
TCAGCCCGGTTATCATGAAACTGAACTTCCGACTCCTTTTTGTTTTTCTTGTCAGAAGAATCACTAGCGACAGCTTTTGATTTCTTTAATGTGGATTTTTCTGTTTGTGTTTTCATCGCAATCCCCAGACACTTTCAATAATCAAGTAATTAAGGGTCAGACCACGCATTACCAATCCAGCTATGGTCCTCACAAAAACCCCAGCGTAATTAAAATCAAACTTCCAAGAACAGCCGGCCAGTACCCAACCTTGGCCACGATATTGTCCCGGTAAAGAATAAACCCGCAACCGTGCTTCGGACGGATCGAAAACAGGTAGGTATTCACCGTGGCCAGCACCAGCAGCGAGTACATCAGAATATAAAAATACTCGATATAAACGATGCTGGATCCGGCGAACTGTTCTCGCAGTTGAATATGTGCCAGCATGACGACAAAAAACAACACCGAGCAGCTGGCAATAAAACCCGATGCATCAAAACCCAGGCGGCTGGTTAGTTCTTCGTCGGCACTCACGGTCAATAGCCCGGCGAACAATAGCGTCGCCACGAGAAACAGTGGCAGCAGGTAAATGATGAATGCGTTTTCAAATTTACGCTTGACTACCAGGTTATAGTGCAATTCCGGGAATCCCTGTTGGCCAACATAGCTGGAAATGCCGAAGTTGGTATCGTAATTTGACAGGCTGTAGTCGAAATAAGTGTTTTCACGTTCCCAGGTATCGAGCACGATATCCTCTGCAATGCCGAACATATCAGCAAGTCCCGTGCCCTTGTAGGCTCCGAAGTCCGGCACCAGGATGATGTTACCCGAAAACTGTTTGTGCCAAATTCGCATCCATACCGTTTTGTGATCGAATGGATAGGTCGCGTAATCAAACGGCTGGCGCACGGTCGCTTCAAAATACCAGCCGATGGTTTCCTCATTTGCGGTGCGTACACGATAGACTTCGCGTGGATCGAAACTGGAGTCGACCTGTTCGGGCAGGACGAAACCAATCTCATCAGGGCCGGGTATGATACTTTTGTGCAGATCATTCTGGTATCGCTGCCAGATATAGCCTGTAATGTTGACTTCGGTAGAGTTAAAAAACTTCAGCGACTGGATAAATATACCGGTCTTGACTCTCATGGACGGCTCGATATGGCCCGCCTGTGCGACGACGCGATCTTCCCAGTTTTCCTGTAAGTACGCGCTGACTGCCTGCTCGTTAACCAGCTGCGTGGGTTCGACGACAAACTGATTCATTTGTATCCACAGGTTAACCAGCACGATGACCAATACGATCGAAACTGCTGCAGATATCCACCACCAGGTTGAATTTTTCATCGCCATAGTTCGAGCTTCAACTACCCCTTTTGTTATATCTATAATGCAATGCTTTTTAGCCCATTCCGTCGACACCATGTTCGAACACGGCGTCATGCCTGTATGTCTCACCTCCTTTTGCAGGATCGGTTGATCTCTTTCCAATCCCGTTTATTAATATTGACGCTGCTCACGCGAACGGAATAAATTTACGGCAGTCGTGGCTGCCTCGCCCGGGCGATACTACGAACACCAACAAAAGCGACTAACAGCACGATAATAGTGAGCATCACGACATTCTCGCGCTGTTTCCAGAACGGATCACAGACCAAGGAGACGCCAAAAATCAGAGCAGTCGCTGTGCCATAGAGTAAAAAGTACGGGGTTCTGCGTTGATAGAACTTGCGCAGCTTGCAATTCCACACCGCCAGTAACCCATAGATCACCAGCAACGCGGCCAGGAAATCGAAAGCGATTCGAAACAGCCCCCGGGTCGGGCATGCGAAATCGCATAGTTTTTGCCTTACAAATTCAATCTCCGCATCGAGCAGACCTGACCCCAAGCCAGCCCCATAGACATCTATCAATCTGGCGCCGATTGCTTCAGCATGGCTCTCCGCAAGGTCGTCTGCTGCAGTTTCATTTTCAGTCACCTCGTCCGTGGAAGCTTCGTCCTTTTCTTCATCACCCTCCGGTTCCGTCGGCAGAGGCCACAGCCCTACTCCGGCGAAATTATCCTGCAAGTAGATCAGGTCTTCGACAAACTGTTCACCTTCATTAAAGTAGTTATCTGGCACCAAATCAGGCAGCGTGGTGATAATCGGAACCATTTTCCGCAATACGGTTCTACGAGCTGTACCATTACCGTCGAACGCGTCTTCTATAACACGGCGTAACAATTTTTTAGCGTGACTGGTATGTTCTGTCGGCAAAAACACAAACACCTGGTCGATCATTTCGGTATACGATTCGGGATCAGTATCGGAGTCTGGTTTGGGTGCCAGTACACCCTCAAGCTCACTGAACAATTTCTTGTCGATATGCCTAAGACCTTCATCTGAACACTTGTTGTTAGCTGTATTGATTCCGGACCAGTCAAGACCGAGCGTGATATTGAGCCTGGCGTCGGGTCTTTCCTGTTGCAGCACCTTGTGCAGGTCTTTGACAATTTTACGCAATTTAGGAGCATCGGAATCTTTATCGTAACTATCAAAATAAAGATTGATGCCATCGGCTCGCACAGTTGAATTATCCTCTACAAACGGAAGTAATTTGCGTAATAAGTGACCCAGGACGGCAATGCTGTCATCATCTCGACTATCATCACGAAATTCCTGATTGATAGATTTACCGATCGCATTTACCGCATTCCTGATTTGAACAGGCTCCCAATTCATCCAGTCCGACGTGTAATAGGTGACGTCAACTTTCACCCGATGCCGGTGAGCGGTATTGATGAATCTCGCAATATACGACCCTGAATTGGATTCATCACTCCAGCGTGAGTCATTTATGATCTTGCCTTCCTTAAATTGCAGCCCATGAAAACCGATGCGATCGAGCACGCTGAAATCAACTGCTTTTGCGCTGCCATCCACCAGCCAGTAGGGGAGGAAGCCGTAGGACAGCGCGGAAAAGTCGCGCGAACAGCCGCAATCGCTCGCATCGAGCGAGATCTTACTCGTCTGGCCTGATTCGCTTGCGGTTTGTTCCAGTCCCTTGGTCAACAGCTCTGCCAGTGAGCTGGTTGCCCCCCGAGCGGAGCCTGCTGCGCGCTCTAAAGGTTCCTGCTGCTTCAACAGCCCTTCAGCCGCAAGATACTGGCAGAGTCGAGCGAGTGCATGATAAGTTTGGGTGCCAAATAAACCGTCAACCTGATCGGTCAAATATCCGCCGGCTTTCAATTGGAATTGAATACTTGTAATGTCAAGGGAATTTTTTGCTTTGTCAAAGCTGTTCTGGATAAAAGGCACACTGCAATCTGGTGGTATGGGCTCTTCAGTTTCCTTCGGGACAGTCACCTGATTACCCCCATTGCCGTCGTCTTGGGCTCCCAGATCTTCTTCAGCCAGGACAAACTGCATGCTGCCAAAGAACCCAATTAAGACACCGGCTATTACTGCTCGAAGATTAATCATGTCTATACCGTCTTCCCTTCTTTGCGGAGTTCCTTGCTAACGCCCTTGACCAGGTCATCACGGTTGATGGTGTCGCGATTCATCTGCAGGGCGCTGATTGCACCATAGCGCACAACGTTGGCGATCGCGCCACCGGAGAGTTCATATTCACTCGCCAGATTTTCCAGGTCGACTCCGTCGGCGAGGCCCGATCTGCCGTTTAACGTGTTCTCCCACAGGCGTTGGCGCTGGCTGACGTTGGGTAGCGGGAAGTAGACCAGTGACTGGAAGCGACGCGCGAAGGCCTCGTCGATATTGGCCTTCAAATTGGTCGCCAGTATCACGATACCCGGGTAATCTTCGACGCGCTGCAACAGGTAGGAAATCTCCTGGTTGGCATGACGGTCATTTGAACTGGTGGTTTGCGTGCGCTTGCCAAACAATGAATCGGCTTCGTCGAAAAACAGGATCCAGTTTTTATGCTGCGCCTGGTCGAATACGTTGGCAAGATTCTTTTCGGTCTCGCCGATATATTTCGATACCACCATCGACAGGTCGATGCGGTAAACGTCGACGCCCAGCTCGGCACCGATCAGGGTAGCGGTCAGGGTTTTCCCGGTCCCCGGTGGGCCATAAAACAGGCTGCGGTATCCTGGCTTGATTGCTTTCTCCAGCCCCCAGTCCTGCATGATCGTGTTCGAGTGCTGCATCCATGTCTTGATAACATCGATTTCCGCCAGCACCTGGGGCGCAAGCACCAGGTCATCCCAGCTGAGCCCAGTGCTTATCAATTTGGCCGGGAAAGTGATGCTGTAATCGGGTTTATGTCTGACACCCGAGGTGCAACGCGATAGCGTGTCGGCCGACAGCTTCAGCGCACCGCTTAAGAAGGGTTCGTCTTCGCTTTGACGCTCTATCTTTAGAATTCCCGAGCCGGCAAAGAAATGATCACTCTCGAATAATCGGATGACCTCGAAACGCCGGGCCATGTCCTGCCCCGCCAGAATGAACGCAGCTGTTTCGCCGGTGGGCAGGAAGCCGCCATGGTATTTTCCCTGCCAGCCGCCGAATTCGGCATATCCCCGGTCGAGGTTCTTGTTGCGAATGAACAGCAGGTCGAGCAGTTGCGGGCGAATGTGAGGAATCATCGCCAGAATCATTACCAGGCGTTCGCTAAAACCCATAGCATGCTGATTGACCAGCCTGGCATATTCAGACTGATCCCCGTTCAGGACGGGTGGCTTAATCTCGCGGACGTCGTCGTGACCGCAGCCCTGTTCAAAATAGAGCTTTATGGCGGTTTCCAGCACACGGCTGAACCAGTCGATTTCACGCTCCAGGGTCGCTGCATTCAACTGAGCCGGGCTCATTTGGGCTAGGGTCATATCAGCACCACTCCACATGGATCACGCGATCCATCCACGGATATTTAATCGTCAAAAAAGACCACGGCACCTGATCCAGCAACATGTCAAACGATCGGGCTTCGACCGATAGATGCCAGGCTTCGTCCTTGAGTTGCAGGCTTCCATTGCGTTGCAGGAACGACTCTCTCAAGCCGGCAATCGAGGTATTGGCAAGCGGTTTCCAATGCTGGATGATCGCCTGCAGCAAGGCTTCGAGCTGTTCTTTATGGCCGTCGGCCAGTTCGATGCTGCGCCGTATCGGCAGCCCGGGTTTGACTCCACACAGGAGCTTGTTCAGCACAAGCTGGTATTCGGGGCTCGAGGTGCTTTCGTTGACCAGGAACTGTACGCAATGCACTCCGTATTCTGCCGCCTCCCGGTTATTAAATTTACCTCGATCAACCAGGCCCAGACGCTCAAACAGGCGCGGCAGATAGGGTGCGAACAATACGGCACCGGCATTGGCTATATAAATATTTTCGAGCGGCGCCGGTTCTTCACTGTGCCCCTCGCTAGGCTCGCCAGCATCGACAACGGCATGGGCGACCAGGCCCGGTGTATTGTCGAAGGGGTGCTCTACTTTATCGACAGAATGTACCGGGCCACCGGGCGTAGCCAAAGCTTTAACACCGAACGATGGATCGGATCTTATTGCGTTGAAGTCAATCGGCTCGCCCCTGATCAGACAGACGAGGATATGAATGTAAAATGCCTGCTTGTCCAGCGACTGCTCGGCATTGCTATGAATAGCCGACAAAAGATCCGAGCCTGGATCAGGTCGATTAGCCGTGTCGGACTGCTTATTCAATGCAATGAAAGCATGGCCAAGCTCGGCCAGCACGGGAGTCGATAAAGTATCGATAGCCCGACGCCAGGGATACTTGCCTGCCTGCAGTTCACGGAACAGGCGTGCCAGGTAATAGGGGGCATCGCGGGTGAGTATCTTTATATCCTCAAGCAGCAACGAATCCCTGGACGCTCTTCCGGAGCCTGCTGTCGTCAGCGCAGACAGTACCCGCTCATAGCGCCCATGGGGCCCTGCCTGGTATTCGGTTTCACCTGATAACGATTCTTTATGACCTGCAAGCTCTGCTCTCAATTCTGTTGAAGACGATTCCCTTTTACTTACCATCCGGGCAATCGACGGCGAGTCCGTACCGGTTGTTGACTGGTCAGTCTCGTGGTTTAATCGCGAGCCCTTGTTGCTTGCCATATGGCCGGCCATTTCAACAGCCACCTCCCCCAGCAGCTGCAACACATCACCAGCCAGTGTATTTGACTCGTTCGTACTGCCCGTATTTTCGATCAAGCCCGCCAACAGGAGAGGCTGGGTTCGATAACTGGATATAGGCATTTGTCGAAGCAGGCTGCGAAGATAAGCTTTTTTACTGAATCGACCACCACGTTCGACCAGCAGGTATTGCAGTGTAAACGTCCTAAGTTCGGTACTCTGCGGTGATCCACTGTCAGATGCCTGGCCATCAACCGGTTGAAACACTTCTTCATAGTCAAGTATCGTTTGCACAAAAGCGTGGGCATCAGGCTCGAGCAGCTGCAACAATTCATTGAACCGGGCGGGTGAAAAACCAAGAACGATGTTTAGGCGAACACTTGCCTGTTGCCCGTAATGGCGCAGCAACTTTTTCAGTGACTGTGAATGCCCATGATAAAGCGCCTGCCATGCAGACTCGGTCAGCGCCGCATCACCCGCCAGGAGCGCCGACACCAGCTGCGCTTCAAGCCTGGCGACTTTTGCCGGCTGGTCATTTTCAGGGAATCCTGACAGGGACGCCAGACTCATAACCCGTTGTACCGCAGAGCTTGAAAACTGTTTCGCCAGTCTTTCCAGCACACGTGCCGGCTGCGCATTGTCGCGCAAAAACTCGATGAGAGTCGCCGGTTCCGAATCAATCAGCTGGATTAGCAACGGTTCAAGTGCGTCTGCGTCCGTGAAACGCGAGTACCAGGGCAGGTATCCATGATGCAGAAAGTAGAATAATTGCGCCTGTGCATCGATTTTGAACTCGACCAGTCTGGAACCCGTAAGCGGTCTTTTTGCAGCAGCGTGGCGAACCTCGCGAAGCGCCATCAGCAATTGTTCGCGCAATTTACCGGGCATCTGTTGCCGGTAATCAGTGTAGGGAATGTTACCCAGATCGATCTCCAGCTTTTCGATTCTGAAAACAGAATCCACATTTCCACAATCCAGGTCTATTTTATCGAACACTTCATCGATCACATTCAGCAATTTGTTTTTTACAAAATTGTCAAATTCCGATCGATCGTCGAAAGCCAAGTCCATACCGGAATATTTCGTGTCAAAACACGCATTATCGATTAGATGCGGATTATTCATATTGGCAACGTCAAAACTCTTTCTGCTGCAGCTTGTGCTGGTCACGCAAAAACGCGATTAATTGCTGCGCGCACTGGTCGCGTTCTATCGGTGCTGAAGCACCATCACTCTTGAGCGAAAGCCATTGCTGGTAAATCTTTTCGAATTCGACCATTTGCGCATAATCGAACCAGTAAACTTCGGGGAAGATATGTGCCGGGACATTCAGGCGCAGCGTCTCTTCGGCGAGCATCTGAAACTGCCTGTCATGGCAACGCGCCGTCCAGCGCGGAAATATCACACTGATTCGAAATGAGAAAAAGTCTTCATCCTGACCGACACGTGCAGCAGAACTCGCTTCCATCTTCTGCGGGCGCAAAAGTATGTGTTCGACAATATGCACGCCTTCACTCGCCTTGTTGAGCAACAATAAGAACCGGCGCAGGTCGTTGGCCGCCTGTGTAGCTGTTGCCGTATCAGCGTAACTGCCAAGTTGCCAACACTGATTCTCGTCGACCATGAGAATCAAACTGTAGTCGCGGTGTGAGTCGAGTTTCGCCACCCGGTATCTTTCAAGATTAATACCTTTTCTTAATAAAAGGTCGCTCAAAAGACGATTCCTGACAGGGATGGTATCGGTAATTTTTTCACGGTACTCCTGCAGCGAAAGACTACTGTCCGCCTCAAGCTGGCGCGGTTGTTCGAAACCATCAAGGACTGTTTTGTCCAGCTCTCTCAAACTGAAAAGTCTTAGTTCGTCACTGTCCGCATTACGTTTTTGATAATCATGATGCAGGCAATATTCAATACCTTGTTCGAGTATCGCCCCGGTTAAAGATTGTGCCTGGCGTTGCTCAAACCCAAGCAATAGCGCCACTCGCAAGCCGAGGCCGCATACGCTGACGCCGACTTGTGATGCGCTGTAATCTGGCGCAGCAGCGCGGTCACGACCCAGCTCTAAAATCGACTCCAGGTAAGCTGCTTTATTGGCAACGATCGCCTGTTCGATTTCGTCTTTACTGTTGTAGTAATTAAAATGCCTGAGTGAATTCTGACTGAAACGCTCGCCGTATAATGCCAGAAAGAAATCCAACAAGCGGCTCTTGCGCTCATAGTATTTATCGAAACCTGCAACAATGCGATCTATAAGCATACCTCCTGCATCGGTCGGGTAAACGGCGTTCAAATCACCTATTTGTTGATCATTCAACACCTGCACCGCATAGGAAGACGGTTGATCTGTACGTAATGAATACAGGAATTTGATCGAATCGAGATTGGCGAGGAAATTGGCCATTAGCTGCTCAAAAGTTATCAGATAGGCCTTGAGCTGCCGCGCCCTGGCCCTGACCTCGGCCGGTGCTGACGCAGGCACACCCAGCCTGTTGATGCCATAGCTGACAGGGAACTGATCCTGAATACTGAAGTATTGCGCGAACACCCTGGATTGACCCTTGACCGTTTCGTACAACAAGGACTGATCTTGCGGTGTTGACCTTGATGTGTGGTAGTTATAACTGAGTTCGCCAAACCTGGCGATCAGCTGGTCGTTTGCTATCGGCAGTACACGTCCATTAGTCGTTAATACAACTTTAATTTCTTCACTCTGCCGAGGAAAACAGAGGTCGAACGCCTTATCAAAACCGGTAAACTCAATCTTGTCATAAAACCTGTCCACACCCCTGGCCATATATAACTCCTTGACATGATCCACACTCGAGATTGAATTAATAACCGAGAACAGTGTCGAGACGAGGAACTCCGATTGATGCTCCGGTAAATCATCGTCCATGAAGAAGCCGTAACGGGTCAGGGGACCATCAAACAGCTCGTCGAGCGGGGGCGTATGACCGGTTAACTGATCGTAATTTGTTATCTTGACTCCGCTGGCTATGCGCCTGGCGCAGGCAAAATAGATATCGGCGAGTATGTCGACTGGATGTCTATCGCTATCGACTTCGATACTGGCACAGAGTTCGTATTCAAGGTTTTCAACGACCTTGATCTCTCCAAGGTCCTCACACAGGTTTCTCGCACCAAGATAGGCGGCACGCAACCGTTCGATTGCTGCATCGCGTTCATGACGGCCCAGGCCCTGTGAGAGTTTCACCGATAAACGATACAAGCCCTGGCATTGAAATGCCCCGGTCTGCTCTGACATGGCCGAAAGCCAGACGTTATCTGCAACCGCCACCTTATCGAGTAAAAGCTTACGGTAATCGCGCGTGGTCGTTGCACGACAGGAAAATATTTCCGCGGGTCCGTGTAAACCCTGGGCTTCGAGATCGATGCTGCCATCTTCACCGGCCAGGTAATCTTCAATCGCGAACTCCGTCCGATAGATCAAATCGGTTACCGCATAAAGCAGCTGTTCGAGTATGGTTATACCGGGGTCGTGCAGATTGTAATCGGTCCAGACCTTGCCGGAAAGCTGTTGTATAAGCTTTACTGCCTCACTCCTGAGGCTGTCGAAACTAACGTCGCTTTGTCGGCTTTTGCGCCTTTTTATCGACAATGCTTCCGTCATATCCTGGCCTTCAGCCTCGTTCCGAATCAGGTAAACAGTAAACCGGCAGAGCGATATTCGCGCTACTCAAAGCTCCCCTCCTTCAGAACTCCAGGACTCACTCATATCTTCGTCAAACCAGAGCCTGGTGAGGTAATAGCGAATTTTCACTTCATCACCGTAAGAACAGATGGTGCGCATTTGCAGATAATAATGTTCTCCTTCGGTCAACCAGCGCAGCCTTATGCGATTGCCCCGTGCCAGGTAGTAGGCCTGCTGGTATTTGATTCTTTTTTTCAGGTTTAAAAAGTTAAACAGCCAGCCTTTTGGATTAAATGTATTGATCGCAAGCGCATTCATCAGGGCATACCTGCCCGTACCCTTGCTGCCCACACCGGCCATGACTTCTATCGCATGACATCCACTTAAAGCGGCCGTTATATTGTGCCAACGACCGTCAGCAGCGACGGTTTTCTGATTATCGGGATTTGCTCCGATACGCCCCTGCGCAGCAATCACACCACCGACATCCAGCGTATAAGCCGGATCTGTTTTGCTCACACCGACACGTCCATCTCCGCAGAGCGTCATTGCCGCCGGTGTTGCCGTACCGGCGTGCGGCTTTTTGATCAAAAGCCTGTCTTGCTCGCGATCATAATCGATCGACCATACTGCATCTCTTACCGATGCATTCTTGAAAAAACTGACGAGGCGGCTATGATCTCCCACCAGTGAAATCTCGAATCCGTTCTCAGGACTTTTATCGAAGCCCTCATCAATGGTATTCAGCGACGAGTCGATCAAATCGTTAAACTGGTCCTCCGAAGGCAACGCGCCTTTTCGAAAGTAACGCTTTAATGTGCTCCTATTCTTCTTCGCCATTTCCACTGCTTCCACTGATTATAAAAGTACTGCCCACGGCCAGTTCGTTGACACCGGTAACTTCCGGGCTGATAGATCTTGCCGATTGAATTGATTCGATAAAATGCTTTTCTGCCGGCAGCGCCAGGCTCCATGGGTAGTACGGCTGGATGACGGCCTCATGATCTCGCTCGTCTTTTGCGGTATCGAACAGGTGATATTTCCCATCGTTATCAACGGCAATGTGCAGCATTGAAAAGTTGGTGACATACTCGATATAACCCAGACTTCGAATAGAGGACTCGATATCCCGTTGCCCGATACTCCAGCCAAACCTGGCCCTGTAACCTGTCTGTTTCCACGGACATATGTAATCGGAAATTTGCCGGTTCAAACGGCTGATATTGACACCATCGCTGATTGCGTCAGCAAACTTCACCGTACACCGGACCTGCACATGCTCGTATACCGGATTTCTGACTTCGATCTTGACAAACTCGGGGCACAGGCTTTTAACAAACTCCCTGATATGTTCAAGTTGCTGAACGCTTACCATCGAGTGAGCACAAGTACCGCTCACAGCAGTTTCGCTACTGGGTACCACTACTATCAGCACATGTCCGGGCCTGATCGAAGTGTCTTTACTCGAACGACTGTTAAAACACTTGACCTTGTAGATCCCGGGAAACTGCTCGAGAACCAGCTGCTCATAATCCCGGGGGAGTAAAGCGCGATTCTTATGTCGTAATCGCTCGCTGATGCGGCGCTTTCGTGCACTCTCGCTTTCGCTGTTCCGCCCCCCGAATGCGCCGGATATCTGTCTGATATTGCCGATTCCGGGAATGTCATTGACAGCAGTCCAGTTTGCCGCATTCACCAAACCCTGATCGAAAGCGTTATCGGTACCCGCTTTTTTGGTCACTTTTAACGCGTGAGGTTTTATCGAATAGCAGGAAGAAAACGAGCCGGCTGCCCCACTGGTAGAGACTCTTAACCAGTAATATTCTCCCGGCATGACAGTATTATTTCTACTGATATCCGGCGGAATGCTCAATGTCACGATTCCCGATTCCAGGAATCCGTGCGTGGTGTCGGAGAGTATGTGCTCGGCTGACAGTCTCTGCCAGCTATTGGAAGCCAGGTAAAACCACTCAAGTGAAGCGCTGTCAGCGCTTGATGCCTGGGCCGTGTCCCGGGACATATGAAATAACAGGCTAAGCCGGCCAGATACACCCGTCCCCGACAGACCAATAAAGAGATTGCCCTCATGCGTGTATTGCGGCATCAAAAAGCAGGGCCGGTCCAAGATAGCCGGGTATACGGTTTCGACTCCGAATGGATGCATATGGATAACAGCCTCTGAAAGAGGGTCCCTTGCGTCAGGCTGCATGGCCGGAGTAATGGTGGCCCTGGCTTTGTAATCCAGACTTATCCCATTCAGCGTTGGCGTATATGGCGGATTTGGCACCGGCTTTTGTTTTTTCAGCCTTGCATTAGCGGCCATGACTTTCGATAACAACCGCGCATACTCGCCATG
>Ga0180437_10009461_pt1 | contig 12071 bp, 4 predicted proteins | sample SS_ome_4_FD_132410 | JGI IMG/M metagenome (GOLD analysis project Ga0180437, IMG submission 132410) | Hypersaline lake sediment archaeal communities from the Salton Sea, California, USA - SS_3_D_1 metaG | ecosystem: Environmental > Aquatic > Non-marine Saline and Alkaline > Hypersaline > Sediment... | reverse complement strand
CTTAGAGACAATGACGAGGATAACAACCAGGTGAATAATCCACTCCGATGGACGTTCCTTCTTCTACTCGCAGGCGTCGCGTTCGCGGGCAAGAACGATAGAGCTCCAGCCGCCGAGCGCCCCCGGAAGTTGCCGCCCAACGTCGTTCTGATCTTCGCCGACGACCTAGGCTATGGCGACGTGGGTTGTTACGGCGCAACCAAAGTGAAGACGCCGAACATCGATCGACTGGCCAAGGAAGGCCGGCGGTTCACGGATGCCCATTCTGCCTCCGCGGTCTGCACACCGTCGCGATATGCGCTATTGACGGGGGAGTACCCGTTGAGGGCGAACGGCGGGAAAGGAACGTGGGGGCCGCTTCCGATTACTTCCGGACTTATCGTCGACACGAAGACGTTGACGATTGGAAAGGTGTTCAAGAACAAGGGCTACGCGACCGCCTGCATGGGGAAGTGGCACCTTGGTTTCAAGCAGGGCAGAAACGATTGGAAGCTGCCGCTAAGGCCCGGGCCGCAAGATGTCGGCTTCGACCACTACTTCGGCATTCCCGTAGTGAACAGTGCCCCTCCCTATGTTTACGTGGAAGATGACACCATTGTCGGCTACGACCCGTCCGATCCGTTGGTCTACGGCGGCAGGCCGGTTTCCCCGACGCCGACGTTTCCGGAAGCGGCGTCCAGAAAGAGCCCCAACAAGTTCGGTGGTGCTCTCAAAGCACACCGGATCTATGACGACGAAAAGACGGGAACCTTGCTGACCGAGAAGGCCGTCAAGTGGATCGCCGCAAACAAGAAGAGGCCCTTCTTCCTCTACTTCTCGACCCCCAATATCCATCACCCCTTTACCCCGGCTCCCCGCTTCAAGGGCACCAGCCAGTGCGGGCTCTATGGCGACTTCATCCATGAGTTGGATTGGATGGTCGGTGAGATTTTCAGGTGTCTCGAAGACAACGGCCTGAGCGATAACACGCTGGTCATCTTTACCAGCGACAACGGCGGCATGCTGAACCTTGCCGGTCGTGTTGCCATGAAGGCCGGGCACAAGATCAACGGAGACCTGCTCGGCTTTAAGTTCGGTGTGTGGGAAGGTGGACACCGAGTTCCGTTCATTGCCAGGTGGCCGGGCAAGATCAAGGCCGGAACAAAGTCCGATCAACTGATCTGCCAAGTCGATCTCCTTGCCACCTTCACGGCGCTGACCGGCCAGGATGTCCGGGCCCTGAAGGGCAAGGACAGCGTCAACATCCTGCCCGCCCTGGTGGGCGACCCCGAGAAGCCGTTACGAACGGAGTTGGTGCTGGCTCCCCGACAGCCGCGCAACCTTGCGATCCGCAAGGGCAAGTGGATGTACATCGCAGCGCGGGGCAGCGGCGGGTTCACTGGCTCCAGACCGGGTGACCATGCCTGGGGCGGCCCGGCCGCGGCTGCGTTCGCCGGTAGCGCCAACAGCGACATCGAGAACGGCCGAATCAAGAGGGGCGCCCCGCCCGCTCAGCTCTACGACCTGGAAAGTGACCTGGCGCAAACGGAGAACGTCTATCGGGAGTACCCCGAGGTCGTGAAGCGGATGGAGGCTCTGCTGAACTCATACCGTCCGAAGCAGAAGGGAGATGCTCCCCAACGGGGCAGACCCGGGAGGAAGAGGCGGGGGAAGCAGATGGCACCGTCCTCGGAAGCACCAAGGCCACAGGCGGCAGCGCCACCGGAAAGCCGTGCATCTCGTACAGACACGACGACGCCCAACTTCGTCGTCATCTTTGCCGACGATCTCGGCTACGGCGACCTCAGCTGCTACGGGACCACTGGCGTCAAGACACCGCATCTCGACACCCTGGCGGCGGAGGGATTCCGCAGCACGGACTTCTTCGTGCCGGCCAACGTGTGTAGCCCCTCGCGTGCAGCGCTTCTGACGGGACGCTATCCGATGCGTTGCGGCATGCCAGTCGCCAGAAACGAAGGTATTTCGAAGTACAGGCACTACGGATTTGCGCCCGAGGAAATCACCATTCCAGAACTGCTCAAGACCGCGGGTTATCGTTCGCTGATGGTGGGCAAGTGGCATTTGGGCATGGAGGTCGAAGGCTCGCATCCGCTCGAAGCCGGCTTCGATGAGCACCTGGGCATCCCCAGCAACTACGCGCCGCGCCGCGGGCCGAATCACAACACGCTCTACCGCGGCAATAAGGTTGAAGCCAGGAACGTCCCCTGCGAAGCGTTGACCAAGCGGTACACCGACGAAGTCGTTGAGTTCATCCAGCGACAAAAGGACGGGCCGTTCTTCATCTACGTCTCGCATCACATCGTGCACACCCCGCTAAGGCCGAGGAGAGCGTTCATCGGGACATCGAAGAAAGGCAGGTACGGCGACTTCGTAAGAGAATTGGATCACAGCACCGGTCGCATCATGAAGGCAATCCGCGATGCAGGCGTCGATGAGAGAACGCTCGTGGTCTTTACGTCCGACAACGGACCGACCGGCCCAGGGTCGTCAGGCGGTTTGCGAGGCGGGAAGTACTGCACGATGGAAGGCGGCCATCGTGTGCCCGGCGTCTTTCGGTGGCCCGGCATGATCCCGCCCAAACAAGTGTCCGACGTCACGCTGACCAGCATGGACCTGCTGCCGCTGTTCTGCGAACTCGCCGGCGTGAAGCAACCCAGTGATCGAAAGATCGATGGAGAACGCATCCTCCCTGTTCTTCAAGGCAAAACGACTGTAACGCCCCATGAGTTCCTCTACTACTACAACGGCACGAACCTACAGGCGGTGCGCGAGGGCAACTGGAAACTGCATCTGCCACGGACGCCGAGGGATCAGCCGTTCTGGTCCAAGAGACCAAGCAAGAGGAAGGGGTTCGTGACCCTCGGTCAGCATGTCCTGTTCAATCTCAGGAACGACCTCGGCGAAGGACGGGACGTCGCCAGGCAGCACCCCGAAGTGGTGGCGCGACTGAAGAAGCAGGCAGAGGCGATCCGCGCGGAACTGGGCGACGTGCACGTCAAGGGGGCCGATCAACGGGCCATCCATCTGAAAGACCCGCAGGAAAGGTAATCAATGATATCGAAGCACTTGATCCGGGCGTCCATCGTCTGGGCGGCGGTCGCTGCCTGTGGTGAGCCTGTGGTCGCCGATGATGCCGAGCGCCCGCCCAACTTCGTCGTGATCTTCACCGATGATCAGGGCTACGCCGATCTGAGCTGCTTCGGCGGCAGGCATGTCAGCACGCCGCGCATCGACAAGATGGCGACCGAGGGCATGAAGCTGACGAGTTTCTACGTGGCTGCGCCGCTGTGTACGCCGTCTCGCGCCGCGCTGATGACCGGTTGCTATCCGAAGCGAATCGACATGGCCTACGGGTCCGACTTCGCCGTCTTGCTCGCCGCGGACAAGAAGGGGTTGAATCCAAATGAGATCACGATCGCCGAGATGTTGAAGTCGGCGGGATACGCGACCGGCATCTTCGGGAAATGGCACCTGGGGGACCAGCCGGAGTTCCTCCCAACACGACAAGGCTTCGATGAGTTCTTCGGCATTCCGTACAGTCACGACATCCATCCATTTCACCCAAGGCAGAAGCACTTCAAGTTTCCGCCGCTGCCGTTGCTCGACGGCGAGAAGGTCATCGAGGTGGATCCCGATGCCGACTACTTGACCCAGCGCATCACGAATCGCGCCGTCCGCTTCATCGAAGCCAACAAGAACAAGCCGTTCTTCCTCTATGTGCCGCACCCGATTCCTCACGCCCCGTTGCACGTTTCGCCGCCGTTCATGGCCGATGTTCCCGACGCCGTCAAGGCGAAGTTGGGCAAGGAGAAGAGAGTGGATTACGGCACGCGCCGGAAGCTCTTTCGGCCGGCCATCAGCGAGATCGATTGGTCTGTGGGACAGATCCTCGATGCCCTGAAGAAGAACGGACTCGATGAGAACACGCTGGTCATATTCACCTCGGATAACGGCGCGGCGATCGGGACGGCGGGGCCGCTGCGAGGCAGGAAGGGAAGCACCTTCGAGGGCGGCATGCGCGAGCCCACGGTGATCCGCTGGCCCGGGAAGATCCCGGCCGGTCAGGTGAACGATGGGATCATGACCGCCATGGACCTGCTGCCAACATTCGCGAAACTGGCCGGTGCGAAGATGCCGACCGATCGCACGATCGACGGCAAGGACATCTGGCCCACCCTCGTCGGGAGATCGCCCACGCCCCACGAGGCGTTCTTCTACTACCGGGACAACTCTCTCAAGGCGGTGAGGTCCGGGAAGTGGAAGCTCCATGTCGATGATGGGAAGCCAACGCAGCTCCACGACCTCAAGAGCGACGTTGGCGAGAAGCAGAACGTTCTCAAGGCCCACCCGGACGTGGTCAAACGGCTCGCCGGTTACGTGAAGACGCACGCAAAGGACATTGCCGAAGACAATCGCTCCGCTGCGTTTGTGAGGAACCCGAAACCACTGTCGAAATCCACTGGCGCCTCGACGGAGGACACCAAGGCGATGACCGTTGGTTCACTGAAGGCGATCTACACGCCGGCAATCGGGATCGGCCAGCAAGAGGGGGTTATGCGCCGGGACCCGAGCGATATCATCAAAGTCGGAGACCTCTACTACGTCTGGTATTCCAAGGGGAAGATCTCCCCCGGATACGATGCGACCGTCTGGTATGCGACGTCGCGGGATGGCCGCAAGTGGACGGAGAAGGGCAAGGCGCTCGACAAGGGCAGAACCGGCACATGGGAAGGCGCCAGTGTCTTCACGCCCAACATCCTTGTAGCTGAGGGGCGCTACTGGCTGTTCTACACCGGCACCTCCAGAAAGTACCGCAGGCCCTTCAATCCGGACTCGAAGATCGGTATCGCGGTGTCGGATTCGCCCGATGGTCCCTGGAAACGCCTCGCCACCAACCCGGCGTTGAGGAACAGCAACAAACCGGAGGACTTCGACAGTCACCTCGTGGATGACGCCTGCCTGATCGTCCGCGACACAAAGTACTGGTTCTACTACAAGGGCCGCCAGCTCGGAAAGAGTCCCGCGCAGACCAGGATGGGACTGGCCATCGCGGACAAGCCCGAAGGGCCGTACGTAAAGGTCAAAGACAATCCTGTCATTCCCGGGTGTCACGAGGTACTGGTCTGGCCTCAGGGCAAGGGGGTCGCCGCGTTGATTGGCACCACCGGGCCGAAAGAGATCATCCGTTCCATCATGTACGCCGAAGATGGGCTTCGTTTTTCGAAGACGCATGATATCTCCAATGTCCCGACGGCGGCAGGCGCGTATCGTTCCGAAGCGTTTGCGGACAGTGGAGCGGGCAAGCGGATCGAATGGGGGGTCCATATCGGCAAGGCGCGTAGATCCCTGCCGTTTATCCAACGGTTTGACCTCGTTGAAGGGCAATAGAATGGGTACGACATCGCCCGGCGGCGTAGCCGGGCCAGGCTATCCGGGAAACCCCGGCCACGATGCTCACTTGCGCGTGCCTCCCGCCTCTATACAGCAGTCGACAACGGCAACGTGATGTATCTGAAACAGGAAGAGAGGATCATCTGATGAAACTATGCCTGGTCCTGATAGCGTGCGTAGCGAATGCCGCTGTGGCTGGGGTCGCGGATGACGTTCTTCGGCTGTCCGGTGTGAAGGGCGGACTAGTTGTGCATATCGGCTGCGGCGAAGGCGAACTCACCTCGGCATTGCGCCACACCCACGCGTTCCTGGTCCATGGACTGGATCGCGACGCGACGAAAGTGGCTGCCGCACGAAGACGCATGGTTGAGCACGGATTACACGGTGAGGTAACGGTTGAGCATTGGACAAAGAGAACGCTCCCGTTCAATGACAACCTTGTGAACCTGATCGTTATCGAGGACGCAGGCGAGATTCCAACCACCGAGGTCATGCGTGTGCTCTGTCCCAACGGCGTTGCGCTGACCAAAGACGGCGGAAGCTGGCAGAAGACCGTCAAGCCGCGGCCCAAGGACATCGATGAGTGGACCCACTTCCTGCGTGACGCCTCCAACAATGCCGTGGCACAGGACACGAAGGTCGGCCCCCCGAAACACCTCCAGTGGAAGGCCGGGCCGGAATACACACGTGACCACGACGCACTGGCCAGTATCAGCGCGCTGACTTCCAGCAATGGCCGTATCTTCTACATAATGGATGAGGGACACACCTCTCTGATTCACCGGCCCTCACAGTGGAGGTTGATCGCCCGGGATGCCTTTAATGGCACGTTGCTGTGGAAGCGGGACATCCCCGTATGGATCACCCAGCTTGCCAACTTTCGCGCAGGCCCGGCCCAGATGCCGCGGCGCCTGGTCTCTATCGGAGACCGTGTTTTCGTAACCCTTGGCCTCGAGGCACCGGTTACGATGCTCGATGCGGCGACAGGTAAGACATTGCAGACCTTTGCCGGCTCGGAGAAGACAGAAGAGCTTATTGTCGACCGGGAGACGTTGCTTACCGTCGTAGGCGATCCAAGTAGTCTCACCGATGCGTCGTCGAAGGTCATCGGCTTCTGGCAGGTCGAGGCCAAAGACGCCAGGCCCGTAGGACGACAAGTTGTCGCCTATGATGTCCGTTCCGGCAGAGAGAAGTGGCGTTCCGTAGACGAGAAGACCGCCGGCTATATCGGCCTGTCGCTGACTGCGGATGGGGAGCATGTCTACTACCTTGACGGCGAGAACCTGCGGTGTCGCGAGCTGGCGTCCGGCAAGGCTCTCTGGAAATCGGAGTTTGCGTTCACAGGCAAGTTCCTTCTGAACTACACGCCCACAGTGGTTGCCCATGATGACGTGATCATGTGCATGACCTACAAGAAGCTTCGTGCGTTCTCAACGAAGACCGGCAGGACACTGTGGGAGAGAAAGGGCGCGATCGGTTTTGCGGCCGCGGGCGACCTGTTCGTGATTGACGGCCTGGCATGGACGCTTCCCATGGTCAGGTTCGGCGCGCCGATGGTCGCGAGCCGCAGAGACTTCATCGGAGAAGGCGGGAAGGAGAGTTGGGGGATGGACCTGCATACCGGCGAGGTGAAGAAGCGTGTGTCGCGCGGTATCCTGCCCGGCGTACATCACCACCGCTGCTATCGCAACAAGGCCACAATACACTACATTATCTATGGCCAGGGCGGTCTCGAATTCATGGATCTGAAAGGGGGGAATCACAGCGGCAATTTGTGGACGCGGGGGATCTGCCAGTACGGTGTGATGCCGGCCAACGGCTATGTCTATGTCCCTCCCCATCCGTGCCAATGTTACTCCCAGGACATGTTGTCTGGGTTCAATGTGCTATCTTCCTCCCGTTCCGAGGGGCGCCTGGTCTTGGAGCCCGTACTGGAGAGGGGACCCGCATTCTCCGATCCGATGAAGCGTACCTTTCCGCCAACGGGATCCGTCCGGACACGAACGATGATATGGCAGCCTCCGCTCAGGCAGGGCCGAGCTGATGAATGGCCCATGTACCGTTGCGACATCACACGAAGCAGTTCCACCACCCAGAGGGTACCTCGCTCTTTGAAGAAGGCCTGGCAGGTAAAGCTCGGCGGCGACCTTGCTGCTGCAGTGGTCGCCGACCATCGCATGGTGGTGTGCTCAAAAGCCGAACAGGTGGTGTATTGTCTGGACGGCGCCACCGGAAAGCCTCTTTGGCAGCGAGCGACAGCCGCCAAGGTGGATTCGCCCCCCGTCCTTGTCAACGGTCTCTGCGTTTTCGGCTGCGTCGATGGCAGTGTCTACTGCTTGCGCGCCAAAGACGGCGCACTGCGCTGGCGGTTCCGCGTGGGGGCGAAGGAGCGCCGGACGGTTGTCGACAATCAGTTGGAGTCACTCTGGCCAATCCATGGGAGTGTGCTTGTTCAAAACAACACGGTCTTCTTCGCCGCAGGTCGTTCTTCGCATCTTGACGGCGGCATTCGCGTCTTCGCGGTCGACCTGGCCAGTGGCGAGTGTGAGAAGCAGATCACCTTGGATGCGGGAGCTCCCGGGGACCAGAAGGCCTTTGCCAAGATGGACCTACTGGTATCCGATGGCAAGCTCATCAACATGGGGCTGGCCCAGTTCGATGAGGACTTGAGCTTACAACCGGTATCAAAGCTCAATACGTTGATATGCGACACGGGCTTCCTTGGTGACTCCTGGTTTCATCGTGAGAACTGGGTGCTTGGGGGCGTGGAAGACCAGGTAACCACAACACATAGAATAAAGATGCAGGTTCAGGGCAGGACAGGAAAAGACAGCTTAGGTAAGCTCCTGGCCTTCAATGACACAACTGTCTATGGGATAAAGAACCCCTACTCATACCAGAAATACTCGAAAGATATCAGAATCCCAACTCATACGGGTCATCCTCACCAGAAGTACTCACGGTATGAATCCCCGTGGTTTCCAGTTGGGTGCAGGATCTTCGCCTCTCACAACGTGAAGCCCAGACGGGCAGATTCAAAGACAGGGAGACAACCAAGGCGACCAAAAACGTCCAGCACTTCAAAGGTAAGAAGATATAGTGGAAGGCCCTCTATAGAGCATGCACGTCCTGAAACCTGGGGCGTTGATATGAACTATCAGCCACGCACCATAGCCCTGGCGAGTGACGCCCTGATTCTGGCAGGATGGCTGGATGCCATAGCGATCAAACCGAAGAGCGGCCTCCCCCTGGATCCAGCGAACCCGGATCCCCGGGTCTGCGTGCTGCGCGTACTCTCAACCGTCGGCGGCAAGATACTGAGCGAATACAAAATTCCCGCCGAACCCGCATACGACGGCATGGCCGTCGCCTATGGGCGGATTTACCTGCCGCTCAAGAACGGCACAGTGATGTGCCTCAAGTAGCCTGATCGCCCCGGACTCCCTGGATTAGGATTCCAGTGCATGGCCAATTGGGCATTATGTGACCTCATGAATCGTGATGGGGATCGTCCACTGTGACGTTCTTGTACGTAGCTTGAGCCGCGTTCTCCCTGCCCTCGATCGTCGTCTTCGCAACGACATCTTCAGCGGGACACAGTCGTTGAGTTGTTGGCGCCATGGTCCCGAATAGGACCGACACTGGTTACGGTGTTCCCTGCGGACAGCTTCCCCAGAACAACGGGGTGGCCTGTGCTGTTGTTGATGGTGATCCCCGAGGCTTGGTAGGCCCTCGGTGAGTATCTGGCGAAGTTCTCCTCATAGCCCTTCGGCACGCCTGGGTAGTCGACGCAGAGAAAGTCAAATCGCATCGGATATCCGACAATGATGGGACGCAGCGTCTTGGGCTTGGCACCGCCCGATCCGGTGAGCTTGATCGTATGCCCCCGGCCTCTGATAGCGGCCAGGGGATGGTCTCCCAGTCCATGAGGCGACGGCAGCAGCTTGAGTTCGATCTTCTGAGACGAATGAGAATCGAAGTGAACGTACAGTAAAGGGCCGTAGGCTGCATTGCCGGTCGAGTTGGCGATGGTTCCGTTGCTCGGCAAGGAGTACCCCTGGATGACGCAGTCCAGGACCTCGCAGTTTTGGACGGTGGCGCTCTTGGCCATGTACAGCTTGATCCCTCCTCGGGTCTTGCTGACCTTGCAGTTGTCCACGGTGACATGGCCGGTCTTGCCGTAGGCTCGGATGCCGTCCTCTGACAGGTTGAGAACATGGCCCCGGGGGATCGGAAGTCCCTTCACCTCTTTCGGCCACTGCATCGCGTGGCCGAACTTCTTGGCGAGATCCCCGTCATCGGTTTCCTTGTACAGATCGTCACTGCGCCGGACGCCGCCTTCAACGACCGTGTTTCTCACCGTTGTGTTGTGGCCGCCCTGGATGAATATGGCGTGGCCGAACGCTTCGATGTTGACTCTGCAGCCGTCGATGACTGCCCGGTCCCCGGTGATCTGGATGCCGCAGTGTTTCTTCAAACCAACGGCGCTGCCGCGCCCGATGCCGTAGATGTTGCCGTACCCATAGGGGTACGATCCGCGAACCGTCATGGTACACCCGAGGATCTTGATGTCGTCGCCCCTGACGCTCATCTCGGTCACCCCCCTGGGCGGGTAGTACTGCGCGTTCTGGTTGTAGCTGCCGAAATCGGTCACCGTGGTCATGCCGCCCGGGTAGGTGTTCTCAAGGGTGCCCCCCCTCAGGGCGATGTTGTTGCCGGCGAGTTTGTAGGCGGCCCTTCCGTGAGCTCCCCGCGGCGTCATCTTCCGCAGCGTGCTCAGCGGGATCTGAATGGTGACGCCGGACAGATCGATGTGGTTGTTGGAGCCTGACAGGCTGAACACCGTGGTGCTGTCGAGCAGGTCGGAGACCACGTAGGTTCCCGGCTTCATCACGATCCGCTGATTGCTCCTGGTCACCGCTTCACGGAAGGCCTTCACGGAAGAGACTCGGACCTTCTCGCGCCGGTCCGGAGCGAGGGCGTAGCCCCTAAAGTTCCGGTAGATGTGATGGGTTCCCACCATGCGGAATCCGAAGTGCCCCTCCCGGTAAACCGGGAAGCGGTTCGGATCTTTGACGGCCTCACGCACGATCCTCCCGCCATCTCGGTCACGCCCCTCGATCGGAACGTGATCGCCGCGGCGGATCTGGTAGTTCAGCTTGCCGTTGACGATGTACTGTATCACGTCGTCATAGGCGACCAGTTGCACGGTCATCCATTTGTCCGGCGTGATCAGGTACCCCGCCTTCCCGTCCTTGTCATTCAGCGCGATGTGCGCGGCGGGCTTGCCGCTGACCTCGCGGGGGTATCGCCGCATCCGGGTCGTCAGGTTCGCCCTCGCCGCCCCACCACCGCCGGTACTTGCGTAGTAGCCGTGCATCTTGTCGTAGGAGCCGAACGCACCCGTGTACCGAGCCGGATCGAACAGCCCCTGTGGGGAACCGGTTGGGTCGGTGGCCATCCAGAAGTTGTTGATGTCGCGCGGCTGGACGCCCGTGATGGCCGGCTTCGGAGTCGGGCAGAGCACGTCGTACATGATCGTCACGCGTGTCTTGAGCTTCTGCCTGAACCAGACCGTGCATCCTCGGCCAGGGACCAAGCAATCCAACGAGTTCTCTAGTGCCTCGACACGCGCAGGCTTGAACCCCGACCGCTGCTGAACCTGAACCACCCAGTTGTCGAGATTGTCGAATCTGTCTTGCGCCAGCACCTTCCCGATCTCGAAAAGCCCGACGCCATGGCCGAGCACCAACGGTCTCTCACCGGGAGTCTCCCTGCCTCCTACGGTCCGTGCTCGGTTCGATGTGGCTTGGGCAAGCACACCTGCACCGGGAACGGAAAGCATAAGCAGGCCAGTCAGAATTGCTTTCACTCTCATCTCCGGGGTTCCTCATCGGCTCACAGTTCGCAGTCTTGGTATCAGGGCGCCACGGCCTCCACACTCATACGCCGCTCGATTCACTTGTGCCCGGATTCCCTGGACGGCGGCCGGCGGGCCACCGCAGCCGGCCAGCCTAACGCGGCAGCCCTGGCATTGTCGACGGTGTCTTCTTCTTTTGTCGTGGCCTTGACGGTTTCTCAACCAGCCAGATATTCCTGAACTTCACCGGGGAACCATGCTCCTGCAAGACAATGTGCGAAAGCGGCTCCTCGGGGTAGGCAGCATACTTGTTCCGCCGTAGCGACAGTTTGAAGTTGTCGTGGATAAGCACACCGTTAAGCCGGACGGTTACGCGGGCGGCCTCCCTTTCGATTCGATGTCCGGCCGCGTCGAAACGCGCCGCCCTAAACTCCAGATCGACCGTCTGCCACTTGCCCGGTCCCAGAGCTGCGCTCACGTCGGGTACACGGATTTGATATACCGCGCCGCAGTCGCCCAGCCCAGGGATATTCTTTCCAGCACTGTCGAGAATTTGAAGTTCGTACAACGGCCCGAAGAAGATTCCACTGTTGCCCTTCCCGCCATCCTCAGGCAACCGAAACTCCAAATGCAGGCGGTAGTCGCCGAATCTCTTCTTCGTGCAGAGGAACTGCTTGCGACGCTTGCCTTTGAATTCAGGTTCTTCTCCCAATCAGTTGCCACAAAAGAAGGGGTGAATGGAAGATGACATCGGCACGCTCATCTTGTACCTGTAGGTTTTACAGGAACTTACAGCACAAGGAGAATGCCGATGTCGGCG
>Ga0180437_10009460_pt1 | contig 12072 bp, 31 predicted proteins | sample SS_ome_4_FD_132410 | JGI IMG/M metagenome (GOLD analysis project Ga0180437, IMG submission 132410) | Hypersaline lake sediment archaeal communities from the Salton Sea, California, USA - SS_3_D_1 metaG | ecosystem: Environmental > Aquatic > Non-marine Saline and Alkaline > Hypersaline >... | reverse complement strand
TTTTGGAAAAAATGGCCAGCGGATAAAAACAAGATTGCTTCCGATTTGATTCAGAATCGATCAGTCAAAGGGGCCAAGCTGAAGTATACTTACAGCTTAAGAATTAAGCGCAAATAATCACACCTAAAGACAAAACCAACTGAATTGTTTGCAGTTTTGGGATTTCTTTACGGTGTAAAAATTAGGCGGCTGCGATTAGAGGCTAATCATGAATGGTATGTATGCGAAAGATACTACTGTATCAGTGGAGCGTAGCAAGGCGGAGATCGAGGCAAAGGTGAGAGCACTGTTGCCAGGATTTAAGTAAGGGGAAATGATGAAGGTAGATCCAAAAATTTTGGAAGATGAGAAGATCATTGTTCGCTATTACCGGACTCCAGAGCATGGGTCCGTGACGGTATGCGGAAGATTCTATGTGGCAAACAAGAGAAGAAAGTTTGCGATTGGGGTAGCGTTTTGTTCGCCTACCGAGAAGCAGTTTGATAAGCAGCTCGGTAAGACAATTGCTTTAGGGCGATTGATGCGTAGGCGTAGCCGTGGATATGCTTGGACTACTACTAAGGCCGATGAAAATGTTGAGGCTTTGATTTTTCACTTGCTTTGCTCATTGCAAGATCCGGAAGGTGCCGAAAGAACCAGAGAACCGAAGTTGCAAAGTGCGAGGTGGTTCCCTGCATTTCTTAAAGAGATGTTGATGTTGAGAAAGAATCGTGACAAGCAAGCAGAAAAAGAAAGCGAAGCCAAAGCCTCTGAGTGATAAGTATTTGAAGGCGCTCAAGAAGAGTGGTTTTAAAACGAATCCTCACAAGGCTATTACGGAGATCGGCGGCAAGAGCCGTTGTGATTATTGCGGGATGGAAGATTTGCATGACAATTTGATGCAGGTCAACTGCACTTACGAATATGCGCCGTGTGAGAAATGCGGTGGGTTTCCGCTGTGCTCGGTTGAGTGTGAAATGTATTCTGTGAAGGGGGTTTCGTATATCTCTGGATTTGGAAGGGATCTGAAATGAAAGTGTATCATCCTAAGACTGGCGTATTTGATCCAGATGATGTTTGGGAAGGTATCTATGAGGATGATAATGGTAACGAGCGTGAGATTGATCAAGACATAATTTATGCCTGTGATAAGGGATTACTTTTAGAGATGGATGAAAAACGATTTCAGGTTGATGAGGAAATGAAAACGTTTGTGTGCGCGGCATGTGGCAGTAATCAGTTTCATGTAGGTCGAGATAGTTGGGAAACTTATGTGAAATGTGCCAAATGCGAAATTGAGGAGTGTGTTCATGAAGGATAATGATGACAAAAATGATCCAGTAGCTTTTGCCAATAAGCACTTGGAGTCGAAGGTTCCGGATGATGAGAAAGTGGGCACGTTCTTAGGTGTTGATGTTCGCAAGTTGAGCAGGAAAGCTTTGTTGGGTTTGGTGATACATTTGGGTGAGCGAGAAGAGGCGGAGAGAGAAAGACATCGAGGCACTCTTGGGATGATGACTGCACTTTCTAGGGTGAAAGGATTTCAGTAATGACTCGTGATGAATTTCAAAATTTAAAGCGCGGAGATATTGTACGCCATGTGATGGATGCTCAGTCGTATGTTGTTACTGAGACTTGTAGGAATAGGGTTACGGCGGTGAGAACTATTGAACTTACAAATCCGGTTGAATGGCTGTTGGTTGTGAAAGATGGGAAAAGAATCGATGACAATTTGGACGGTGGATAGGCAACTCAGGGATGAGATTGTTGAGATAGCTGAGAGTGAAGGTGCTCTCTGGATTTCTATGGACTCTTACCCTGTTCTCTATTTTAGCCAAAAGGGGGTTATGTATACGCCCAATGTGGAGGAGTCACTGACAGTAACCAGTGTGGCGATGATGGTAGATAAAGGCATCCAGAGTGGTAGTGGTGAGTTTGCATGGGCTTATGAGGGTTTTAAGTATGAAATTGAGTCCATTGAATTTCGACCGGCCAAGTTGTTGAAACATTGGCCAAAGGATAAGTAGCATGTACGATACCGCAATCCCGATAGTGAGGTGTCCTAAATGTAATTCTTTTGCTGTTAGGATTGGGTTTTGGCAAGGTGCATGGATTAAGGATAAGAGAACAAACTCACATCAAAGGGTATGGCTTAAACCAGGAGAAACTAAGACACTGGATTGTGAATGTACTTGCGGACACCATTGGAAAGAAGAAATGCATGGCAAAGAGGACAAGTAGATGATTTACCTTGGAAAAGGGGCTGTAAAAACAGAAAAAGGAGAACCTGCTTTCCGAAGTTGTTGGGAGTGTAATCTAGCACATGAGGATTTGAAAAAGGTGAACACTCTTCATATGTGCTTTGCTTGTGGAAGATATTGGGTATTTGATCGGTTTCTTGATGGTTTCGATAGCGATGAGAGATTCGATGCTTTTTTTGAAGACAAGGGACTGAAACCTGGCGACTCAACAACCAAGATTGACGCAGGGTATCGAGTGGCTTCGATTGAGATGCATTTGGCTGAGGAAAGAGATGAAAAATAGAAAATTCAAAACAGCTCTCTTCAACATTGGTAAGCAACCTGTTTCGGGCAACTATTATCCAAAGGATGCGGTGGAAAAAGCGATTGCAAAGTTCAATTCGAAAGAGCGGTTTGTGACAACGGAGATGGAAGTAACGCCTCGCCTTGAGCATGCAATTGGAACAGTAAAGTTGGCGCTTGAGGATGAAACTGTAATGGCGGATATGGAGATCTTTCGTACTAAGCAAACAGAAGACATGTGGGAATTGATACGGACTGATTGCGCGAGGTTCAAGCCAATGGGTTTTGGAACCACGGTGAATGGCGTTGTTCAGGATGATTACGAAATTCGCCACATTGCATTGGTAGGTAATTTTGATGAATAGCTCTTTGCACCTAGAGATAGAGATTGCTGATTCGACACTCAGGAAACACATTAAGCGTGGATGGGTGCGAGGTGTATCGATGAGTGGTGATGGCCAGATGTCTTTCGTGCCAGTGTATCCACGGTGGTACAAGGCGTGGTTGTTTGTAAAGAGAATAGCGCGGAATATTTGGTGGAAGATAATAGGTCGAAGGTGGATAGATGGAGTTTCTTATGACAAGGATACGGGTATTCTTCATTTTGGAGATCCGGTGCCAAAGGATTCGAAGATAACGGCTGTGTATGAGTATCGCAAGGAGAAGTAGATGAATGGTAGTCAGATGAGTTTAAGTGTGAAGTCTATTACATTGTCAGAGGCTAAACGAGCTATGATGAATAAAGTAATGGAGGGAGAGGATGAGAGGTGTCCGTGTTGTACTCGTTTGGTGAAGTTGTACAAACGCAAGTTGCATGCAGAAATGGTGTTGTGGTTGATTGGATTATGGCATTTGTCACGTCGTAATGAGTGGTCGGAATATTTTACTACTCTTGAAATATTGAAAGTAAGCCCTCACTTAAAGGCTGGTGGTACTAATGGTACTCTTCTTATTCATTGGGGTTTGATTGAAAAGATGCCAGAAGACAATAGGGCTGGAGCACCTGCGGGAAGTTATAAAATAACTGGTAAAGGTATTGAGTTTTTGCGTGGGCGTAGAGTCCCTGCTCGGATTCATTTGGTTTGTGGTGAATTGGTTGGATATAGCAATGACAGTATTGATGTGAAAGAGGCGCTTGGTAATAAGTTTAGTTATGGAGAATTAATGGGGCATATACCAGTTGATCCAACCTCCCCCTATTGAGGATGAGTAGGGTGAAATTGGGAGTGATGGTCATGAAAAGTAGAAGGAGAAATAGGATGTCTTACGGGGATTATAATAAGTGCCAGTTGTGCGGGTGCGAAGGCACAGAGGAGAATCCTGTTACTTCAGGGCCAGATCCTTTTAACTATGAGATTAGGGGGGATGATACTCCAAGGGATCTTTGTGCGTCTTGCCGGAGGGCAAGGAGTGAAGATATTTAAGATGGGTGACAAAGAACCAAGTGCTAGGGGCAAAGAATTTTTTCCACACCATGAGGGGTTTTGGTGGGATTATGATTTTGAAGAATTTGTGCCGTGTACGTGCAAGCCTGAATGTTCGATTGATTGTAAAGGCACTTGTGGATGTGAGGCTCATCGTAAGGAATACTCCAGTGTGATGAGTTCGAGGTTAGAATGAGTGACAAATCAAAAATAGCTTGGACGGATGCGACCTGGATAACGATTACAGGATGTACGCCTGTTTCAGCGGCGTGTGCGAACTGTTATGCGCGGGGCATGCACAAGCGACTCCAGGCGATGGGCCAGTGGAAGTATCAAGAGGCTTTCAGCAAGGTTGTGTGTCATGACAACGAAGAACTGTTGAGCCAGCCGAGCCGTTGGAAACGACCTCGTAAGATTTTTGTGAATTCGATGAGTGATACGTTTCACAGGGATGTGCCTTTTGATTTTATCGATAAGATTTACGATGCGATGTTCGCTGCGCCTCAACATATCTTCCAGGTGCTCACTAAAAGACCTGGTAGAATGAATGAGTACATACGAAGGGCACCCTTTGATCTGCCAGCTAATATTTGGCATGGCGTGACAGTTGAGGGATTCAAAAATGAGAACCGAATTGTAAGGATGTTGAGAAACAGGTGCCTTGTGAATACGTTTGTTTCTTTTGAGCCGTTACTTGATTCGGTAAAGGGTGTGAGTCTTAGAGATGTGGATCTTGCAATCATTGGTGGCGAGAGCGGTCCAGGTGCGAGACCGATGGAGATGTCATGGGTCTATGAGATTATTGAAGAAGCTCGCAGGGTCGGTTGTGCGGTGTTCGTAAAGCAGATGGGAGCTGTTTGGGCCAAAGAAAATAATTCTAAGACATCGAAGGGTGAAGATCCGAGTGAGTGGCCGGAGGATTTGAGGATACAGGAGATGCCTAATGGATGATGAGATAAAGAAATCGATCAAATCTATAGAGGGTTCGTTGAATGCGATCTGTGCATTCATGTTCCTAATAGTAGTAGTTTTGGCTGTTCAAACGTGCCACGGATGGTGAGAGCGATGGATAAAAATAGAGAACAAGAATTGATTCGAGCTGGATTGGATAATGGGATTCTATCTTTGATTGATGCAGACAATTTTCCTTTTCATCATATCTTGGTTCCTGAGTCGGTGTTTTCTTGGTGGGAAGGAAGGGCAGATCAAAAAAAGAATCAATACGTATCTTCGTTCCCTGATAGGTTTTTGCCAAGTGATTTTCAAATACCGAAGTCGCCCATATTCGGGGTTCATTCTCAAACAGGCGATATTATGACAGGTGCTGAGGGTGATGTGGATTTGATGATGGAAGCCAAGAAGGTATGGGGAAGAAAGATTGGTTCACGGTCTGAGAATCTGAGGCCATTGATAGAAGAATCGCAAGAACGGTATGACATGATTGGTGCGGCGATTAAGGGTTGTGAAGAGTTGGGATTGAAATATTTTTATTGCCTGTTAGAGCTGCGCGTTGAGTTGCCCATTGGGATTGTGAAAAACGAAATTGATATTGTTGTAAGAGGGGCGTGATGAGTGATAATGAAGGTACAAATTTTTTCGGACAGAATGGATTGTTGTCACAACACTTGGATGGGTACGAGGAGAGACCTTCACAGGTGAAGTATGCCAAGGCTGTAGACAAGGCTATTCGGCAAGAAAGGAATCTGATAATTGAGGCCGGGACCGGGACCGGCAAAAGTTTCAGTTATCTAGTACCGGCGATTGCAAACAGAGGCGAGTGTAGGACTGTAGTAGCGACGGCGAACATTGCTTTGCAAGAACAGCTCGTAAAAAAGGACCTTCCGTTTTTGGAAAAGGTATTGCCAGTAAACTTCACTTTTGGATTGGCTAAGGGTCGCAACAACTATCTGTGTAAGAACCAGCTTGACCATAAAAGCAAGCAAAAGGAAATGTTCGATAACGATCCGATTGAGAAGACCATCAAAGAATGGGCGGCTAAGACAAAGACCGGGGATAAGATTGAGCTGGCCGTGGAACCTCCAGCGGATACGTGGAGACAATATTCTGTTACTGCGAATGAATGTATTAAGTGTTCCTATGCAAAAGAGGGTGAGTGCTATGCAGAGAACGCCAAGGCGGAGCTGGCGAGCAAGGATATAATTGTTTGTAACTACCATTTGCTATGTGCCAATACGCGGTTGAAAATCGATACAGGCAAGGATTTGGTGCTACCTTCATTCAATGTATTGATTTGTGATGAAGGCCATAGATTTGCAGACATCGGTAGAGGGTTCTTTGGATGGGAGATTTCCGAGCATGTGATTCAAAGGTTGTGTCGTGAAATTCTGGGCCTCGTAAAGCATGCCGAAAAAGGAAATCAGGATAGCAAGCTAGATGAGATTAAAGCCTTTGTGGATGGTCTGAGAAAAGCGGCGGATAAGTTTTTCAAAAGGCTTGAACAGTTCCACGGAATCGAAAGGGGTGGCAAGCGAATCCATAAGAAAAATGCATTTAAGATTGATAGCATGGTTCGGAATCTCGAAGGCGTTGGTGATGGGTTCATCTACCTAAAGACAATGGTTGGCGAGGTCTACAAGAAGCAAACAGATATTGATAACGCCAAGGCCAAGTGCCAAAAGGAAAAGAAACGGTGCTTTGAGCTTATCGATGAGTTGAGGGATGCAAACGAATTGGAAGATACAGAGTCGGTGTACTACACGGACCATGTAGGCCGGAGCAAACTAATCAAGATAGTGAAGCGCCGGATTGAGGTGGGAGACATCCTATGGCAGTATTTGTTTGAGCCTCTGAGGTCGACCATAGTTACATCGGCTACGTTGGATAGCGGCGACAATTTTGCGTACATGCGTAAAGAGCTTGGGTTGAAGTCGGCTGAGAAAATGATGGTGGCTTCACCGTTCAATTTTCAAAAGCAGTGTTTGTTTGTATTGCCCAGGGAAGCGTCGAATCCTCAAGACAAGGAGTTTGGTAACAAGATAGGGCCGGTGATTCAAAAGGTGATTCAGGAAAGTGATGGGCGAACATTGTGCTTGTTTACTTCATATCGCAATTTGAATCTAGCTAAGGAATATCTGTTAGCCAAAAACAATGGGTACAATATTTTTTGCCAAGGGGACCTCCCTAGAACGATGCTGGTAGAGAAGTTCAGAGAAGACATCAACTCGGTGTTGTTGGGGACGGAATCTTTTTGGAGTGGCGTCGATGTGCCAGGGGAAGCGTTGAGCTGTGTGGTGATAGACAAGCTACCGTTTAGGAGTCCAGGCGATCCCGTATGGGATGAGCTATGTGACCGTAGCGAGAATTGGTTCTGGGAGCTTTCCTTGCCAGCGGCTATCATTCAGTTCAAACAGGGCGCAGGGCGGCTTATACGGCGTGCCAGCGACCGTGGTGTGATTGTGGTACTCGATGAGAGGCTCGTAACGAAACGGTACGGAGATACGTTCATAGATAGTCTTCCAGGGATGAATAGAAGTAGGCTATTGAATCACGTGGGAGATTTTTTAGAGGGCAAGTTGAAAATATAGGAGATAGGTATGCCAAAAGCTGTTTGTGAAAAATGTGGCGCTGAGATGAAACTCGTGACAAGGGATAACGGTGATTTCGGTACGTGGGAGAAAAGTAAAAGGCGTCCAGGGCGATTGGGTTATCAGCGTTGGGACAAGACAAAAGCGCGGCCTCGGTATCGAGTAGTGATGAAGTGCCCGAATAGCACGTGTAGAAGATTTGTAGAGTACAGTGGTCAGAGTAAGGCCAGTGTGCATGCTCATCTTAATCGCAAGTGGGATAAGAGACGACGTGCTATGATCACGGCGGATGCCGAAGAGAGAAAGCAAAAAGAGGCGCTTGATAATAAAAGGAAAGCACAGGATTTAGAGCATCAGGCGTCTTTGGAGGGATAAGATGTCGAGATTCAATTGGGAGGGTGACCTCGAAGATGATTGCTCGCTATCTACTATGGATAGCTATGGGGCACATGCCGAGGCTATGGATGACAACGAATGGTACTGTTCGGTGTGGAGAGGGGACCGTCCAAACTCGGTGCTCATATTTCATTCGAATGAGGATGATGTGATGCCTAAGACCGGAGAGGCGGCTAGGAAGCTTTGTGAGTGGGTCATAGATGCACACAGGCAACGGCATACTGCGATGATTGCTTTGCATGGGAAGAGTTCATGACAATCAATTGGGAGAAGCTCAAACAGTATCGTAATGGCCAGAGGTCGGGTGTGGGTAAGACCTTTAGCATGCTGGTAGGGGTCGTTGAGTACGTCCGAGACAATCCCGGTCATAATGTGTTGGTAGTTGGTACATCGACTATAATGTTTTCGCAGTTCAAGGATAGGATGAAGGCTATTGCCGAAGAGTTGCATGTGAAGGTTGAGGATGAGTTTGAAAATGCGTTGGTACTAAATGGGTCGCATGTTTTGTTTGCGGTGCCACGTAGCGGAGGGGTGAAGCCATCCAAAGTGTTTGTAGATCATGCTGCTTTGGAAGCGTGGATAAAGGAACATGCCTGAGAAGAAACAGACATTCTATTTTGGTAGAGGAGATAACTGTCCAAAGTGCCAGGGCGGTATGTTTGTGATTGAAGAGGAGAGTGCTTTGGTGCGTACTCAGTACGGAATGGCATCCTTCGATTTGTGGCGATGTATGGGGTGTAAAGCTCTTGTTGGAAGGCACGTTAAGGAGCCTAAAAAAGAGGTAGAAAATCTCGAAAAAAAAGTGTCAGGAAAATAGGAAAAAAATGACACACGTGTTTTTGGGCAAAATTGCCAATGAAGTAAACAATGGATGGATGTTGGAAAAAGCTAAGTAATTGATTTGATGGGTGAAACAAAAAAACGAGGATTACAATGAAGGTGTTGAATTAATTTTCAGATAGGTGTCATTGGAAAAATCGAAAATGACACTGAAAATGACACTGAATTGGTGTTTTTGTACGCTTCTGAAAACATCTTCACCTGGATTCAAAACGGAAAAAAGGATGCCAAATGGTGGCCAATCTCGGACTAGGCAAGGTGATTGAGATGTTGGGTAAAGAGAACCCAAAACTCCTACTTTTGAGGTGTGATCAGACCCTGCAATCAATCGAAATGCCGTGGGTAAAGAAAGACATGGTTCATCTTGATAAAGGGCCGTTGGACCCTCACAGGGGAACTGGTTATCCTCGCCTATATGTTAAGTGGACCGAGCGAGCTAAGATGGAAGAGGCCAGCGAGAAGTTCGAGACTATTCGTAAGTTTCTGAGATATTTTATTGAGTACTATGAGGGCGATGAATACAAGGATGAGCCGGGGGTTAGTGTGCCGTTTGTCGAGGCCATAGGTCTAGAAGTGCTGCCCAACAAGAAGAGAAAACAGATCTTCTACTACAAGGGCATTTGTAGACAAATAGTGTATTCCCCGGTTCGGTTGGACCCTGATACTCCATATAACGAGATGGATGTTTCTATAGAGTTGTTCACGGTAATAAAAGCAAAGGAAAACGAAGGGAAGGTACAAGATGCAGATGACGTTGATTCCTTATCCGAAACCCCGGAATAGCGATGCAGTATCGTTTTGCGGGTTGGTTAAGAGAGCATGGGATGACATAGCAGATGATACACAGGGGCCTGTATTTGTAATACATTGCACGGCGTCGAGTGCAGAGGAAATTGTGCCCTATATGGATGAGCACTATTCTGAGGTCAACTATGGTGTTTCTATCATACCTAAAGAGAGGGTTCCGGAAGGCGAGATAGAACTTAAGGACGGCGACTTAGAGCTGGCGAGAGATGCTGTTAAGGCGTCGAGTTCTGCGATGTGGGCAACCGAAACGGTTGTGAGACATGGAGTGCCCAGGCTGCGTGCTGAGAAGGCCGTAAGGAAGGTATTCGAGGAGCTTCGAGAGGAGGGTAATGAAGACAAGGAGGAGGCGGATGGGGATAAGGTATGAACCAAGTGAGTTTGCGGCGGATGTAATGGAGCAAGCCGAAGCTGTGGCGTCGATGCTTATCGATAAGAATAAGCGGTACGGTAATTCTGCCTTGGACCCCGTAAGGATATTCAGCAAGGCCGATGCAGTAGAGCAAATCAAGGTCCGGATTGATGACAAGCTCTCTCGGATAGCACGTGGGGATGCGGACGATGATGAAGACCCAATAGATGACCTGCTAGGTTACTTCATTTTGTTGAAGCTCGCTTTGAAGATGGAGAGACAACGGGCCGTTAGTATGGGCGAGACTACGGGGTTGACTGTTGAAAAGGGACCACATGGAGTTGGGCTTATTGGGCGCGTTGAAACGAAGCCTATAAAGGTGGAAGAGACAGACGAATGAAAAAAACACCCAAGGCAAAGTGCGATATGGAGCTTTTGAAAAAGCCGATAGAGGAGCTGGTAAAGGATCTTATGGATTGGATGAACAGACATACATATTCGACCTTGAATCAACCAGCCGAGCCACCCAAAACTCCTGAGCTACCCAAAGAGGTTAAGGATAAGATGACTGTCGCTTGAACGGAGGATGACATGCCAGATATAACTCTAGAGTCGTGGGTCATGCTGGCCATGATTGCCGGGATGGGCTTTGCCCTTGGATTCATAAACCATAGATGTGGATACTACAAAAAGGAATACAAAAGGCTGGAAAGCCAACATGTGGACGCGCTTCGACGATTGATGGATGCACAAACGCTGGCAATGGGACATCGGACTCGAATCATACAGAATGGCCTAGAGGAGATACTGAGGCAGGCTGATAAAGAGATAGTAGAGACAATCAAAAGGGTAACATGTAAGCCGGATGGAGAAACGGAGACCGATGATGAGGCGAGTATTAGTTCAAACAACCATTAAGTGTGAGTTACCGCCCGAGCTTAAAGGTAAACCAAATCGTGGAGCTACTGTCCTGGTAATAGACAAAATTAACTGGCTCCAAGAAGACCCTAACGAACCACCTGGCGTAATAGTGCATTTCGATAATGGAGAATCGGCTAGAGTGCTCATGAATATAGATGAACTCCAAAAGAGAATGGAGCTGTGCTATCGATTGATTCTCGATAAAGACAAGGAAGGAATTAAGCTACTGTGGGAACCGTAAGGATAGAAGATGTGAGGCTAGGAGACCTTATTATGGATGAGGATGGGGTGCTCGTGAGAGTAGTAAATACTTCCAATGATTACAGAAGCAAGACAACCAAAATCGTACTTGAAGATGGACAGGAAGAAATTATCCCTATGGGGTACATAGTAACCATAGAAAAGATGCGAATTTAATTTCGGGTTTACCTAAATGAAGGATTTAACCAAAATGAAGAAATAAGGGGTAGGGGGTCACAACCAGAAAAAATGACACTTGATTTTGAGAGGTGATAAGGATGTTGAGCAAAAAAGAAAGAGAACAAATGAAGGTAGACCTCACTCCTTTGGTGAAGAGAGCGGTCGAGAAAAAAGAGGGACATACAGAAAGAACCATTGAGTGGTGGACCGACCTTTTTACTGACATTGCTGTTGAGGTGATTGATTTCTTGGACCTCAAAAAAATAAGATGAATTCGAGGTGAGAAATGAGCGATGAGAACATGGTGGATCGGTGGTTTATGAATCCGATGAATCCAGAAGAGATTATGACAAATGTTCCTAAGCGGATGACCATACGATTGGTGCATGCTTGTTTCCGGCTTAACAAGCTCGAAAGAGAATTGGAAGAGTCCAGGGCGCTACTCCTCAGAGAGAGAAAAGCTGCTACTACCAAGTTGGAGGGTAATGACTTTTATTGGCGATCCGAGATGGCTCCGCTCAAGAAGGAATTGGAGCGATACAAAGTCAATTATGAAGCTGCAAAGGAATCGTTTGAGAAGTTATCGTTTGCGGCTTCCAGGGTAAAGGATGAGCGGGATGTGCTCAAGAAGCGAGTTGAGGCGCTAGAGAAGGAATTGAATCAAAGTGCAATATGCGACAAGTGTTCTGAGTTGGTTGTGAGCTGTGTGTGCAAATCAGGCATTTTGGGAAGGGGTTAAGATGGTCGATGAAAAAGATGCCCCGGATGTTATCGACTTAGAGGAATTCAAGGCGCGGCTGTGTGAGGATTGCGAGGAGGATTTTGAGACATTTATCTATGGGTATTTG
>Ga0180437_10009459_pt1 | contig 12072 bp, 5 predicted proteins | sample SS_ome_4_FD_132410 | JGI IMG/M metagenome (GOLD analysis project Ga0180437, IMG submission 132410) | Hypersaline lake sediment archaeal communities from the Salton Sea, California, USA - SS_3_D_1 metaG | ecosystem: Environmental > Aquatic > Non-marine Saline and Alkaline > Hypersaline > Sediment... | reverse complement strand
TCGATCGCGTTCTTGAGCAATCCACTCCACACCTCGCGCGGTCCACGATACATCCGGCATTGCGCCAGGGACGTCGCGTCGAAAAGATCGGCGCGTAAGCCGGCTCTCCGGAACGCGCGCGGCAGCGTCAGCCCGTCATGCAAGGACGTTTTGACGGCGGCATGTCCGCCCGCTTTCCGGTAGGCTTCGCGTTGCGCAACCATCAGTTGACCGCACCCTGCGCCGAAAGCGGGATGCGCGGATACTCGCATGGCGGGAATGGGAAGAAACCCCAGCAGCAGAAAGTGGATCAACGGAATGACGCACGCTTCGCTCAAGGAGCCGGTTCGTTCCTCTGGGAAACCGCTGGCCAGATCGGCGCCCGACGATTTCATGAAGGCCGCGATCCTCCGGAGCGCCGTCGGTGCGAGCCGAACATCCGCGTCGAGGAATACCAGTATAGGGTACGCGGCATGCTCCGCCGCGACGGCGCAAGCATGAGGTTTACCGCACCAGCCGTCGGGGAGGTCAGGGGTCTCGATCAGCCGAACCCTTCGGTCGCGAAGCGTCATCTCGGTGACGACCTCCGCCGTTCGATCCTCGGAATGATCGTCCATGACGACAACTTCGAAAGTCTCGTATTGGTTTCGCAAGATGGAGGCCACGGCCGCGGCGATATTGGCCTCTTCGTTCCGCGCGGGAATGAGAACCGAAATGCCGCCAGCCTGCACTGCATTTCCCGCACTCGGGGTCCGATAGAAGAACAGATTCACGACGAACATCACCGCGGGCACCGCGGCCAGAGCAACCGAGAGCCACGCGAGTGCGGTCAGGGTCATGGATTCGATTCTCCATGCTCAGCGCGAAACGGCCGGCCCCGTAACCGAGCGCCGAGAGAGCGCCAGAAGTCGTAAATCCCGCCCACGCCCGCACGGCCCTGAAGCAGTGTCTCGAAAACCTCCCGATTGCGTTGCATGCAGTTGTCGGCTAACATCTTCTGCGCACTCTCCAGTCTCCGTTCGAGCAACCCTGTCCACTGCTCCGGGGTCTTGACCGATTCCCCATCTTTGATAACGACCTCGCCCCACCGGGCCAGGGCTTCCGGGAACCGCTCCTCCCAGAACGGATACTCGATAGCGATCGGCATGAGCGCGCAGCGCGGCGTCCGATGAACCAGATGACCCAGGCCGGGGCGGAAGCGAACGGGCCGAAGGCGCGGGTCAGCGAAGCGGCCCTGAGGCGTGATCCAGAGCATCGCGTTGCTCTGGCTGAGGATCGCCCGACCGGTTCTCAACAAGGCACGTGCGCCGCTCATGGTCTCCGGCTGCACCCCGAAGAATCCGAGCCGGCCGAAAAACTTGTAGCGTTTCAGCGCGGCGGCGTCCATGGGCGCGAAGTGTTTGCGATCCGGGAAGAGTTTCATGGCGATGACGATGCAAAACAACGGGTCCCACCACGACGGGTGATTGATGAAGACGATCGTCGGCAGGTCCGACGGAGGGCGCGCGTTCGCTCCGCGCGAAATGCGAACGGCGTGAAAGGATCGGCGCATGTAGCGGAACACGTATCGGCTGAAGAGCCGCACGAGCCATTTGGAGACACGCGGCACGGAGGCGATGTCTTCTTCAGTCGCGGTCTTCGGAATAATGTCGTCCAGTATCATGAGGCTGACTTTGCCACGATGCCGTCGCGGTCGAGCGCATCCGCCGCGATCCAGCCGGACATGAGCGCCATCGGCATCCCGGGGCCCGGATGCGCCGACCCGCCGGCAAGGTACAGCCCCGTCGCGTCGGGGCTTCTGTTCGAGGGCTTGAATGCGCCGCCAAAGCGGCCGTGGCTGGCCAATCCATAGATGGCCCCATTCAGGACACTGTAGCGCCGATGAATGTCGGCAGGCGTCAGCATGGCCTCGAACCTGATTCGTTTCTCAAGGTCCTTCATGCCTCCCGTACGCGCCAGCTTCTCCAAGATGACCTTACGGTACGTCGGATACATGGACCGCCAGTCCTGGCCGGCGTGAAGATGCGGCGTGTGCACCAAGACGTAGAGCGCCTCGCCGCCCTCTGGCGCCACCGCGGGTTCGGTCAGGCCCGGCGCGCAAACGTAACATGTCGGATCGGGCGCCGGCTCGCCGCGTTGGTAGATGGTCTCGAATTCCTCGACCGGATCGCGCGAGAAAACGAAGTTGTGGTGCAGGAGATGATCGTAAGCCTTGTCCAAGCCGAGGTACATGACGACACCTGAACATGCCGGTTCGTAATCGCGTCGCTTGTCGAACCGTTGGGCCAACATCCCTCCGAGCAACTCGCGATGGGTCCGAACCGTGTCCGCGTTTGAAACCACCGCCGCAACGTCCACATGCTCTCCGGATTCGGTTTCGATGCCGGTAACGGTCTCGCCGGATAAGACGATTCGCCGAATTCCCGTTTCGGTCCGCACTTCGACACCCAGCGCTTCAGCCAGGGCGGTCAAGGCTTCCGGCACCGCGCGGGTTCCCCCTATCGGGTACCAGATGCCTTCCTGCGTCTGCATGTGCGCGATCGCGCAAAGAATGGCCGGCGATTGAAGCGGAGAAGACCCGACGTACTGCGTGAAATGCTCCGCCATCTGCGAGACGCGCGGTTCGCGAAGGAAGTCGTGAATCACGACACTGAAGGTCTTTCCCATGCGCATGCTGAGAATATCTCTGAGGACGGAGAACTTGAAAATGTCTCTAAGACCAAACATATCCCGGATTGACCCGATGGGTTTCCAGAAGAAATACCGGTCCGAGATGGCGTGCAGGCGTTCGGAGTCGGCCATGAAACTTCTGTAGCGCGAATCGATTCCGTCGCCTGGCGCGAACACGCGGAGATTCTCGCACATCCGCTCCGTGTTCTCGGCGAGATCGAGACGCGAGCCGTCTTCGAAGAAACACCGCCACTCCGGGTCGAGACGGACGAGGTCCAGTTCGTCCTCGAGCGTTCGGCCGGCCTCCCCGAAAATCCTTCGGAGAACGGAGGGAACGGTAAGGATGGTCGGCCCCATGTCGAAGCGGAACCCCTGTTCCCGGAGCACGGCGGCCTTGCCGCCCAGCCATGCATTCCGCTCGAAGAGCGTCACCTTGTAGCCGCGCGCGGCGAGCGTGCATGCCGCGGCCAAGCCGCCCAATCCGCCTCCGACAACGGCGATCGCTTCGCGGTTTGTCCCGGCCATCTCTTTTCCTCCGAAATGACTCCATTACGGATATTGAAGCTTTATCTGAAGTTTCAGCGCCTCCTTTCCCAGGACGAATTCGGCATCTTCAAAACGCGGAGGCCCGCGGCGGGGTTTGGGGTTGTTGGAAACCCCGGCGCCCTCCTTCGGGAATCCGAAAAAAGTCGTGTCCATCTTGTTGTTCTTGTTCTCGTCGTGCAGAACGGCGACGGCGTACTTCCCGGGAGGCACGTTCTTGAAATAGAGGTTGACCGTCTTGCCTTTGATGGCGCCGCGATGCGTGCGAAGCGCTTGGTCATAGTCGGTGGGGAATCCTTTCTTGCTGTCGAAAAGACTGACGCAGACCTGCCCTTTCCGATTCCGAAATCCGCTCACCGTTACGGCCACGGTTCCGATATCGAGCTTGCCTTCGTCGTCGGCCATGCTTGCGGGACCGATTGCCAGGAACACGAGGGTAAGCAAAATGAGTTTTCGTACAGGTCTATTCATGGCTTGTTCCTTCGGCTTGATCTTGTGCGTCTCGCGTCCTCCGCATGCGAATCAGCGCTCCGATCGTTCTTTTCATGGCGCCCAGTCTTTCCCAAAGCGTGGCGCCGTGCGACGCCGTCAGATACGCCCGCATCAGGTCGCCGGACGCGGGGACTGGTGGGTCGAGGTGCGGTCGCCAGTATCCATGACGCGTACAAATGGTCTTGACTCTTGTCATTTCCAGCAGCCCTTCGCGCCCGCGCGTGACGCCGAATCCGCTGCGGCCTCTCCCGCCGAACGGCAAACGCGGATCGGCCGTCGGCGCGATCATGTCATTGACCACGACCGTCCCGGCCTTGATGCGGCCGGCCAGTTCCATCGCCTTCGACTCGGACCCGAAAACGGTTGCGCCCAGCGCGTACCGGCACTGCGCGGAGAGGACGAGCGCTTCCTCGTCATTGGCCACGCTGAACACGGACAGCACCGGCGCGGTGATGTCTTCGTTGACGGCCGCCATTTTCGGGTTGACCGACCCGAGAAGCGTCGGCGAAAAAGCCTCTGCCTCCGCGATATTTCCAGCAAGGCACACCGCGCCCTGGGCGAGGGCTTCCTTCACCAAGCGTCTCGCGCGAGCCGCCCAGGCGGGCGGCGGGCGGCACGAAGGAAGCGCCTGGAAGGCCGCGGTAAGACGCGAGGTTAAATCGTCCGCGATGCGCTCGTGGGCGAAGACCCGCCGCGGCGCGATACATGTTGCGCTCGAATTGAGCCGCATGCCGAACAGCAGCGCTCGCACCACCAGATCCAGATCGGCGTCCGCCAGCACGAAGACCGCATCGCATCCGGACAACTCCATCACCGACGGCGTCAGAGAAGACGCGAGTTGCTGCATCACCTTTCGGCCGGTGCCCGCGGAACCCGTCAGGATGACCTTGTCCACGCCCGTGGCGATGGCTTCCTGGGCGCTTTCGGGATCCTCGGACAGAACCTGGCACAGTTCGGAATTCAAACCTGCCGCCGTCAGCAACTTCGCGAACAGCTGCATGCTCGGCGATCCGCCGACGCCCGGCTTGATGAGCAGGGCATTTCCCGCGGCCAGCGCTTGCGCTGCCTGAATTCCGGGAAGCATAAGGGGATAATTCGAAGGCCCGATAATCAGGATCACGCCGCATGGCTCGCGTCGAATCTCCAGTTCCGTTCGCGTCAGCCACAACGGGAGAAAGGAGGAAGGCTCGTATCGAGGCGCGAGAATCTGGGCCGCGTTCATTTCGAGAAAGCGGACCGCCTCGGCAAGGGGAAGAATCTCGGCGGCGATCGTCTCTCCGGGGGCGCGCGGCCTGCGGCTCTCGACGGCCGCGACAAGACGGTCAACATGGGTCGGCAGCGCCTGTCGGAAACGCCCGAGAATGCGGAGGCGCGCTTTGACCGGTTGCGCAGCCCACTCCGTCCCCGACCGGCGAGCCGACGCGATCCTGTTGGCAATGCCCGGCATGGCGCTTCATTCCGTTGCGTTGTTAACCTTCGCAAGCTCACGCCATCGCCGACGCCGAATCCGGCACGAGCCTTTCCGAGTCCATGCATGAATCGCGCCGGAGCAGCCGGCCGCCGATTCGCAGCGACTCGAAGAGAACCGGTTTCTCGAAGGGATGGAGTTTTGGACCGCCTTGGCGAGAATCGTCGCCGCCGCCGCCCGGCCGGCGCCGTCCCCAACGATCGGGATGCTTTTCGCCATTGCAGCGTCCTCCCAAGCAGTTCTGGGAGCGGATTCGCGGCCCTGCCCGTTGGCGGACCACTTATTCGATTCTAGCCCCTCCGATCTTCCATAGCAATAGGAATTCGGACCTTTCCTGACGGCCTGATGCGATCCCCGCAGCCCATCCGCAGCCGGCTGTCGAAAAAAAGGCAAAAAACTCTTGACACCGAGTGGCTGAGCGTGTATAGTTCCGACACTGTCAGATTTCAGGCAGTGTCTGAAATGGGCGGAAGACCAGACGCAGCCTTGGAGCGTTCAGCATGACGCCTCGCACGAACCGAGCGACCGTTCCCGGCAGGCGGCGCGGCCACGAGAAAGTCGTGGCCGCCGTCAAGCACTCCCTTGCCGAAGGGCGCTACGACGGGGGCATGCTGCCTTCCTATCGCCAATTAGTCCGCGAGTTGAACGTCACCATGGCGAACGTCGAGCGAGCCATGGCTCAGCTCGAGCGCGAAGGACTCATCCGGCGCGAGAAAAGGCGCGGCGTTTTTCCGCGCGTCCGGCGACGCCGCGTCGCTCCCGAAAAGAGACTCCCGCTCCGGTGCATTAATTTCTTTACGCCTATCATGCCCACCTTTCTTGGGGGAGACTATCTCGCGGGCTACACGGAAGCGCTGGATCATCTGGACATACGAATGCGATTCGTGAGCGGCGACGAAGACAACTTGGACCCCGACTATACCCGCCTGTTTTCCGACCGACTGCCGATGAAGGCCCAGGGCCTTGTGCTTCTCAACTTGTGCGTGCCGGACCTGATCGAATGGCTTCAACGTAATGACGTGCCGTTCGTGGTGCAGTACTACGCGCGGTACACATCGAAGAACCTGCCGCCTCACTTCAATGTTTATGTCAACAAGGCCGGCGGCGCTTTTCAGGCCGTCGGCCATCTTCTCGAACTCGGTCACCGGGACATCGGCTTCATGGGGCTCATCAATGACGACGTCGCTTTCGAGAACATGGTATTCGAGGGATACCGCGCAGCCTTGATCTGCGCCGGACTGGATTGCGATGAAGACCGTCTGGCCAATTGCACTTGTACAGCGAGCGACAAGCCGGCGGTCGCGGCCATCGCGAAGGACTTTCTCTCTCGCCGAAATCGCCCCACCGCGATTGTCGCCGGATGCGACGAATTCGCGCTTTCCTTGATCGACGCCGCGCGCTCGCTGAATCTTCGCGTGCCGGAGGATCTGAGCATCATCGGTTTCGACAACCAGCCCGGATCCGACCGGACCAGCCCGCCGTTGACGACGGTTTCCGTCCCGCGCCGCGAACTGGCGAGGAGCGCCGTCGAGTTGCTCCTCCAAGCGGCCAGGACGTCGCGCGTTCCGCCTCAAACGCGCATTCTCGAGACGCACTTCATTATCCGCGAAACCACCGCTCCGCCCCCCGCGGCGCGTGCCGGGAACTCGCCGAAGCTCTCCTCTCGCGCCGTTCCGAGCGAATGAGCGTCGCCGGGTCGTCGTTGTCGTTCTGACGTCGACGTGCCCAAGCGGCCGACCGCGGTCGCCATTGCCCATGACGTTCATTATTGTTCCAGGAGACGTGTCATGAACTCGTCCGACCGAAGCCGTGGACTGCCGTTCGCGTGGGCGCTCGTTGTGGGGGTTGTCGTTCTTCTGATTCCCGAACTTGCACTGGCGCGCGTTACCCTTCCTGCCAGAATCCAGGCTGAGGACTACGACAGCCAATCCGGGGGCTATACGACGACAACCGACGACGTGGACGGCGGCGACGACCTCTATAGTATGGACAACCCCGACTGGGCGGAATACGAAGTCTACGTGCCGTCCACGGGCGAGTATACCATCACCGTCCGCGCGAAGGCGTGCAGCAGCGGCAACTACTTCCGCATCGAGATTGACGATGAAGACGTGACCGGCACCATCGGCCCCAGCCAGTCGGGCGTTTACGAAGACGTGGTCGTCACGGACGTGGAACTCGAAGCCGGCAACCACGACCTGAAATACTATCAGGTCGTCAATTGGAACTGGAACGACCGCATAAACTGGATTGAAGTCGAGTCCGAGAACAGCGCGCCGGACGTGAACGCGGGGTCCGACCAGGACGTGAACCTCCCGAACAACGCCACGCTCGACGGCACCGTCAGCGACGACGGCGAACCCGATCCGCCGGGGACGTACACCGTGACGTGGACCAAGCAGAGCGGCCCGGGCACGGTCACCTTCGGCGATTCGAGCGCCGTGGACACCACCGCCGCCTTCAGCGTGTCGGGAACATACGTCCTGCGCCTGACCGCCGATGATGACGCGCTGACCGACTACGACGAGTTGACCGTCAACGTAAATTCCGCTCCGAGCGTGAACGCGGGCCTTGACGACAGTGTCACCTATCCGTCGGCCGCGACCCTCGACGCGACAGTCAGCGACGACGGCTATCCGGATCCCCCGGGATCCGTTACCACGACTTGGACCAAGCAAAGCGGTCCCGGTACGGTCACCTTCGGCAACGCTGCCGCCGTGGACACGACGGCCGCCTTCAGCCAGACTGGAACGTACGTCCTGCGCCTGACGGCCGACGACGATGCCGTGCAGCCATACGACGACGTGCAGATTACGGTGAATGCGGCGAACACGGCGCCGACGGTGGACGCGGGCGTGGATCAGTGCGTCGCGCCGGTCTCCGCGACGGCGACGCTCGACGCGACGGTCAGCGACGACGGGTACCCCGATCCTCCGGGTTCGGTCACGACGACGTGGACGAAGGACAGCGGTCCCGGCACGGTCACGTTCGGGAACGCCAGCACCGTAGACACCACGGCCACCTTCGCCGCGGCGGGCACGTACGTATTGAAGCTGACCGCGGACGACGGCACCGCACAGACATACGATACGACCGTCGTGGGCGTTTCGGACCGTTTCATGCTGCCGACGAAAATTCAGGCCGAGGACTACCGCTACGGCGGCCCCGACTTGGGCTATTACGACAAGACCGCGGGCAATCTCGGCTATCAGTACCGTGACGACGACGTGGACATCTACTCGACAAGCGATCTGGGCGGCGGCTACACGATCAGGGATTGGGAGTCGGACGAGTGGACCGCCTACGACATTGATGTTCCCGCGACCGACGCATACAACTTCACCTTCCGCGTTTCCGCCGAAAACACCGCCTCGCTTCACGTTCTGATCGACGATGTGAACGTGACCGGAAGCGTGAGCTGGGATACCACGGGCGATTACGACACCTATACGGATGTTGTCAAGGAAAACATCCAGCTGACAGCCGGCAACCATCTCATGACAGTCGTCCGCGACAGCGGCAACTGGAGCCATGGACTCAACTGGGTGGAGATCACGTACAACAACGCCGCGCCGACAGTGAACGCCGGGCTCGACCAGACCATCGAGGTTGTCGGCGTCGCGACGCTGGACGCCACCGTCACCGATGACGGCAACCCCGACCCGCCGGACGCGGTCACAACGACCTGGACAAAGCAAAGCGGCCCCGGGACGGTCACCTTCGGCGATGCCGGCGCCGTGGACACCACGGCCACGTTCAGCGCGACCGGCACGTATGTGCTGCGCCTCACGGCCGACGACAGCGACGAGACGGACTACGACGAGGTTCAAATCACAGTCAATCCGGACAACACCACACCCAGCGTGGAAGCCGGAAACAACCAGGAGATCACATGGCCCACCGACCAGGTCAACCTCGACGGCACGGTCAGTGACGACGGGTATCCCGACCCGCCCGGCACGCTCACCACGACCTGGACGAAGACAAGCGGTTCCGGCACGGTGACGTTCGATAATGCCAACGCCGTGGACACCACGGCCACATTCAGCGAGGCCGGAACCTACGTGTTGCGCCTGACGGCCGACGACAGCGAATACCAGCCTTACGACGAAGTGACGATAGATGTCGTGGCGAATCAGGCGCCGACCGTAGACGCGGGGACGGGCCAGTGCGTCGCCCCCGTCGCGACGACCGCCAACCTGGACGGCACCGTCAACGACGACGGCAAGCCCGATCCGCCGGCGACGATCACGACGACTTGGACAAAGGAGAGCGGTCCGGGGACGGTCACGTTCAGCGACGCGAATGCCGTCGATACTACCGCCGACTTCAGCGCCGCCGGGACGTACGTCCTGCGTCTGACGGCCGACGACAGCGACGAAACAGCCTACGACGAGGTTACCATCGGCGTCTCGGCGCGGACGACGCTTCCGGCCAAGATCGAGGCCGAGGACTTCCGCTACGGCGGCGAGGGGCTGGGATATCACGACACGACGAGCGGGAACGCCGGAGGCGAGGATCGTACAACCGAGGACGTGGACGTCTACACGTGCTCCGACACGGGCGGCGGGTACCGCGTCTCGAACTGGGCCATTGACGAATGGCTGGCCTATGACGTCTCGGTGCCCCTCACGAGCAATTACGACATCACGTTCCGTGTCGCTTCCGATGTGGTCAACGGAAAGCTGCACGTTCTTCTCGATAGCACAAACGTTACGGGCACGGTCACGTACAACACGGGCGGATACGACAACTGGCAGGATGTCACCGTCGAGGACGTGCAACTCACCTCTGGGGACCACGTCCTGAAGATTGTGTTCCACACCGGCCACTGGTCGAACAGCATCAACTGGTTCGAGGTGACGCATGACAACTCCGCCCCGACGGTAGACGCGGGCGAGAACGACCAGATCACGATGCCGACCGACACGGTGAGCCTCGACGGCACGGTGAGCGACGACGGATGGCCCAACTATCCCGGCAACCTCACGACGACATGGACGAAGCAGAGCGGACCCGGGACGGTGACCTTTGGCAACGCCGCCGCCGTGGACACGACCGCCCAATTCAGCACGGACGGCGTGTACGTCCTGCGCCTGACGGCCGACGACGGCGCGCTCCAGCCCTACGACGAAGTCACGATTACGGTGGATCCGGAGAACGAGGCGCCCGTCGTGGATGCTGGGCCGGACGATCAGATTCAATTGCCGGCCAATGCGACGCTGGACGCGACGGTCAGCGACGACGGCTATCCCGATCCGCCCGCGACGGTCACGACGACGTGGACCAAGCAGAGCGGCCCCGGTACGGTCACCTTCGGCGACGCGAGCGCGGTGGACACGACTGCGGCGTTCAGCACGGACGGGACGTACATCCTGCGCCTGACGGCCGACGACAGCGACAAGCAGACCTATGACGAACTCACGATCGTGGTGGACCCGGCGAACGATCCGCCGGTCGTGGACGCGGGATCGGACGACACCGTCGTTCTTCCAAGCAACGCGACGTTGGACGGGGACGTCAGCGACGACGGCGAACCGGATCCGCCAGCGACAGTCACGACGACGTGGACCAAGCAGAGCGGCCCCGGCACGGTCACCTTCGGCGACGCCAGCGCTATTGACACCACGGCCGCCTTCAGCACGGACGGCACGTACGTCCTTCGCCTGACGGCCGATGACAGCCAGCTCCAGGCGTACGACGAAGTGACGATCACGGTTCATCCGGCGAACACCGGGCCGACCGTGGACGCGGGGGTGGACCAGGGCATCTCCCCCGTGTCGGCGACGGCGACGCTCGACGCGACGGTCACGGACGACGGGTATCCCGATCCTCCGGGTTCGGTGACGACGACGTGGACGAAGCAAAGCGGGCCGGGCACCGTCACGTTCGGCAACGCCACTGCCGTGGACACGACGGCCGTGTTCAGCACGGCCGGCACGTACGTTCTGCGCCTGACCGCGAACGACAACGATCTCACCGACTATGACGAGGTCACCATCGGCGTCTCGGATCGCACCAGCCTGCCCGCCAAGATCGAGGTCGAAGACTATCGTGACGGCGGAGAGGGAGTCGGATACCACGACAGCTCCGGCGTGCCGGACGTCGTGGTGTGCGACGATACCGGAGGCGGGTATTGCCTCCAGTACCTGGAGAACACCGAGTGGGTCGCTTTCGACGTCTCGGTTCCTTACAGCGGCGATTACGACATCACCTTCCGTCTCGTGACTTGCGGCGCCCCGGGCGCTTACATCATGATGGACGACACGAACGTCACGGGCACGGTCAATCCTTCTTCAGTGGGCGATTGGGGGGACTTCGTCGTTGAAGACGTGAGCCTGACGGCGGGCAATTACGTCTTGAAGCTGGTCTTCGGCAGCAACTGGAATTGGGCGGACAAAGTGAACTACATCGAGTTCACGCACGTCACCGACAACACCGCCCCGACCGTCTCCGCGGGCGATGATCAGACCATCGAGCTTGCCGACTCGGCGAACCTGGAAGGCGACGTGAGCGACGACGGGTTGCCGACCCCGCCGGGCGCCGTCACGGTCACGTGGAGCAAATACAGCGGGCCCGGCACGGTCACGTTCGGGAACGCGAGTGCACTGACCACCACCGCCGCGTTCAGCCAGACGGGCACCCACGTTCTGCGCCTGACGGCCGACGACGGCGCGCTGACGGACACCGACGACGTTCAGATCACGGTCAATCCGAACAACCAGGCGCCCAGCGTAAACGCGGGCGTGGATCAGACCATCGCGCTGCCCAACAACGCGACCTTGGACGCTACGGTCACCGACGACGGGTATCCCGATCCGCCGGGCGCCGTGACGACTGTGTGGACCAAGCAGAGCGGTCCGGGAACGGTCACGTTCGGCAATACGGCTTCCGTGGACACGACGGCCGCCTTCAGCGCC
>Ga0180437_10009456_pt1 | contig 12076 bp, 13 predicted proteins | sample SS_ome_4_FD_132410 | JGI IMG/M metagenome (GOLD analysis project Ga0180437, IMG submission 132410) | Hypersaline lake sediment archaeal communities from the Salton Sea, California, USA - SS_3_D_1 metaG | ecosystem: Environmental > Aquatic > Non-marine Saline and Alkaline > Hypersaline >... | reverse complement strand
CACGGCGCAGGATACGGGCGCAGATGGCGTGGAAGGTGCCGACGGTCAGCTCATCGACGGAACTCTGCACCAGCTTCCGCAATCGCTCTTCCATCTCCCGGGCGGCTTTGTTGGTGAAGGTGACCGCCATGATGCGGCGCGGGCTGACCCCGCAGACCCTGATAAGATAGGCGATGCGATGGGTTATAACCCTAGTCTTGCCGCTGCCGGGCCCGGCCAGAATGAGCACCGGCCCGCTGATTGCCTCGACCGCTTCTCGCTGCGCCGGATTGAGCTCGTCAAGGATATCCATCATTTAATTATAACATTTCACCCCGGCGCTTTTATACGTGAAAGCCGCCCAAATCAGCTTTACTACCGGCCCCACGGAGCCGGAAAAATATTTGATCGCAGCCAACCTGGAGTGGTAATATATATGCGAAGATGCGCATATTATCATATAGATTGAGGTTTCCCTGATGCGAGATTTCATTCAGCTGATGAAGGCCCTCTCCGATGAGACCCGCCTCCGCATTTTTCATCTGCTCCTGGAGCGGGAATGTTGTGTCTGCGAGGTGATGCAGGCGCTCGACATCTCCCAGACCAGGGCTTCCCGCAATCTCGGCATCCTGCAACACGCCGGTTTGCTCAAGACCAGACGCCAGGGCCTGTGGGTCCTGTACTCAATAGACTGGGAATCGGCAAGTCGCCACGCTACCTCTCTTGCCCACCTGCTGCAGGAATATCCTATCAAAAATGAAACGCTGGCCGAGGACAGGCGAAGGCTGAAACTGGCCAAGCGCATCGGGCCGGGCTGCCCGCCAGAAAGATGAAATGATTTTTGACTTTAGGGAACTAGCTCTATGATTGCCGATTTACTGCTCGCCGGTCTTGTTGCCCTAAAAGAATACATTGCGCTGCATGTCCTTACCTGCCTTATCCCGGCATTCCTGCTCGCCGGCGCCATCGTCACCTTCGTTTCCCGGGAGACAATTATCGCCTACCTTGGGGCAGCAGTACACAAGGTGTCTTCCTTCAGCATTGCCGCCGGGGGCAGCTTCTTTGTCTCCGTCTGCTCCTGCACGGTCATCCCGGTCGCCAGCGGTATTTACCGTGGCGGCGCCGGCATCGGAGCTGCTTTTATTTTGCTCTGGGTGGCGCCTGCGTCCATTATACTGCCACTGGTCTAGACCGGCTCAGTTATCGGTGCGGATATGGTCATAGCCAGGCTCGCCAGCGCCCTCCTGATGTCGTTTGCCATTGGCCTCATCATGGCTTTCGCCTTCCGCAGCGAGGAGAAAAATCGCATCTCCACCATCACTATGGAGCGAAGGCGTCTGATCACTAAAAGAGGTCTTATACTGCTTTTGCTGCTGGTATTATGGCTGCTGGCACCCAATTATGCCGTACCGCAGGGACCATACTGGCAAAAGATAGCTGTTTGGGCAATCGGGCTGGCCATTATTACGCTTTATACCCGGAAAATACTGGACCGGGAGCAGGTCAGAGCCTGGTTAAAGGAATCGCGGTGGTTTGTCCGCGTCATCTTCCCCCTGCTATTGCTCGGGGTGTTCTGTATCGGGATTATTGGCGCGCTAATCCCTCGAGAGTGGATTGTAACCTGGCTGGGCGGCGCCGGGCTGCGCCAGTCCTTTCTGGCCACCATGCTTGGCGCCGTAACCTACTTCGCCACCATGACCGAGGCCCCGTTCGTCGATACCCTGATGAACCTGGGCATGGGTAAGGGGCCAGCACTGGCCCTGCTTCTCACCGGGCCGGGAATCAGCCTGCCCAACTGGCTGGCCGTCGGCCGGGTATTTGGCGTGAAAAAAGCCCTTGTCTACGTACCAGCGATTATCCTTTCAGGCACGCTTGTAGGGTGGGTGGCCGGGTTTATTCTCAGTTAAACGATCGACTATATTAAATATGTCAAATGGAGGTAAGTCAAAAATGATTATCGAGGTCTTCGGCAAAGGTTGTCACAGATGCCACGCCACCAGAGATAACGCCATCAAAGCCTTAAAGGAGTTGAACCTCAAGGAAGGGGAAGACGCCATTGTGAATCATATCACAGACATCACCCTGTTTGCTGGGCGAGGTGTGATACTGACACCAACGGTTATCATTGATGGCGTGAAAATGTCAGAGGGCAGGGTTCCAGAAACTCCGGAAATCAAGCAGTGGATTAAAGACAAGCTGCCCGGGAAATAAGACGCTCTATAGCTATAAAACCACTAACGCAAAGACAAGGAGACAAGAAATGGCTAATGCCTCAAAGCCTGCTGTAGTCGGCCGCCTTTCCCTACTCGATCGCTTTCTTCCCGTCTGGATTTTCCTCACCATGGCGCTGGGGGTGGGGATGGGCTACCTATTCCCGGAGATAGCCAATATATTCGACGTCCTGCGCATCGATACCGTCTCGCTGCCCATCGCCATCGGCCTCCTCTGGATGATGTACCCGGTGCTGACCAAAGTCAGGTACGAGGAGCTGTCTAAGGTAGCCCAGGCCTGGAAGATGTTCGGCGTTTCCATCATCCTGAACTGGCTCATCGGTCCGGTTATCATGTTCGGCCTGGCCTGGCTGTTTCTGAGCAATTACCCGGAGTACCGCGAGGGACTGATTATCACCGGGCTGGCGCGGTGCATCGCCATGGTGCTCATCTGGAACCTGCTGGCGGAAGGGGACAACGAGTACTGTGCGGTGCTCGTCGCCCTAAATTCCATCTTCCAGATGCTGTTCTACTCCGTGCTGGCCTACTTCTACATCACCATCGCTTCCTCCTGGCTCAGCGGGGATGAGGCCACCATCGTCAGGGTATCCATGTGGGACATCGCCAGAAGCGTCCTCATCTTTCTCGGCATCCCACTGGTCGCCAGCATCATCACCCGCTTCTCCGTCATACGCCGCAAGGGCAGGGTCTGGTTTGAGGAGGTATTTGCCCCCCGCCTCGGCCCCACCGCCATGGTCGGCCTGCTGTTCACCATCTTCGTCATGTTCTCCATGAAGGGGGAATACATCGTGACCCTGCCTCTGGACGTGCTGCGCATCGCCGCGCCACTGTTGGCCTACTTCCTGCTGATGTTCGGCGTTGCCTACGTTATCTCCTGGGCACTGCGGTTCGCTTACTCACAGACGGCCACCATATCCTTTACCGCCGCCAGCAACAACTTTGAACTGGCCATCGCCGTTGCCGTGGGCACGTTCGGCATCAATTCCGGGCAGGCGCTGGCCACGGTGGTCGGCCCCCTGATTGAAGTGCCCGTACTCATCGGGCTGGTCTACGTTTCCCTCTGGGCCAGGAAGTTCCTCTTCCAACCCGACGGAATAGCAAGGGCATAAAGGGCGAGCGTACGTAATGAGGCTACCTTGATTTTGACTCCTTCATTCGATATACTCTTTAAATAGGCGAATACTCAATATAAGGTGAAAAGATGAGCTGGAAATCCCTGATTATTTTTTTTATGGTGCTCTCTACCATCGCTCTGGGCGTGGCGGGCTGTGAATCGCTCTCGCCGCCGTCTTCGGCACCCGGTGCACTCTCCCAGGTGAGGGGCATACTCAACCAGCAGAATACTGGCATCTGGGTCACCGGCGAGGGAAAGGTTAGCGTTGTTCCCGATGTTGTCATCCTCAACCTCGGCGTTGAAGCACAGGCGGAGAGCGTCGCCGCCGCACAGAGCCAGGCAGCAACGGCCATGGCCGCGGTGGTTGCGGAGCTCGATAGATTCGGCATTGCCAATAAGGACATCAAGACACAGTACTTCAGCATCACCCCGGTGCGGAGGTGGTCGGAAAAGGACGGGCAAGAAATCCTTATCGGTTACCGGGTGACCAACACGGTAACGGCCAAGGTGAGGAAAATTGATGATGCCGGCCCTGTCATTGATGCGGCGGCGGCAGCCGGCGGAGATTACATCAGAATCAATAACATAAGCTTCACCGTGGACAATCCATCGGCACATTATGACGGCGCCCGTGTCAGGGCCATGGCCGATGCCGCGGCCAAAGCCAAGCAGCTGGCTGATCTGGCCAACGTCAAGCTGGGTAAGCCCACCTACATCAGCGAAAGCGGGGTTTCCGTGCCCGTGGTGAAGGACTTTTATCCAGGAGCCGCTATCCCCTCTCCGGCGGCACCCCCCACCTCGATCAGCCCCGGGGAAACTGAAATCAGCATTTCCATACAGGTAGTCTACAGCATAGAGTAATCTCAGAGCCATGCTTGGAAGCAGTCAACTATTGCATTTCCCGCCGACAGAATGCTAAAATAGCGATATTCTGAATTTTATGTTAAGAAAAGGGCATGTTTACCGGTATCGTTGAAGAGGTAGGCAAGGTACTCTCCGCATCCCCGACCAATCTGGTGATCTCGGCGCCGCAGGTTGTTGAGGGAATGAAGCCCGGCGACAGCATTGCCATAAACGGGGCCTGCCTCACCGTAACCGAATTCGACCGTGCTTCCTTCTCAGTAGACATTATGCCGGAAACGCTGAAACGCACCAACCTCGGGCCGCTCAAGGCCGGAGCCTGCGTCAACCTTGAGCGGCCAGTGGCGCTGGGCGGCCGACTGGGCGGACATCTGGTGCAGGGCCATATTGACGATACCGGCAGAGTTATGTCAATGGAATGGGAAGATGAGGCGCTTCTTTTCCGGTTCGAAGCCCCGCCTGAAGTCCTGCGCTACACCGTGCCGAAAGGATTTATCGCCATCGACGGCATCAGCCTCACGGTAACAGAGAAAGGCGACAGCTCGTTCCGGGTCTCGGTGGTTGAATACACGCGCCGGCATACCACTCTGGGCAGCAGAAAAGTGGACGATGTGGTGAACCTGGAAGTGGATATCATCGCCAAGTACGTAACACACCTTACCCAGCCGCAGTCCGGCGGGCTGACGGCAGAATTTCTGGTCGAGCACGGATTCACAATCGGATGATAAACTAATCGGGTGAAAATGAGCACTGACCTGGCCACAATTCCGGAAGCAATTGAAGATATCAGAGCCGGCAGGTTCCTGATTATCGTCGATGACGAGGACCGGGAGAATGAGGGCGACCTGGCCATGGCGGCGGAAAAGGTTACCGCCGATGCCATCAACTTCATGGCCAGGCATGGCCGCGGGCTTATCTGCCTGCCCATCATCGGCCAGCGCCTCGACGAGTTGCAGATCCCGCTGATGGTGCAGCAGAATACCTCCAAGTTCTCCACCGCCTTCACCGTGTCCATCGAAGCCAAACATAAGGTGAGCACTGGCATCTCCGCGGCCGACCGTGCCGAGACGATAAAAGCGGTGCTTGACCCCGCCACGCAGGCCGAGGACATAGTCCGGCCCGGGCATATGTTCCCGCTGCGCGCCAGAGAAGGCGGCGTCCTAGTGCGTGCCGGGCACACGGAGGCTATCGTTGACCTGGCCCGCCTGGCCGGCCTTTACCCGGCTGGAGTCATCTGTGAGATTTTAAGCCAGAATGGCGCCATGGCCCGGCTACCGCAGCTCAAGAAAATGGCCAAACGTTTTGACATCAAAATCGTGAGCGTAGCCGACCTAATTGCCTACCGTTACCGACACGAACGGCTGGTGCAGCGGGTGGCCGAAGCCAAGCTACCGACACCCTACGGCAACTTCACTGCCATTGCTTACCGCAGCAATATCGACCCCGATGAACACCTCGCTCTGGTGATGGGGGACGTGGCCACCGATGAACCGGTGATGGTCAGGGTTCACAGCCAGTGCCTCACCGGCGAGGTATTCGGCAGCCTGCGCTGCGATTGCGGTGAGCAGATAAAAATGGCCATGAAAAGCATCGCCGAGGAGGGACGTGGCGTCCTCCTTTATATGAGACAGGAAGGACGCGGCATCGGCATCCACAATAAAATCCGCGCCTACGCACTTCAGGACCAGGGGCTGGATACCGTGGAGGCCAATCTATCCCTCGGTTTTGGCCCTGACCTGCGGGACTACGGTGTCGGTGCCCAGATTCTGGCCGAACTTGGTCTGCACAATATACGCCTGCTCACCAATAACCCCAAGAAAGTTATCGGGCTGGAGAGCTACGGGCTTAAGGTAGTAGAGACCCTGCCCATCATTACGCCGCCAAACCCGTTCAACACGCGCTACCTGAAAACGAAGCAGAAAAAGCTGGGACATATGTTGAAGCTGACCGAAATAAATCCCGAAGGCTGTGATTAAACCCGTCGAAAAGGAGAAGACTATGGGTAGAAGCTATGAAGGCTCACTGCTGGGCAAAGGGCTTAAGTTCGGCCTGGTTGTTTCCCGTTTCAATGAGTTCTTTACCCGGAAACTGCTGGAAGGGGCTCAGGATGCTTTGCTCCGCCACGGGGTCAATGAGGCAGATATAGAGGTCGCCTGGACGCCGGGCTCATTTGAAATCCCGCTGGTGGCCCAGAAAATGGCCCAGTCCAAAAAGTATGACGCTGTTATCTGCCTGGCCGCGGTCATCCGCGGGGGCACGCCTCACTGGGAATACATCGCTGCCGAAGCCACCAAGGGCATAGCCCGCGTCAGCCTTGATACGGGGGTGCCGGTGGTCAACAGCATTCTCACCACCGAGACTCTGGAACAGGCAGTGGAACGCTCCGGCTCAAAGGCGGGCAACAAAGGCTTTGATGCTGCGGTCAGCGCCATCGAGACGGCGAACCTGCTGCAATCCATGGGCTAACATTTCCATCGGTCAGGCCGATGCTGGTTCGCCGGTATCGGTCAGCCACCAACGCAATCAATCGGTGACCTTATAGATGGTGTCCCCGCGTCGCACCCGTTCCGTCACCTTGACACCAACGGAATCGCCGGCTTTGGCTTCGTTGACGTTCACGTTGTTGATCTGCATCGAGTTCACCGTCATTTCAAGGTCGGTAGTGTGTCCCTTGATGTGGATGCGGTCACCTACCTTCAAGGTACCGGTGAGCTCAATACCGGCGACCACAGGATGAGCGAAGAAATCGCTTACCGTCCCGATTTCCTCCTCAGGCATCTGACTCCCTCCTTACCTGACATTCAGTGTTTGTATCTTTTAGTTTTGAAATTATACCTCTCATGACCTCAATAAATCAATATTTGGCGCAACGCTTTGACATATTGCGCTGTGACATTTATAATTAGTGCATTAAACAAATTAGGAGGCCATGATTTGGCGCAGGATCGGAAGGCGGCTACGGTGGCTGAGGAAGCCAAAGCCGATATCGAACGCATTAACAAGCGCCTGGATATGCTTGACGACCGTCTGGACAGCATAGATTCCATGGTTACTGCCGTTGCCGAACGGGTAATGAGGCAACCGATTACCATCAATGTCACCTGCTCCAAGTGCGGCCAGACCATAGAAATCGCGCTCCTCGGCCTGGAAAAGCCGAGGAAATAAGCTTGCCGGTAATCCGCCGCGGTCTCCTTGCTTCACAAATCAGACTGAGCTCCGTTCTTGGTAAACCCGCTTTGATAACTCTAAATTTCATATCCAGCCAGTGACACTGGATAGCCGTTTATAGGCTATTGAGCAACGGAAAACGTAAGTCAGCAGCATGAGCGGACTGATAATTGTCGCCCTTTACTTTCTGGGTATGCTCGCCATTGGCATCGTGAGCCGCCGCAAGGCGGGAGGAGCCGATGATTTTTTCGTCGCCGGGAGAAAGGGCTCTTCTCCTTTCATCGCTGGTTCATTGCTGGCCACCATCATCGGCGGTTCCGCCACCATCGGCATGGCGGGGCTGGGTTTCCAGCGGGGACTGACCGGGGCGTGGTGGCTGCTGGTGGGCAGCATCGGTCTGGTATTTCTGGGGCTCTTTTTGGCCAGAAAAGTCAGGCGGCTGGCGCTATATACCCTCCCCGAGCTCATGGAAAGGCAATATGATCCGCGGATGGCGCTGGCGGCCTCCATTCTCATTGTCATCGCCTGGATAGGGATCATCGCCGCCCAGATAATCGCTGCCGGGCAAATACTGGGCATCCTGGGCACGGGCAGCCCGGTGCTATGGATGGTGATTTTCACCGCTATATTCGTCGCCTATACGGTACTGGGCGGTCAGCATGCCATCATCCGCACCGATTTTCTCCAGGCTATAATCCTTTTCGCAGGCATCTTCGCCGGCCTGGCGCTGCTGCTGACCAAGCTGGGGGGCTGGGAAGGGCTGCGTAGCGCGCAGCCCGCCGGGCATTTTGCCTTCCCGCTGAGCCCGCAGTTCGATGGCACAGCACTGATAACTCTCCTGCTGCTCGTCGGCCTGACCTATGTCGTCGGGCCGGACGTGTACTCCCGAATCTTCTGCGCCCGGGATGACCGGACAGCCAGCACCGCCACTTTTTGGACCGCAGCGCTCATCATACCCATAGCCTTCGCCATTACGGTAATCGGCATGGGTGCCGCCTCCCTGTTTCCTGATATTGCCCCCGAGCAGGCATTTCCCACCGTTATCAATGAAGTTTTCTCGCCCATTTTGGGTGGCATCATCCTGGCCGCTCTGCTCTGCGCCGTGATGTCATCGGCGGATACCACCCTGTTAAGCGCCAGCACCATATTGACCATAGATATCATCGGCAAGTTCAGGCCGGCAGCCAGCACGGCAAGCATGGTCCCCCGCTCCAGGTGGGCCATAGTGTTGCTGGGGCTATGCGCACTGGTCTTAGCCCTGATGCTCAAGGGCGTTATCAGCGCCCTCCTCTTTGCCTACACAATATACACGTCAGGCGTAATTTTGCCGGTGCTGGCCGGCTTTTTTAAGCACCGTCTGAAAGTTACCCCTGCCGGAGCACTGGCGGCGCTTATCGGTGGTGGCTCCGTGGGTCTTATGAGCAAGCTGCTCGATATCAGGTACCTGGACCTGGGGGCGCTGCTGGTCAGCGGGGGGCTTCTTTTCCTGGTCAGCTATCTGCATCGACGGTTCCGGGCCGCGGCCGGGTGAACCAAACAAACAAACCCATACCCAGTAAGGCCAGCCCAGCACTGAAGTAAAACGCGGCGTTGATATTTATCAGGTCAACGATAGCACCGGTCAGAATCGGACCCAGGGACATGCCGATGCTCATCGCCATGGTGATGGCGGCGATGGCCGAGCCCATACCGTACTTTCTCCCCTCCTCGACGGTCAAAGCCAGAACCGATGGCGTGGCCATGGCACTGCCGACGCTGCCCAGAATACACAGCGCCAGCAGCGGCCAGAAGCCAGCAGACAGCGGCACCAGAAACAGGTAGGTGAAAATCACAAGGCTTCCGATGACCACCAGCGCCCGCCGGCTGAAGATATCGGCCAGTCTCCCTCCCGGGACACCGAGCGCTGACATCAGCAGGACATGAACCGAAATCAGTATCCCGATCAGGTTTTCTGGCAGTCTGAAGCTCACCGCCGCCAGCAGCGGCAGAAAGGTAAAAAAAGAAGACCGGCCCAGGGCGATGGCCAGCCGGAAGCTGCAAAGGCCAGCCATATTGCTGCTCCGCCGCATATCCAGAAAGGATAACGGTGAGGTCGCCACCGACTTTTTCAGGTCGCTGCGGGGCAGCATAACCACCGCGATGAAGAATGCGAGCAGATTGAGAACGCCCATAGTAATGAAGGCGATATTCATCCCCCACTGCGCCGCGAGCACCCCGCCCATGAGCGGCCCGAAACCGAAACCACTGAAAAAGGCGGCATTCGAGTACCCCATCCATTTCCCCTCCTCACCTTCGGGAGAAAGGTCGCCGATATATGCCTGCGCGATGGGCAGTATCAGAGCGCCGGTAACGCCATGGACCAAGCGAATCAGCACCAGCTGGTAGACCTGGTCTGCCAGAATATAGGTGAATGAAATCAGCGCATAGGTAAAAAGACCGATGACGAGAAAAAGCTTCCGGCCTTTAAGGTCGGAGAGCCGGCCGAAGAGCGGCGTGAACAGGGTGCGGGATATGGCAAAGCCAGCGAAGATAAACCCCAGCCACAGGCCGCTGGCCCCCATGCTTTCAGCATAGAGCGGCAGGAGCGGAACGACGATACCGGCGCCCAGCATGGAAGAGAATATGGCCAGAGCCAGAACGGGGAATACTCGTTTTATCATGCGGATATTAAACCATTATAGCTATTTACCCTTGCCTCAGGCAAACGGAGCGCGGATTCAGGCCACTCCGTTTGCACCCGTGTAGCGTCGCTGGTATAATAGGTCTGATGAATAGATAGGGATGGGGCAGACCTCTCGTCCCGGAGGTGGGTGAGAGGTTTTCGTTATCAACGGGCAGGTTAAAAAGTGTTATCGAAAGCAGACCAGAAAAAAGAGGAGTACCTGGAGACCATGCGGCACTCCGCCTCTCACGTGATGGCGGAAGTAGTCCAGTCCATTTTCCCCGGCACCAAGTTCGGCATCGGCCCGGCAATCGAAGACGGTTTTTATTACGATTTCGATTTACCGCGTCCGCTCAGTCCCGATGACCTGCCTGTTATCGAGAAAAAGATGAAGGAAATCATCGCCGCTGATGCCCCGTTCGTTCACAGCGAGGTAAGCAAGGAAGAGGCCAGGCGAATTTTCGCCATGCAGCCCTACAAGCTGGAACTAATCGAGGAGCTGCCCGATGAGAAGGTAAGCCTCTACCAGCAGGGCTCATTCCTGGATATGTGCCGCGGCCCCCACGTGAAATCGAGCGGGGAAATCAAAGCTTTCAAGCTCGTCAACATCGCCGGGGCGTACTGGCGCGGCGATGAACACCGGCCTATGCTGCAGCGTATCTACGGCGTCGCCTTCGACAGCCAGGAGGCACTGGAAGAACACCTGCAACGGCTGGAAGAAGCCGCCCGCAGAGACCACCGCAAGCTGGGCAAAGAGCTCGATATGTTCAGCATTCAGGATGAATTCGGCCCCGGCCTGGTCCTCTGGCACCCTAAGGGAGCCGTGATACGGCGCATTATCGAGGACTTCTGGAAGGAAGAACACTACAAACGCGGCTACGACCTGGTCTATACCCCGCACATCGCCCGCATGGACCTGTGGCGTACTAGCGGCCACCTTGAATTCTACAAAGACTACCTTTACAGCCCCATGGACATCGAAGGGCAGAATTATATCCTCAAGCCGATGAACTGCCTGGGGCACATTGCCATTTACCAGACTAGGCTGCGGAGCTATCGTGACCTGCCGTTGCGCTACGCCGAGCTGGGCACCGTTTACCGCTACGAGCGCTCCGGTGTGCTCCACGGGCTGTCCCGCGTCAGAGGTTTCACCCAGGACGATGCTCATATCTTCTGCCGGCCCGACCAGCTGGAAGAGGAGGTCGTCGGCGTTCTTGACCTTGCCCTCTTTATGATTGACACCTTCGGTTTCCAGAACTATCAGCTCCTGCTTTCCACCAGACCCGAGAAATATGCCGGGACGGCGGAAATCTGGGAGGAAGCCACGGAAACCCTGCGCCGGGCACTCGAGCGTTCGGGGCGCGATTACGAGATTGACCCGGGAGAGGGCGTTTTCTACGGCCCGAAAATCGATATCAAGTTTGAGAGCGCACTGGGCAAGGCATGGCAGGGCCCGACCATTCAGGTTGACTTCAACCTGCCGCTCCGCTTTAACGTTAAATACATCGGTGAGGACGGCAAAGAGCACACGGTGGTTATGGTGCACCGGACCGTTCTCGGCAGCATGGAGCGTTTTCTGGCCACCCTGCTTGAGCACTACGGCGGCGCTTTTCCTGTCTGGCTGGCACCGGTTCAGGTACGAGTAATTCCCGTAGCCGACCGTCACCTGGACTACGCCCATCAGATTGAGGCCGAACTCAAGAATGAAGGCATTCGCGCCGAAGTTGATGCCCGGGCGGAGCGCATCAATCTCAAAATCCGCCAGGCACAGCTGGAAAAGATACCCTATATGCTCGTGGTCGGTGATAAAGAGGTGGAGACCAGGACCATATCCGTTCGCCTGCGCAGCGGGGAGCAGCTGGCCGGCCAGCCCCTGCCAAGCTTCAAAGATACGGTAAAGTCAGCGGCGGCCCGCCGGCTGAAGGATATCGAGAGCCGCGGCGGCGAACAGGATTGACGTGGTCAGATTTAAGTATTTTCCTGAATTTGATTATTGATTTATAATATGATATAGTTTTTCAACGTAACATACCTGTGCTCGAAGGAGGTAGATAAGGACAT
>Ga0180437_10009452_pt1 | contig 12081 bp, 12 predicted proteins | sample SS_ome_4_FD_132410 | JGI IMG/M metagenome (GOLD analysis project Ga0180437, IMG submission 132410) | Hypersaline lake sediment archaeal communities from the Salton Sea, California, USA - SS_3_D_1 metaG | ecosystem: Environmental > Aquatic > Non-marine Saline and Alkaline > Hypersaline >... | reverse complement strand
GCTAAATAGATTCAAGTACGAAAGACCAAGCTTGCCAGCAATCGCCCTAACCGCCGATACCGCCACTATAACTTCAATTGCTAATGACAGTGACTATAGCGAAGTATTTGCCAAACAAATAAGAGCTCTTGGTAATGAAAATGATATATTACTGGCAATCTCTACGAGCGGGGATTCACCCAACATTTTAAATGCAATTACTGCAGCTCACGACAGAGGGTTAACAGTCATAGCTTTAAGCGGCAAAGATGGCGGGAAATTTAAAGATACCTTGTCACAACAAGACATAGAGCTGAGAGTACCTGCAGATGAAACAGCACGAATTCAAGAAACTCATTTACTAATTATTCATTGTCTATGCGATATTGTAGACTTTCAATTATTTGGCCATGGAGAAGCTGATACATGATTAAAAAACTAATATTACTAATTACTATTGCTGCATCATTACAGGGTTGTTTCTTTGTAGCTGGCGCTGCAGCTGGTGCTGCTGCAATTGCGGTTGTTTATGATCACAGAAAAATTGAAAAAGCTCTGCAAGATGAAAAGATTGCAAAAAATGTTTCTGACAAGCTCGATATGTATAAAAACATTAGAGACAATTCACATATTCATGTCACATGCTTTAATCAAGTAGTTCTTTTGACAGGACAAGCAACAAACAAAGGCATAATCGACCAAGCTTATGATGTTGCAAGAACCATTCCTGATGTAAAAAGAATTTATAACCAAATAACTGTAAAAGGCAGATCTTCTACTTTAACCCAAGCTAGCGATTCTTGGATTACAACTAAAGTTAAATCCAAACTTTTAGCAACCAAAGGCTTAAAATCAAGCTCTATTAAAGTTATAACTGAAAATGGTTCAGTTTACTTAATGGGAACAGTTACAAGAGAACAAGCTGACACAGCAGTTAATGTTGTACGTCAAGTTAGAGGCGTGCAAAGAGTTATGAAGATCTTCCAATATAAAGATTAATCTTTAAAAGACTATCGTACTCAGTGTAAGGATACACATGATAAACAACTATAAGCTGTTAACTCTTTTAAGCGTATGTATTTTAGTTACCTCCTGCACCGCTGCAGGAGTTGCCTTAACTGGCGCAAAAACCGTCTATGATAGACATAATATTCAAAAGTCCCTTGATGATAAATATACAACCTTCTTAGCTTATAGAACGATTTACTCTGACACTGACAAATACCAGGGTACCAGTGTCACTGTTTCAACTTACCAAAATACTGTACTTATCACAGGACAGGTACCAGACAAAACTCAACAACAAGAAATTACTAATATAGTAAAAGACATATCAGGCGACAGAAAAGTTTATAATTTTACTGAGGAGTTAGCGCCGTCATCTGCTTTAACAAGGGCTAGTGATTCATGGATTTCCTCTAAAATCAAAGCAAAGCTTATTGCAGTCAATGACGTTGACCCTAGCAAAATTAAAGTAATTACGGAGAATGGTACAGTATTTTTGATGGGTGTAGTTGAAAGAGAACAAGCATTAATTGCAGCTGATATTGCGCAAGGCACTAATGGGGTTCAGGGTGTTGTTAAAGTGTTTTCTTATTTAGAGATAGTTAGAGCGTAAGATGAAATAATTGCATCTCGAACATCGTGAGAGATCTCCATATAAGCACTACCATGCTAAAGAGGTCCTTCGGCTTCGCTCGGGATGAACAATTTCATCTCAAACGAACGTGAGAGACCTCCATACAATTAATCAACCAACCTCAAGTGACTTCTGTCGCGCTTTGCATCAGAAGATGATCCTGGAGGTGGCTGTTGGCCTAATGAAGCATTATCAAGCTCTACTTCTTCTAGACCTTCTTCATAATCAAAAAACATACCTTCTTGATTTTCTTGAGCGTAAATAGCTAACACCGATTTAATAGGTGCTGCAACCACATGTACAACTCCAGAAAATGACGCTCTAAACTCAACCTTTTCATTTAAGATTTTTAGATCTCGAATAGCTTGAGGCGATACATTTAAAGTGATTTCACCATTTTCAATATATTCATCAGGAATATTACAATCTTTGTAGCCTGCATTTATTACAATAAAAGGAGTGCAAGAACTATCTACAATCCAATCATAGAAAGCTCTTACTAAGTATGGTTTATTAGATAACATGATAATTTCTCTTAAATTTATCTTTAAACTGTTTCAGCCAATGAATCTGCTATTAACTCTTGCTCTATCTCAGTTAAACTTGCTTGAAAAGAATCTCTTGCAAATACTGTATCAGCATATTTGATAACAGCTTTTGCTTCTTTTGCAGGAAGCCTTATACCCCAAGATGGTAAACGCCATAAGATAGGCGCTATGCAGCAATCAACTAATGAGAAGTCTTCATTTAAGAAATATGTCGCATTATCAAAAACTGGAGCTAATTTAATCAAGAAACTTCTTAATTCGCGCTTAGCTTCTTCAGATTTTTCTGCATCTGAGTTTTCGATACGCTTTACAAGAGAACCCCATTCTTTGTCGACTCTATATACCATTAACCTAGTTTTAGCTCTAGCTACAGGATAAACTGGCATTAATGGTGGGTGTGGAAAGCGCTCATCAAGATATTCCATTATGATATTAGAATCATATAGGACAAGCTCTCTATCTACTAATGTTGGGTATGTTCCATAGGGATTTAACTCTAATAAATCCTCTACTTTATCATTATCTGTTGCATCTACATTGATAACTTCTACTGCGACACCTTTTTCAGCCAAGACTATTCTAACTCGATGACTGTGAATGTCATTTGAACCCGAGTATAAGGTCATAATCGAGCGCTTGTTAGCTACTATTGCCATATTGCCCCCATAAATAAATTAAATTTCTTTCAAATGAGAGAGTAGCCTTATAAAGCACCATTCAAGAAATCCCGAGGGCTAGCTATATTATATATATAAGCCCTCAGGATGAATTAAATTGGCTACCAATTTGGATAAGCTAGATTAACGCTTAGAGTACTGAGTACCCTTTCTAGCTTTGTGAAGACCAACTTTCTTACGCTCAACTTTTCTTGAGTCGCGGGTCAAGTATCCTGCTTTACGTAATACTTTACGAAGCTGGTTTACGCCTTCTCCATCCCCATCTGAATCATCTGAGCCATCTATTGTATCATATTTTAATAGCGCGCGGGAGATTCCGTGACGAATTGCACCTGCCTGACCACTTATGCCACCACCTTCTACAGTTACGTAAATATCTAAAAGGTCTTGTGTTTCAGTAAGTTGCAGCGGTTGACGCACAACCATTCTGGCTGTTTCACGGCCAAAATAATCTTCTAAAGTTTTTTTATTAATGATAATGTTACCGGTACCTTTCTTCAAAAACACCCTTGCAGATGATGTTTTACGTCGCCCAGTCCCATAATATTGCTTTTCTGATGCCATATGTGGTTATTCCGTATCTAAATTTAAAACTTGTGGTTGCTGAGAAGCATGAGGATGATCCACACCACTATATACCTTTAATTTACGGTACATAGCACGACCCAATGGGTTTCTAGGTAGCATGCCTTTCACTGCTTTTTCAATGATAAGCTCTGGCTTTTTAGCCAAAAGCTTGTCAAAACTAATAGATTTTAAGCCGCCAGGATATCCTGTATGACTATAATATATCTTATCAGAAGTTTTGTTTCCGGTAACCTTAACCTGGCTTGCATTCAAAACAACAATATAATCGCCTGTATCAACATGCGGAGTATATTCTGGCTTATGCTTGCCGCGCAATCTTTTAGCAACTTCGCTCGCTAAACGGCCCAAGGTCTTCCCCGCTGCATCTACTGTATACCAGTTATGTGATGCAGTTTTATTATTTGCATTGTAAGTTTTCATCTGACTCCAACTCCGAGGAGTTAATTCTTAATAAAATGGCCTTAAGCCACACTTAAATCAAAAGATAGCGAATTTTATAGCAATGAGAAGAATGAAGCAAGTGGAAATATCAAAAATGTGCTTTTTTGGACACAGAGGTAAAATATGGTGAAAAAAGCGGTTTTTTTCAAAAAAACCCTAAAAAAATAGGGAAAAACTAACAAAAAAGCTCGCTAATTTGCGAAAATATGCTATTGTTATCAGTGCATAATTTTTACTTTTTAAGGGGAATTAAAGATGGCTTCAAAGAAAAAGGCTTCTGCCAAAACTGTAAAAAAACCTAAAGTACCCAGCATTAAAGAACCATTGACCAAGAGTGGTATTATGTCTGCTATTATGGAATCTACAGGGCTAGCTAAGAAAGAAGTAGTTGCTGTATTTGAATCACTTGGCGGCTTAATCGAAGGACACATCAAAAAAAGAGGTCCAGGACAATTCACTCTACCAGGTCTTTGTAAAATGACCGTCGTTAGAAAGCCTGCTACTAAAGCAAGAAAAGGCATTAACCCGTTTACCAAAGAACCTACAGTATTTAAAGCAAAACCAGCTCGCAATGTGGTTAAAATTAGACCTTTAAAAAATCTAAAAGAAATGGCTGAATAAAAAGCCTTTCACGCAAATTCGAGTAATATCTCAATATAAAACAAAGTCCCCGCACTAAATCTAGCGGGGACACAAAAAATTAATATCTAACTAGACTTAACCACATTAGCAATTTCATTAGCAAGACTGGTTATAATATCTTGATCTTCACCTTCTAGCATGACTCTAACTAAAGACTCTGTACCAGACCGTCTTAGCAGCACTCTGCCACTTGAGCCAAGCTCGGCTTCAACTTTTTGTTTCACAGCGGCTATTTTAGGCTTGTCATGCAAATCAAAACTATCTGCAACTTTAACATTTATCAATACTTGAGGAAATTTCACAAAGCCTTGCTTGATATCAAAAAGAGACTTCCCTGTGCTCTGCATAGCACAAAGCAACTGCAATGCTGAAATTATTCCATCACCGGTAGTAACAGATTCAGAGCAAATAATGTGGCCAGATTGTTCGCCGCCTAAAGTCCAATTTCTCTTTCTAAGCTCTTCAATTACATATCTATCACCAACTTTGGTGCGCACAAATGGGATTTGTAGATCTTCTAAAGATTTTTCAAAGCCGATATTTGTCATTACAGTGCCGACCACACCGCCATTTAAAAGACCAACATCATGATGATTTTTTGCAATTGCAAATAAGATTTCATCACCATCAACTACAATACCTTTGTGATCAACCATGATCACTCTATCGCCATCGCCATCAAGAGCGATTCCAAGGTCTGCTTTTTGTTCTAGAACAGTTTTCTGCAAAAGTTCTGTATGAGTCGCCCCACAATCAAGATTTATATTTAAACCATCAGGCTTAACACCAATTTCAATAATTTCAGCACCTAATTCTCTAAATACACAAGGTGCAACTTGATAAGTGGCGCCATTAGCACAATCAACAATAATTTTCATACCATTTAAATTAAATTTATTGGGTACTGTGCTTTTACAAAATTCGATATATCGCCCAGGAGCGTCTACTATTCTTGATGCTTTACCAAGTTTGGCGGACTCAACAGTTGTGAATTTTTTTTCTAATTGGTCTTCTATTTCAAGCTCAATTTCATCAGGAAGCTTAGTGCCTTGAGGTGAAAAAAACTTTATGCCATTGTCAAAATAAGGATTATGCGAAGCACTTATTACAATGCCTGCTGCTACTCTTAACGTTCTAGTTAAATAAGAAATTGCAGGTGTAGGCATTGGTCCTAAAAGCAAAGTATCAACACCAGCAGCAGATAGACCAGCTTCAAGCGCTGACTCAAACATATAACCAGATATTCTAGTATCTTTACCTATTAAAACTTTGCTGCCGCCTTTTTTACCTAGAACTTTACCAGAAGCCCAGCCAAGTTTTAAAATGAATTCAGCATCAATAGGGCGTGTTCCCACACACCCTCTTATGCCATCTGTTCCAAAATACTTCTTTTTAATATCTGATTTAGCAGGCATTCTCGTCATGGGGAGTATTCGTATTTAAGTTATTATCGGTAGTTCCTGAGTTTTCAGGTGGAGTTTTATCTTCTTTAATTTTTGGTACAGAGCTATCACTATTGTTTGAATTAGATTTTTCAATCCAGCCCTTAGGTGGCATAATTTCTTTGCCAGCCATTGCTGCATTTATTTGATCTATATCAATAGTCTCATACTTAATCAAGGCTTCAGCCATAGTATGAAGTTCCTTAACATGCTTTTTAAGTATTTCTTCAGCACGTTTATAGTTTCTATCGATAATCTCATGAACTTCTTCATCAATAATTCCAGATGTAGATTCTGATATTTCTTTATGTCTTGCAACTGAATGACCCAAGAAGACTTCTTGTTCATCTTCACCAAAAGTTAGTGGCCCAAGTTTAGTAGATAAACCCCATTTGGTTACCATATTACGTGCAAGCTCAGTAGATTTTTGAATATCATTTGATGCACCAGTTGTAACTTTATCTTCACCAAAGATTAAAGCTTCTGCAATTCTACCGCCGAACAAACTAGAAATTTTGCTTTCTAGATATTCTTTAGTGTGACTATAGCGATCAGCTTCTGGTAAAAACATTGTTACACCAAGAGCTCTACCCCTTGGGATAATTGTAACTTTATGCACAGGGTCATGTTCTGGAACCTGTAAGCCAACAATTGCATGCCCTGCTTCGTGATAAGCTGTTAATTTCTTTTCTGATTCACTCATTACCATTGAGCGACGTTCAGCACCCATTATTACTTTATCTTTGGCTTTTTCGAATTCATCCATGCCAACTACGCGTTTATTTGCTCTAGCTGCAAATAGTGCGGCTTCATTAACTATATTTGCAAGATCAGCGCCTGAGAAACCTGGGGTACTTCTAGCAATTACTGCTGGCTGAACATCATCACCTACTGGGATTTTTCTCATGTGGACTTTAATTATGTGCTCACGCCCTCTAACATCAGGGAGACCAACAATCACCTGTCTATCGAACCTACCAGGCCGTAACAAGGCATTATCTAAGACATCTGGTCTGTTAGTAGCTGCAACAACAATTACGCCTTCATTACCTTGAAAGCCGTCCATTTCAACTAATAATTGATTTAATGTTTGTTCACGCTCATCATGACCGCCTCCGAGTCCAGCGCCACGATGTCGCCCTACCGCATCAATTTCATCTATGAAAATTATGCAAGGTGCTTGCTTTTTAGCTTGCTCAAACATATCACGCACTCTAGACGCACCAACACCCACAAACATTTCAACAAAATCAGAACCTGATATTGTAAAGAATGGAACTTTAGCTTCACCCGCTACAGCTTTTGCCAAAAGGGTTTTACCTGTTCCTGGAGGCCCTACTAAAAGTACGCCTTGAGGAATTTTACCGCCAAGTTTTTGAAATTTGCCTGGGTCACGTAGAAACTCAACTAATTCTTTAACTTCATCTTTAGCTTCTTCACAACCTGCAACATCTTGGAAGGTAACTTTAACTTGATCTTCGCCTAAAAGACGAGCTTTGCTACGACCAAATGAAAATGCTCCGCCACGACCGCCGCCTGATTGCTGTCTTAAAACATAAATCCAAATACCAAATAGAATTATCCATGGTAAAAGATTTAAAAGATGCATCATTAAACCTGGTTGCTCTGGAGGTAAAGCATTTACCTTTACATCCTTATCAAGCATATCTTTCATTAAAGCTTGGTCATTAGGCAACGGCAGATATGTTGCAAAAGTTCTGTTATTTTGCATCACCCCAGTTACATTTTGCTGGGTGATTTTCACCGAACTAACATTGCCCTGCTTAACATCCTTAACAAAAGATGAATATGCAATGCGTTCGTCTGGCTCATGCTTAGGGCCAAACATATTAAAAACAGAAACAAGTATTATCCCTGCCACCATCCACAAAAGAATTGTCTTAATAGTATCATTCACTCGAAAGAACCCCTGTAAAATACAGAACCTATAATATAATAATACATCATATATATTTTCATCGGTACAAAGTAATGCTTTTTTTGCATTACAAGCCTAATTACCAATAAGTTTTGTCCAAATATAAACCTAGTATTATTTTGTAGCCAAAATATAAACTTCTCTAGAACGATCTCTAGATGCCTTAGGCTTTCTTATTACCACTTTTTTAAAATTTTTTCTTACATCTTTTAGGTATTCATCAAAACCAGAACCCTGAAACACCTTGATCAACATCGCGCCTTTTTCATTTAAATTGTTCAGGGAAAAATCTAAAACTAGTTCTGCTAAAGCCATTGATCTTGGCTGATCCACACTATCAATGCCACTTAAATTTGGGGCTATATCAGATATAACTACATCTACTAAAGTCCCATCAAGTGTATTTAAAAGTTTTTCATAGACCTTATCATCAGCAAAATCACCCTGGATAAACTCAACACCAGGTATTGGTTCAATATCTAAAAGATCTAAGGCGATTACTCGACCTTTTTTGCCAACTATTTTTAAAGCATACTCAGACCAGCCGCCAGGAGCCGCACCAAGATCAACAACAGTCATGCAAGGTTTTAAAACTTTGTCGCGCTCTTGAATTTGCTCAAGCTTATAAACAGCACGAGACCTAGCCCCTTCTTCATGAGCTTTTTTTACATAAGTATCTTTAAAGTGCTCTCTAAGCCATTTGCGGCTGCTTTTTTTTGGCATTAAATATGTTCTACTTCCAAAACTTCATATTCAAGTATGCCTTCCGGAGTATCAACTTCGATAACATCGTCAATTGCTTTACCTATCATTGCTCTTGCAATTGGTGAGCTCACTGAAATTTTATTTTCTGTAATATTAGCTTCGTCATCACCTACAATTTGATATTTGAATGTTTTCTCTGATTTTGGATCAATAATAGTAACCGTAGTACCAAAAATTATTTTTCCTGAATTTGCTATGCTTTTAACATCAATTACTTGGCAATTTGAAAGTTTCGCTTCAATTTCACCGATTCTGCCTTCAATAAAAGCCTGTTGCTCACGAGCAGCGTGATATTCAGCATTTTCTTTTAAGTCACCATGTGCGCGAGCTTCAGCTATTGCTTGAATTACTTTTGGGCGATCTTTGGTTTTTAGTTTTTGCAGCTCTTCTCTTAGCTTTTCAGCGCCAGATACTGTCATAGGTATTTTATTCATAATTATCCCCTCTAAAACTTCATGTCTTCAAAAAATTTTTTAGCTCTATCAAACCAAGAGCTAGATCTTGGGCTATGTTTATTGTTAGCAGACATACTAACATCAAACTGTTTCAGCAGATCTTTTTGCTTTTGGGTTAAATTTACTGGAGTCTCTATTTGAACCTTACAAATCAAATCTCCTTTTACTCCACCTCTTATAGCTGGAACCCCCATACCTTTTAATCTAAATGATTTTCCTGATTGCGTCTCTTTGGGAACTTTTAACTTAATTCTGCCGCTTAAAGTTGGTACTTCAAGTTCACCACCAAGTGCTGCAACATGAAAACTAATAGGCACCTCGGTGCTAAGATTAGTTCCACTTCTTTCAAAAATATCATGCTGCTTAACAGTCATTTGCACATATAGATCACCAGGAGTTGCGCCTTGCTCGCCGGCTTCGCCTTCACCATTTAATCTAATTCTGTCGCCAGTATCAACACCAGCTGGAATTTTTACAGACAAGTTTTTAGTTTTTCTTTTACGACCATCGCCACGACAACCTGTACAAGGATCAAGAATTAATGTTCCTTTACCTCTACATGTTGGGCATGTTTGCTGAACCGTAAAAAAACCTTGCTGCATGCGAACTTGGCCGTAACCATCACAGTCAGAACAAGTTTGTGGAGACGCGCCTTTTTTAGCACCACTACCATGACAATCATTGCAATGTACTAAGGTTGGCACATTAATATCGACTGTTTTACCAAACACAGCGTCTTCCAATGTTACCTCTAAATGATAGCGTAAATCAGCACCGCGTTCAGGACCGCTCCTGCCACCACCAAAAATATCACCAAATATATCACCAAAAATATCAGTAAAGTTGCTAGCAGATGCACCACCGCCAAAGCCACCAGCTTCAGTTGCACTATGGCCGAATTGATCATAAGCAGAACGCTTTCTTTGATCAGAAAGTATTTCGTAAGCCTCTCTAACCTCTTTGAAACTTTCTTCTGCTTTAGCGTCACCCGGATTTCTATCTGGATGATATTTCATAGCTAAACGACGGAAAGATTTTTTTATCTCGGTCTCGCTTGCATTCCTTGAAACACTTAATACTTCATAATAATCACGTTTTGACATGCTAAAATCACTTATGGGGTGTTAAACAAACAACAACTACCAGCAAATTATTACTGGTAGTTGCGAAATCACATATTTAAAAATGTGTGGGTTATATTACTTTTTTTCGTCTTTAACTTCTTCGAACTCAGCATCAACAACATTTTCAGGCTTTTCAGAAGATTCAGCATCTCCTGCAGCACCTTGCTGTGCGTCAGGTCCTGCTTGCTGACCTTCTTGTTGCTGGTTTGCAGCATACAAGCGCTCTGCCATTTTAGATGAAGCATCAGTTAAAGCTTTAGTTTTAGTATCGATTAATTCTTTATCGCTACCTTTAATAGCTTCTTTTAATTCTTCAATTGCAGGTTCAATTGCCTTCTTTTCGTCTTCAGTGACTTTATCGCCAGCTTCTGACATAGATTTTGTTACAGAGTGAATCAAGTTATCTGCTTCGTTTCTAGCTGTAACTAGCTCATGGAATTTTTTATCTTCTTCAGCATGAGATTCAGCATCTTTTACCATATTTTGAATTTCATCTTCTGATAAACCACTAGATGCTTTGATCACAATAGATTGAGCTTTGCCTGTAGCTTTATCTTTAGCAGAAACATTTAAAATACCGTTAGCATCAATATCAAAAGAAACTTCAACTTGTGGCATACCGCGTGGAGCTGGTGGAATATCTGTTAAATCAAATCTACCTAAAGATTTATTTGCAGAAGCCATTTCACGCTCACCTTGCATAACATGAACTGTTACGGCTGTTTGATTATCAGCTGCAGTAGAGAAAACTTGAGAAGCTTTAGTTGGGATTGTGGTATTTTTTTCGATTAATTTAGTCATAACGCCACCCATGGTTTCAATACCCAATGATAATGGTGTTACGTCAAGCAACAATACGTCTTTAACATCACCAGCGAGCACCGCTCCTTGAATTGCAGCACCTACAGCTACAGCTTCGTCAGGGTTTACGTCACGTCGTGGTTCTTTGCCAAATAAGTTTTTAACTGTTTGTTGAACTAGTGGCATACGGGTTTGGCCACCAACTAAAATTACATCGTCAATATCGCTAAGATCAACACCAGCATCTTTAACAGCTACTCTGCATGGTTCAATTGTGCTTTTTACTAAATCTTCAACTAAAGATTCAAGTTTTGCACGGGTCATTTTAATGTTTAAATGCTTAGGACCTGCAGCATCAGCCGTAATATATGGTAAGTTAATATCTGTTTGTTGCGCTGAAGAAAGTTCAATTTTAGCTTTTTCTGCAGCTTCTTTTAAGCGTTGTAATGCTAAAGGATCATTTTTTAAGTTAACGCCTTGAGATTTTTTGAAATCATCAACTAAGTAGTTCATGATACGCAAATCAAAATCTTCACCGCCTAAGAAAGTATCACCGTTGGTTGATAGAACTTCAAACTGATGTTCTTTATCAACTTCTGCAATTTCTATAATGGAAATATCAAAAGTACCGCCACCTAAGTCATAAACTGCAACTTTACGATCACCATGCTTTTTATCCATACCAAATGCTAATGCAGCAGCTGTAGGCTCATTAATAATACGCTTAACATCAAGACCTGCAATTCTTCCGGCATCTTTTGTAGCTTGACGCTGTGAATCATTAAAATATGCAGGAACAGTAATAACAGCTTCTGTCACTGGGTGACCCAAGTAATCTTCAGCGGTCTTTTTCATTTTCATGAGAACTTGCGCTGAAACTTGTTGTGGAGCCAGTTTTTCACCATGAGCTTCTATCCAAGCATCGCCATTATCAGCTTTTATAATAGAATATGGGACAATTTCTTTATCTTTTGCAACAACATCTTCATCAAACCTGCGTCCAATCAAGCGCTTAGATGCATAAATAGTATTTTTTGGGTT
>Ga0180437_10009450_pt1 | contig 12082 bp, 14 predicted proteins | sample SS_ome_4_FD_132410 | JGI IMG/M metagenome (GOLD analysis project Ga0180437, IMG submission 132410) | Hypersaline lake sediment archaeal communities from the Salton Sea, California, USA - SS_3_D_1 metaG | ecosystem: Environmental > Aquatic > Non-marine Saline and Alkaline > Hypersaline >... | reverse complement strand
GTTTTGTTTCCGCTTCAGCAAGGGTCAGGAGCAGTTTTTTATTTTTTTTTCAAGTTTACAAAATGGTTAACAAACAGGTTTAAATGTAAAGGTTCACATGTTGCAACAAGAAGATAGTTTTATTTCAAAGTCAGAATTTGCAAGAAAAACAGGTAGATCAAGAACTGCAATCACAAATGCAACCAAACCAGGCGCGCCTTTATATCCTGCATTGGCTGGAAAAAAAATAAATATTCATCACCCTGCAGCAAAAGTTTACATTGAAAAAGCTGAAATTGACAAAACTAATAAAAAAACCGGTCCTGATAAGAAAGAAAAGATAAATTTTCAGCCGGTGGATAAACCGGAACCAGAATTAAAAAATAAAAATAATGGTGATTCTGGACAGCATCCAGACCAAAACCTGTTGAATATTGAAAATAAAGATCTTGAAAATATGACAATCAAAGAAGTTGCAATTCGGTTTGGTGGTATTCAGGGGTTCAAATCTTACATAGATTCATTAAAAGTTTTTGCTGAATACAAAAATAAAGAGCTAATGACACAGCAAAAAAGAAATGAATTGGTAAAAAGGGTATCATCTGAAACCGCAACTTTTGCAATTTTAGATCTGGCCTTTAAAAGATTATTAAATGAAATGCCAGATGCAATTTCTTCACAGCTGATTTCCTTGGTAAAATCCGGTTCTGAAAACTTAAAATTCAAAGTTTCTGAACTGATCCGAATAAACCAAAGTAAAATTTTGAAAGATTGTAAAAAAGAAGTCCTTAAAAGAATTAAAACCGCTGAAGATGGTTTTTAAAAATTATATTATTGATAGCAAAGTCAAAAGGTGTGGCGGGGGCGCGGTGGTAAAAAAATGAACTGTGAAAAGTGTAATAGATTTATTAATGAAGCGATTGAAGAAGCTGAAGAAGTTTCAATTGATAATAAATGGGTTATTCTTTGTCCACAATGTTTTGATGAATATTGGAATGAATATTTAAAAGAAAATAGGGGGTAATATGAAAGAAAATTATGATAGTAAATTTGAAACAAGGGAACATATTTATAATGTCAGAGAATTAATATTTCTTTTCTGCAGCCTGTTAAGTATCAGGGGTGTTAAGCATGACAAATCAAAGCTTGAAGATCCAGAAAAACCAATTTTTGATGAATGGACACCAAAACTTTCAAGCGTAACATATGGAAGTGATGAATACCGTGATATGCTTGAACAAATGAAACCTGCTATTGATCACCATCAAAAAAATAACCGTCATCACCCTGAATTTTTCAAAAATGAAATTGAAGATATGAATTTGATTGATATTGTTGAAATGTTTCTTGATTGGAAAGCTGCAACACTAAGACATAAAGACGGTGATATATTTAAAAGTATAGAAATAAATCAAACACGTTTTGAAATTAATGATCAATTATGTCAGATTTTTAAAAACACAGCTGAACTTTTAAAATAAAGGTGGTGGTATGGAAAAATGTGTAATAAATAAATGTATAATGTTTGATAAAATATCATCAAATCAAAATAATTGCAGATCATATATGGATATAAGAAAATGTGCAAAAATTTTTCAATTTGATGTAATTTTTAATGAAATAAAAAATATGTTTGAAGGTGATGTTGGTCATTGGTTTTTAAAAGGTATTATTGATGATCCTAAAGGTGTTAAACAATCTTGTGATTCTGATTTATTTGCATTTGAATATATTGATCAAAAAGCAGCAACAGATGCAGGTGATGATTTTTCAGGTAGTGTTTATTTGCCTTATCTTGGTAAATATATTGAAGTTGGGTTTAATTCTTAATAAATGCAGGCACAATTAGACATATTTAAAGAACCTATTCTTGTTGATCCATTAGATTATACTTGGATTCAATCCCAAATAGAAAATCTTACTGATGAACGTATTTCAAGACTTGTATCTGAATGGTGTGAAAACAGAAGATACTTACCGCCTGAATTAACAAAAAAGCCAGGTTTTTGGGATAACACATTTACACCATACCTTGTTGAAATAATGGATTGCTTTTCAGTGCAAAGTGATGTTCAGAAAGCTGCATTTATGAAGGGTTCACAAATTGGAGCTACAACCGGCGTTCTTGAAAATGATTTTGGATACACTATTGAAGAAGATCCTTGTGGTTATATGTATGTGTCAGCTGATAAGCAGCTTACAAAATTATCAATTGAAGTTAAAATTGATAGAATGCTTCAATCTTGTAATCTTCAGGATAAGATAAGGCCAGCAGACGAAAAAAGCAGAAAAACCGGAAATACAAGCACCAAGAAAGATTTTCCAGGTGGTTTTTTATTGGCTGTTGGCGCGCAAAATCCAGGCCGGTTAAAATCTATGACAGTTAGAAAACTAAGAATGGATGAACTTGATTCAATGCCAGATACGCTTGGTGATGCCGGTGATCCAATAAAGGTTGCTGAACGTGCAACAAAAGGTTTTGGTGATACAAGAAGTATTTTATATATAAGTACACCACTTGTTTTACAAACTTCAAAAATTTACAAAGAATTTAAAAAAGGTGATCAAAGGTATTATAATATACCTTGCCCACATTGCGGTAAATATCAAATTTTGGAATTCAGGGGTGAAACTAAAAGCGGTAAAAGATATGGTATTATTTTTGATCTTGATGAAAAAAATAATTTAATTGAAGATTCTGTTAGGTATCAATGCAAACACTGTGATGATCAATTTTACAATCATGATAAAACTGATTTTTTAATTAAAGGTAAATGGGTACCTACAGCAACACCAAAGGAAAAAAATTATAGAAGTTATCATTTAAATTCTTTATATAGTCCTGTTGGAATGTATTCATGGCTTCAAGTTGTTTATGATTATATGGATGCTTGGGATGTTGTTGGTGACAGGGTAAAAGATATTTCTTCATATAGAACATTCTGGAATGAAGTTTTAGGTATGCCATATGAAGAAAAAGGTGAAATGCCTGCTTATGAAAGGGTTATACAACACCGGCGCGCTATTTATAGTAAAAATGAAATTCCAAATAAATATGCTGTTAAAGAAGCAGGTAGTATTATACATTTATTAACAGCTTCAGCTGATGTTCATAAAGAAAGAATTGATGTTGAAATAATTGGTTGGTGTAAATATACAAAATCTTATTCTATTGATTGGCGTCATTATGAAGGTGATACTGAAGATTTATATTCAGAAGATTCACCTTGGCAAAAAATGCGTGAAATGATTGAAAATGAAATATGGGTTGCTGATGATGGAAAGCGTTATCAGATCCAGTTAACATTAATTGATGCAAGATATAGAACAGATACTGTTTATCAATTTGCAGGTGAATATGAAAACGGCGTTTTTCCGATAATGGGGCGCGATACGCCACCAAAAACTGCAAAGTTAAGAGAATTTTCCGAATATACAAGTAAGGCTGGAACACCTGCTTTTAATCTTAATGTTACAGTTTATAAAGATAGATTATCTTCATTTTTCAGGCGTGATTGGAATGAAGGAAAGCTGCAGCCTTTAGGATATCCAAACTTTCCAGAAGATTATTCTGATGATTATTTTAGACATTATGAATCTGAATATAAACAAACGGTCAAGAGTAGAAAAACAAATAAAATTATTGGTTATTATTGGGTAAAAATACCAGGTAAACCAAATCATGCTTTTGATTGCAGGGTTTATAATATGGCTGCACTTGATATTATTATATATTATGTATGCCTTGAAATATTTGATTTTGATGGTATTAATTATATTGATTTCTGGCAATGGGTTGAAGAAGAAGAACCATATTTTACCACCGGTTGATATTTTTTACTTGACATATATAATATAAAGTGTAAAAAGAAAATATTCACTTTAAATTTTAACCTTCAAAAGATATGGAAAAATGGATTCTGAATTTTTAACGGATAAGATTGAAAAGATTAAAGTAACCATTAACCTTTATGAAGATGCAATTGATTTTCTTATCACAAACCCTACCAAAAAATATAAATTAGATACCGGTCAAACCGTTCAAGATGTTTCAAGACAAGATCTTATTAACCTTCAAGATCAATTAGATTCTTTATATAATCGCTTGGATATTTTCCAGGCGCGCTTAAATGGCAATAATTCAATTATTGGAAGTCCAGCATGGTAAACCAAAAAAAGAAAAATATTTTACAAAATATTGGTCAAAAAGTTTATGATACATTTTTTGAATCTGAACCATTAGATATTGAAAGTGATTATGCTGTTTATTCTGGTATTGATTCACATTATGGTTATGATTTGATAAGTCAGTTTTTTACCGGTGATAAATTTCCAGATGGTTTTGGTGCTACAAAAGAATATTTTGCTGATTACTGGACACTAAGAAAAAGATCAGTACAGCTTTACACTGATAATATTTATGCAAAAGGTTTATTAAACCGGCTTTTAACAAATGAAATTAACACCGGTTTAAGTCTTGAAGCAATTCCAGAAGGTGATGTTCTAAATTTAGATGATGATTTTTTAAATGATTGGTCTGAATCAACAGAAAATAAATTTAGAATATGGGGTTCAATGAAAGAAATTTGTGATTGGAACCAGTTAAACACATTTGGACAACTTCAGGCTTTGGTAAGATTAACTTCACTTCTTTCAGGTGATTGTGTTATTGTTTTAAGGCAATCAACATTAACAAGGCTTCCAATTGTAGAAATAATTGACGGTTCTAATATTCAAAATCCTTCAGATCAAAATTTTATCAAAAAAGCTTTGGCGCGTGGTAATAAAATTATTCATGGTGTTGAACTTGATTCAAATAAAAGACATATTGCTTATTATATTTTACAGGCAAACGGATCTTTTAAAAGGGTACCTGTTCGCGGTGAAAAATCAAAAAGATTAATTTCTTTTATGGTATATGGAAGTAGAAAAAGAGTTGATGAAATTCGTGGAATTCCACTTTTAGCTGCTGTATTACAATCATTGAAAGAAATTGACAGATATAAAGATTCTGAACAGCGCGCTGCAGTTATTAATTCAATACTTCCAATGTTTATTTCTAAATCAAAGGATAAAGTTGGATCAAGGCCAATGACCGGTGCAGGTGTAAGGAAAAAAAGCACTACAAAAACAAATAATGATGGAACTGAAAAAAGAATTACACAAGCCGGTTATGTGCCAGGAATTATTCTTGATGAACTGCAGGTTGGTGAAGAACCAAAATCTTTTGATACAAAAAGGCCAAATATAAACTTTGGTAATTTTGAACATGCTATTCTTTCAGGTATTGCTTGGTGTAATGAAATACCGCCTGAAATTTTAATGCTTCATTTCAGTAATAATTATTCAGCAAGTAGGGCTGCAATTAATGAATTTAAAATTTATCTTGATAGAATAAGAAGTGATTTTTCAATTGATTTTTGTAAGCCTGTTTATAATGAATGGTTAATTAATATGGTTCTTACTGACCGGATAGAAGCAGCCGGTTTTCTTCAGGCATGGCGCGATAAAAATCTTTTTCTTGTTTATGGTGCTTGGATTCAATCAGATTGGGCTGGCGCGATTAAACCAAGTGTTGACCGCGATAAAGAAGCAAAAGCCTATGAACGAATGACCAAACATGCATGGATAACAAACGATAGATCAGCAAAAGAACTTACAGGAACAAAGTTTTCACAAAATGTTAGAAGGATTAAAAAAGAGGCACAACAACTTGCTGAAGCATATCAACCGCTTGTTGATGCCGGTTTAATAAAACCAGATTCACCTTCTTCAACAGAACTTGCCAACATTGATAATTTAATTGAACTTTTAACACCAATAATTGAACAAATTTCTGCAAATAAAATCAGTGAAGATTTAACAATAAACTAAGGAAAAATAAAATGGAAAATTGGCTTATTGAAAAATTTACTTTGGAGTTTATTATTAATAATTTTGATAAGGCTGAACAATTATCAAATGAAGATTTACATGCTTTTTTTATATCAACAATTGAAGAAAAATCTGAAGAAAAACCATATAATTTAATTGATGGTAAAGCAGAAATTGATATTACCGGTGTTTTAACAAACAGGCCAAACTTTGCAGCTTTTCTTTTTGGCGGTGGTAATCGTATTTATCAGGGTATTAGAAATGCTGTTGTTCAGGCAGATGAAGATGAAGAAGTTAAAGAAATAGTTCTTAATATTACAAGTCCAGGTGGACAAGTTGCAGGCTTATTTGACACAGCAAAAATAATTGCTGATGCAAAAAAACCGGTTACTGCAATGGTTAATGAATATGCATATTCAGCTGCTTATGCTTTAGCAAGTCAGGCTGATAAAATAATTTTAAATAATGATGCTGCACAAGTCGGTTCAATTGGTATTGTTCAGCAATTTTTTGTTGATGATGAGATTAAAATGATTACATCAACAGATGCACCAAAAAAAGCACCTGATGTTTCCACAAAAAAAGGTGAAAATGTTGTTAAAGCGCAACTTGATAAACTTCATGAAAAGTTTGCTGGCCTTGTTGCAAATGGAAGAACAAAAGCAACCGGTGAAACTTTTTCAACTAACAGGGTAAATAATGATTTTGGTGAAGGCGGTGTTGTTATTGCTGAAGATGCATTAAAAGCCGGTATGATTGATGGTATTGAACAGTTTACTGTTTTAAATCCAGGCGGTGATGGTGCTTCAGGTGCTTATAAAATTACAGTTGAAGATTCTGGTAATTTAGATGAATTTCTTGCTGTTGTAACCGGTTTTGATGATCAAGCAGAAATTATTGATGAAACTTGGGATCAGGCAGCAGCTGATAAGGTTGTTAGAAAGCACACAGGCAGCACTGACAAACCAGATAATTCTGGATCTAAAACAAAACAATATAGAGATTATTTTTCATGGTACGATACAAAACAGAAAGATCTTTTTGGTGGTTATAAGCTCCAGATTGCCACAGTAAAAAATGGCAATAAGGTTATAAATATAAGGGCGGTCAGAAATGCTTTGGCAAGACTACCGCAAACAAAAGGAATTCCTGCTTCAGAACAGGATAGAATCAGGGTTACTTTAAGGAAGTATGTTGACAAAAACCAAAAACAAAAAAAAGGAGAAGGTAAAAAAATGGATTTACAAACTTTAAAAAGTGAACATCCAGAACTTCACAACCAGATAACACAGGAAGCTGTCAATAAAGGTATTGAAGCCGGTGTTAAACAGGAACGTGACCGAGTGGAAGCGCACTTGAAAATGGCTGAAGGTTCAGGCGCGCTTGTATTTGCGCTTGATTGTATTGTTAATGGAACACCCCTTTCTGATCAATCTGTTCAGGCTGAATATATGTCATATGCTATGAAGCATAAAGAACTTGATGATCAGGCAGGTGATAATGCTGAAGAAAATGATACCGAAGATACAGCAACCGGTGATGAAGAAACTTCAGTTGATACCATGGTTGATAAGGTTCTTTCTTACAGTAAAAAGAAAGGCCAAACTAAAACGGCTTAATGCCTTTCAAAAATAAATGATAAGGGGGATAAGATAAAATGGAAGTAACAAACAATGATACACTAAAACTTGAAGTGTTCAACCCTATTTGGGATGATATTACCATTGAAGCAGCCGGTGCAACTACCTTTGAAACAAACCAGGTTCTTGCATTTGATGCCACAACAGGAACTTATAAAAAAACGGCAAGCGGAACAGCTGCAGTTGCAAATGCAAAAGCAATCTTGAAAGAAGAACATGAATTTACAGGTGCCGGTACCAAAAAAACAAGGGCATTGCTTGGTGGTGAAATAAATTCAGGCGTTCTTGTGTTTGAAGGTGCTGATACTCTTGAAACAATTCCTGCTGGTGCTAATGATTCTTTTCGTGTTCAGCTTCGCGCCTATGGTATTGTTGCGCGTGATGGTGTACGGATTGACAATCTTGATAATCAGTAAGATTTAAGGAATTTTGTTTTAATGGCTGATAATATAGAAATAAATACTTCTGTTGAGCTTTGGCTTCCTGTTTTTAATCCAATTAGTGCAATGTTAACATTAAATTGTATGGCACCAACAGGTATTATATTTGGTGGTGTTTTAGCGTTTAATAAAAGTACAGGTGCTTATTGTCCAACAAATTCATCAAATCCTGATACCGCAAATGCAAAAGCAATTGCGCTTGAATGCAGACTTGATATTGTAATGCCAGGTGCAGAAAAATTTTTGTGTTTAATCGGCGGTGAAGGTCCAGATGAATTAATAAATTTTGAAAACCCTGCTGATACGCTTGATACTATTCCAGCCGGTTCAGAAGATAGTTACAGGGTTCAATTAAGAAAGTATGGAATTTATTTAAGGCCAGTTGTTCAAATAGATGAATTTGACAATCAATAATATTTTTAAATGAAAAGGAGTTAACAAAATGGCAACAGAACTTGGTAAAAAAACAATGCTTAGAGCATTTAAGCAGAAAAAATCACCTTCAATGTTTTTAACTGGTTTTTTTCAGTCACCTGAACAAAACAAGTTTAAATCAAGAAAGGTTGTAATTGATGTAAAACGAAATGAAGAAATGATTGCTGTTGATGTAATACGCGGTTCAGGTGGTCGGCTGAATATCAACAAACGATTTACCACAAAAGAATATATTCCACCTATGTATGATGAATATACTTCTTTGTTTGAAGAAGAACTGAATGAAAGAATGCCAGGAAGAACGGAATATGATACTGATGAATATATTGCCCAGGCAATTGCAATTATTACTGATGATCAAGTTGAAAATCAGGAAATAATTTTGCGCGCAATTGAAAAACAAGCTTCAGATATGTTTTTTACTGGTACGGTTGTTTTACTTAATAATGATACAATTGATTTTAAGCAAAAGGCAACACATCAAATAAATGCAGCTACTGTTTGGAGTGATTCGGATAATGCCTTACCGCTTGATGATCTTGCCGGTGCTGCTGAAGTAAACCGCAAAGATGGAAAAGTTGATTCTGATATTATTGTCATGGGTGAACAGGCGTTGCAGGAATTTTTTGCAACTGCACAAGTAAAAGATTCTGCAAATTTCAGACGTATCAATATTATGGATATTATGCCACCTTCAATAAATGTTGATGGTGCAGCTTTCCATGGTCAGCTTACTGTTGGCGCGTATAATATGCAGCTTTGGACATACCCACAATTTTATTATGTTCCTATGGGTTACAGTCTGCCGAATGAAGGAACACTTGTTCCTTATGTTCCTACAGATAAAGTTCTTGTTACCAGTTCAAAAGCAAGATTTGATCTTGTTTATGCAGGTGTGCCTGATATTATAAGGCGTGTTGATCCAAGGCTTCAGGCTATTGGTTTAAGCGGTGTACCGGCAAATGTTGCAACTGATTTTCATCCGTATACTTATCTTGATGATAAAATTAATTGTGTTGAAGCTGGTACCAGGTCCGCGCCTTTATGTATTCCAACACAGATTGATGCTTATTCAGTAGTTACAACTTAATTTAATTTTAAAAAAGTTGTGACAAAACTATAAAATAAAAATCAAATTGAAAAGGAATAATATTATGGCAAAATCGAAAATGGCAATTGTGGCACCAACTTCAAGTGTTTTAACAATTCGCGGTATGGCTCATGCAGGCGCGCGGATTAAAGAAGAAGATCTTTCTGTTAAAGGTGCAAATGATGAAGATGTGAAAAAAGAACAGAAAAAACTTTTTGAAAAGCTGAAAAAAGACAAGGTAATTATTTTGGTTGATGCTGAAAAAGATACAACCAAAGAACTTGTTAAGGCTGCAAAAGAAGCTGAAGAAAAATATAATGCTGCTTTTGAAGCTTTTGAATCGGCACAAAAAGCACTTGAAGATGGACAAGCAGCAGAACTTGATGAAGACAAACTGAAAGAACTTCAGGAAGCTGTTGATGCTGCTGAAGAAGGCGTTCAGGATGCTTCAAAAGCATCTGAAAAAGCTTCAGCTGCTGCAAAAAAAGCAATTAAAAACGGAAAATAATAAACAATGAACTTGCGCGAAATAGCAGAACAGGATCTTTCAATAACTCTTGAAGATGATGTTAATGGCTTTAACTGGCCTATAACGGTTGAAGATCCTGATGGAAATACAGCTGATTTAATCGGTAATTCAGGTGATATTGGAATGACAATTGATCCTAATACCGGTTTAGCTGTTTCAGGCCGTATTGCTCATGTTGTTTTGCGCATTAGTTCAATTGTTGCTGGCGGTCTTTCGGGTTTACCGCGTGGTCAGGCTGACAAAACCAAAAAGCCATGGAAATTTACCTTCAACGATTTAGCAGCAACTTCATATGTTTTTATTGTCAGGCAGGCAATGCCAGATAGAACACTTGGTGTAATTACTTGTGTTGTTGAAGCATATAAAGAAAGTTAATTATGGTTGCATTAATTGATACATTAATTAATAAGCAAGATAACTTTGAAATTGTGCGTGATCAGATAGCAGGAATTATTGCAGCTGAACAGCAGAATCAATATAATCTTGCGGTTGCTGAACCTGTTCCAGATCCTAATGATTGGGTTTGGAATACATACCTTGAAAGGTCAAGGCCATGGGAAGCTTTAGTTGAATCTGTACATGATGATGGAATTATTTTTGATGAAACACCACTTGTTAATATCTGGTTTGATACCGGTTCTTTTGATATGTCAAAAGGCGGTACAGTAGAACGGCAAGCAATGCAGGCTTCATATAACATTGATGTATATGCAGCTGCTGTTAGTGCTGATAATGTTGCCGGTGGATATGATACGGGTGATGAACTTGCTTCTTTAAGGGTTCAGCGTGTTTTAAAATTCTGCAGAAATATCTTAATGGCTGGTATAAATACATACCTTCAATTAAGGGGTACGGTTTGGCAGCGTTGGCCTTCAGTAATAACAATGTTTCAACCACAGCAAAATGATTTACCGGTTCAACATGTTATTGCAGGAAGATTTGTTTTAAATGTTTCATTTAATGAATTTTCACCACAGGCAACACCTGAAACACTTGAAGGTGTTTATACAGAAGTAAAAAGACAGTCAGACGGTAAAGTATTACTTGAACTTGAATATGATACAACACCTTAAAAGGGGGTTTAATTATGGTTAGTACAGCTATACCAAATAGCGCGGTTGCGCGTGTTATTGGTATCAAAACAATCTTTCAAGATTTAAGGGGGGGTAATATCCTTTTTTTGCCACAGCGTATTGCAATTGTGGCACAAGGAAATACCCTTTCTTCATACAGTCTTGATCCGCAGCAGATTTTAAGCAGGAAAGAAGCCGGTGATCTTTATGGTTATGGTTCACCAATTGAAAGAATTGCCAATGAATTATTTCCTGTAAATGGTGATGGTGTCGGCGTTGTTCCAGTTACGGTTTATCCTTTGGAAGATGCCGGTGGTGGTGTTGCTGCTGAAGGTACCATTGATGCAGCCGGTGTTCAGACGGCAACAAAAACATATACTGTAAAAGTAAATGAAATTGAAACCGCACAATTTGCAATTGAAGAAGATGATACAGCAGATGATGCACTTGGTAAGGTTAAAACTGCAATTGAAGGCGTTCTTGAAATGCCTATTATACCAGGCGTGGTTGCTGCTGGAAGTTTGCCTTTTGATGCAAAGTGGGCAGGTGAAACCGGCAATGATATTTTTATTGAAATTGAAGGTGAAGCAGCTGGTATTACTTTTACAATTACACAGGCAGCAAGCGGTGCTGCAAATCCAGATGTTGATGGTGCATTAAATAAAATTGGTGATGTTTGGGAAACAATGCTGATTTCCGGTTTTAATTATGATGATGATTCAACACTTGATAAATATGAAGCTTGGTCAGAAGGCCGTTGGGGTGCTTTAACAAAAAAACCTGCTGTTGTTTTTACCGGAACCAATGAAGCAACACTTGCCACATTAACAGCTGTTACTGATTTAAGAACTGCTGACCGTGGCAATGTTATTCTGCCGGCCCCAGGCAGTAATGAACTGCCTTTTGTTGTTGCAGCAAGGGCTGTATCAAGGGCTGCTGTTGTTGCAAATGATAATCCACCACAGGATTATGCAGGAAGAAAGCTTTCAACACTTGTACCAGGCGGTTATGCTGATCAATGG
>Ga0180437_10009448_pt1 | contig 12083 bp, 13 predicted proteins | sample SS_ome_4_FD_132410 | JGI IMG/M metagenome (GOLD analysis project Ga0180437, IMG submission 132410) | Hypersaline lake sediment archaeal communities from the Salton Sea, California, USA - SS_3_D_1 metaG | ecosystem: Environmental > Aquatic > Non-marine Saline and Alkaline > Hypersaline >... | reverse complement strand
TTTCAGCAACAGTTCCTTTTATGAATCTTTTTATTTGCATATAATTCTCTTGTGCTTGTTCTTTAGAAACCGCATCAATCTTATTTTGGATTATAATTACTTTTTTAATTCCTGCGATGTTTAATGCTGCCAAATGTTCTCTCGTTTGTGGTTGAGGACATTTTTCATCAGCTGCGATCAACAAACAAGCTCCATCCATTAATGAGGCACCACTAAGCATAGTTGCCATTAAAATTTCATGTCCCGGAGCATCCACAAATGAGATATTTCTTTTGAATTCTAAGGTTTCTAAACATTTTGGGCATGTAAATTTAGGTCTACCTTGTTCTTTTTCTTTCTCTGCCATATATGAAGTTAAATATTCATCACATACAGGACAATAAAGAATTGTTGCATTTGAATAACCAAGCTTTATTGAGATACCTCTTTCTTGCTCTTCAGAATGTCTATCGGTCCAATCTCCTGTAAGTGCTTTTACTAAGGTCGTTTTTATGGGAAATGTCGAAGTGACATAATCATACCATGATCCACATGGCCGACTAGACCGATATTGCACTCAGCTTGAGTTTTTATAAGATCCTTAATATTAGTGGTCTTTTCTAACGGTTTTTTTTCTTCCATTCTTTCTCCTTTTGAGATTGGTTTTGGTTTTGCTAGCTCTTCTTTCTGAGTTGCTTCTTGAAGACTGTTTTTCACTATTTCATTCCACAATTTTTTAGCACTAATAATATACTTCTTTGCGGTTTCTTTTCCAATACCTTTAATTTTTAACTTTACTAAATCTTCTGGGTCTAAAGTTGCGAGTTTCTGAACGGAATCTATACCAACTGCTTTCAATCTTTCTGCTGTAGCTTTACCTATACCACTAACTTCTTCTAAGTGATAATCCATAATAATTTATTATCTGCCATAATAAATAATTTTATTGAAATCTACACTCCTAAAATATATATATCTATTAAAAAGTTAGTTTTAAGTGTAGAAAATTCTAACTATATCTATAAGCAAATCTATAGAATTCAAACAAAGATTATTATGTCTCAACAATCCACTCATCGCATAATCATTTAACTGTATTTCTGCCTACTTGAAATTTTTCTTCAAGTTTTGTGAGAGAATAATTGTTAACTAACTTTTGTAAATTTTCTCTATTTCCTATCTTACATTTTAATTGTTCTTTTGCCGATAGAAAACTAGCATCTATTTTCCATTCTTTTATAAGAGCTTCAAGAGTTTTATATCCTGTTTTTAATTCCATTGATGTTTTATCTTTACCATTTTTCTCAATCATTTCAATCAGAGTTTCTCTATCTTTGACCTTATTCTTTAATCTCTCTAAAGCGGACAATTTTGTTGCTTCTACATTCCATTCATCACATTGAATATAATGTTTACAATAAGTTTTAATAAATATCCATTCTATTTTGCTTCTAAGATTTTTATTCCACCTGGTTTTTTCTCGAGTTCAGTATAGGAAACTCTTAAAAGACTATCAACATAAAACGTAGATAATTTACCACAAGAATCTATCTTATGAATGACATATACTGGAGCGGGATATTGGGAGGTATCTATATCATCTTTTTCAATTTTAAACACAATTCTTTGGTCACAATGGGGACAGCTGTTAAATCGTAATGGCAAATAAATCACATCCTATCGTTTATTATTAAGTTACTTATTTTTAATTGGTTATAATATTGGTAAATATATTTTATTCTCTAAAAATAATTATATATCAAGATACTTATTAAATAATAGATTTTAAATGGTTCTAAATCAATATAAGAAATTTAAATTTATTTTTGTTATACTAGTAATTCTTCTGCCACTCTTTAGTTTAATTATTCCAAAATATGAACCTCTTTATGATAATCACGATATAAATAAAAAATTAAATTTAAACTTAAGCTCAATTATACCTGGAATAGATCTTAATTCACTACCTCCTATCAATTATAAAGAATTAAATGAATTATGGTATGAACAAAAGATTGAGATGTTAGTTATTATAAATGATACGAGTTATTTAGATGCGGTAACTCCATTAGTGGAATGGAAAAATTATAAGGGAGTTAAAACTATAGCATTATATAATTATTCCGATTATGAAGGCAGGGATAAAGCAGAAAAGATAAGAAATATGATTAAATCGTTTCATTCCTCCCATAATATTAGATGGGTTCTCTTAGCGGGGGATGCTGATGAAAATTTAATACCAATTAGATATGTTTATAACCCTGATACTGCTGAAATTGAGGGTGAATCGGAATACTCAAACTGGAATGAATATTATAAACCCACTGATTTCTATTACTCGGATCTTAGTGGTACTTGGGATGATAATGGTAATGCCATATTTGGAGAGTCGGCTGCAAAATCAGGGAGTGTTGATGAAATTTCCTGGATTCCTGAAGTTTATGTTGGACGGTTACCCGCAAATAATCCATTAGAGTTATCTTTGATGATAAATAAAACATTAAATTATGAAAAAGCTATGAATATTGGAAATTGGATGAATAGAATGCTTTTAGCAGGAGGAATTTCTTCTTATAATCCTCCAGAAGATGAAGCTCGTCTTACGGAATACATTTGGCAAAATTATGTTCTTTCTGATATGAATTTTACTCATTTAACAAAAACCACCAGCTCTTTTAGTCCAACAGCACCTCCTTTATCAAACCAATTAGAGCGTCTTAACAACACAAGCTTTCGTAATAATTTAAATTCAGGATATTCAACAATTATTTTTGCAGGTCATGGAGATCCTACACGTTTTACAGATGCAACTAGTGAGAATTTTTACAGTAATACCGATGCTTTATCCAGTACTAACATAAATATGCCTTCACTTGTATATGCAGACGTGTGTACTACCGCCTCTTATGATAAAGGTGATGATAGTATAGGTGAACGCTTAATAAAGCAATCAAATTCTGGAGCAATAGGGTATATAGGGGGAATAAGAGTAACTTGGTATTTTGAAAATGATACGAATCTTGAGAAGCTGAATCGAGCAAATGCAAAACTGTTCTGGAAAGAATTTTTTGAAGAAAAGAAATTCCAACAGGGAATGGCGTTATATGAGTCAAAAGTTTCTTATCTAAATAGCGATTATTTTAACCAACCAAGTGTTTCTACGGAGCAAGAGTGGGAACGGAAAAATCTATTGGCATATAATTTATTAGGAGATCCTGAAGTGGATATATATACAAATATACCTATTAGTGCTTCAAATCCATTTACAGGAACTTATTATGAGGGCCAATTGGTTGCTTTACAAATAAAGGACATTCTTAATAACACGGTGCCCTACGCTAGACTGAATTTCAGAACAGAAGATGGAAAAAATAGAACGATCTATGCGGATAAAAGTGGCAATGTAAAATTTCGATTACCGGCTCAAGCTAATGAAAACTATAGTATTCTTATAACTGGGCATAATTTAATTCCAACATCCTATAATTTTATAACCATATCAGATTCGGACCAACCAGTAATTTCTAATGCTTATCGGTATCCAAACGAACCAAGTGTATCAGATAATGTGCATTTTTCAATAAAAACGTGTGATAATCATTCTGGAATTGAGAGTATCATTTTATTACTATTTAAGGATAATTATCATGATTTTTCAATACATAGAATAATTAATGATTTTGATGAAAATAATTTTGATTTTAATCTAACCTTAAATAAATTAGTACCTGGGGTGTATTCCTTTATGTTTGTTGCCCGAGATTATAGCAACAAAACTACTTTTCTCTATGAAGATTCATTTAATTTTACTATTCAAAAACCTTTCAGTGATTATGCTCTTATCGTCTCAAGTATCATGATTATTGGATTAGCTAGCATCTCATCGTCAATTCTCTTAATAAATATCAAAAAATGTAAACGCGTATCAACAGAAATTAAGAGAAAATAGTTATTTGAGGGTTCTAATTTCATAGTAATAATGTTAGTCCATTTAAAACCATACTTTTTAAATTTAATTGATCATTATGAAAAAGTTTAATTAGTACTTTTAACTATTCTAATTACTTATAACCATATAAGTAAAGCATTTTAGAAGAAAATAGCCAAGCTTATAAAATGGTTGGTAATTAAATGTTAACCACATTTACTGTAGCGAAACGCTAAAGCGCCGGAAGTTAAACTGTTTTGCGTTGCAAATAGTACTGCAAAAGTGCTATTATATCTTCGCACTGCAGATTTGCGATTTGTGGGAACTTGTAAACTGTAGCTTCGGCTACGGTCATGGCGATACAGGATAGTACCCGGTCCCATCCGAACCCGGAATCGCTTTTTCGTAATGTGGTTAAAGTGATTTTACCTTTTAATTATTCCTATTGAAAAACGTTTTTAAAGCATCAATTATATCATATATTAGATGTAGTACATTTAATTTTTAATAGGAAGTATTATGACATCAAAATTTATTAAATACTTGAGGTCAATTGGAAGGAAATGGTTTGTTTTTTTAGTAATAATCATTATCATTGTGTTCATTTTTAACCAAATTGCAGCGTTGATTATGGCGGTTATAACTCTTTTGTTCTTTGTCTTATCATATATTCCCACCATTATTTTTAACAAGAAACTAGGAAGTACATTAAATAATGTGATGATTATAGATGATAAAAATCTTGCTCGAAGGCTTAAACAGCCCTTAGCAAAGATTCAAAAAAAAATGCATATTTTATCTAAAAATCAAGCAAAAAAATCATGGCTAATTATATACATTAATAAACAATACTTTTATTACAATCAAAAAATCATTGAAACATTTAAAACCTTATTTAATAAGGGATATGGTGAGAAAGAAATCTTAGAAAAACTACAAAATATTGGTATTAACACAAGAGCGGAAATTAAGGCAATTGAAGATGCTCTACTGAAATATAATAGACTAAATAATAGAGAAGTCTCAGTTAAAGAATATCAAGACAAAAAAAGATTCGCGTAAGTTCTTTATTATATCGTTATAATAATTTTAAATGCGTTGTCTTATTCAATCAGAATAACAGTACCTTCCACTTCCTTTGGATTTCCATCATTATCACGAATTAAATGAGAGTTTAGATTTACTTTTATGATTGTTCCATCTGGTCTTCTAATTTTAGCCTCGAAATCTTTCACATAATCACTTCTCGTAAGAATACTGTAATAATTTTCCTGAGTGATATCATCCACAAAAAATTTTACGGCCTGAAGACCTAGTAACGAAATAGAAGCATCTAGTCCCAAAATCTCATTTAATTTTGAATTATGCATTAATAATTCTCCTTTAAATTGACCTTTATAAAATCCTACGTCAAGATCATTTAAAATACGTTTGTAATTATCTTCTGATTGTTTTAATTCTTTAGTTCGTTCTTCAATTTTTTCTTTTAAGAATTCATTCAATTGGCGTAAAGATTGCTCTGATTTAATTAATGATTCCTCGATCGTTTTTCTTTTAGTAATATCACGAAAAAATAATACTGCAAATTCTGTTTCTCCTTCAATATTCAATCCTGCTGAGCTTGAGGTGTACCAACAGATTATCTGCTCACCATCTAAATTTTTTAATTCAACCTCTTTTTCATGGATTCTTCCATCTGTAAAGGTTTTAAACCCTATACAATTTTCACAAGGTTTTCCTCGTTGAAAAAATATTTTGTAACATTTTTTATTAACCAAATGCTGTCCGAATAATTGGTTGGATACATTATTAGTCCAAATAATATTAAAATTAAAATCAATAAGACAAATTGATTCTGTTAATGAAGATATGATTCCCGCTAATAATTGGTGACTTCCTTTTAATGTTTCTTCAGACCATTTCCTCTCTAAAGCATTTCCAATTACTTCCGATGACGTCCGAAATAAATCTATCTCTTCTTTATGCCATTCTTGAAATTTCTTAAGGTTGTCAAATCCTATAAATCCATATAATTCCCCTTTAATGATTATGGGAAATAAGAGGAGCGAGTCAATATTCAAATCATTAAGCACTTGTTTTATATTATCGGCGGATTCTGGAAGGTTTAACTTATTTGCAATATAAATGTAACCATTTTTCATATATTGTTCTTGAGCCCATGGAAAATTATTTGGTTGAATTACGATTGGATTAATCTTTTGTGGTGCAATCCCCTTAAGGCACCATTCTTGCGTATAGAACTCTAAAGTGTCTTCTTCGTTGTAAAGCAAAATATAGGCTCTTTCAGCTTGAATGAGAGACCCCATCTCTATAAGAGAGTTGTTTATTGAATCATCTATATTATCAGATCCAATGAATCTGGATGATATAGTTGATATTAATTGCTCAATTCTAAGCATGCGTTCAATTTTTTGTTCAAAATTCTTACGCTCTGTAATATTAAATATAAATGCTTGAATTAGTGATTCATCGTTAATTCTGATTAATGAAACTTCGGTATAAATCCACACTTTTTCTCCATCCTTCTTAAATATTTGAAATTCAGTTGGTTCTACAGACTTTCCTTGATTTAAATTAGAAAGTCTCGATTTAAAGAGGGGTAAATTATTGGATGGATAAAAACACAAACTTAAATAATTCTTATTTATGAGTTCTTCTTTATCATATCCGAATATTTTTTCGGTAGCATGATTGACATCAAGTATTTTTCCTTTAAGACTTAATAACACAATTGGGATTGGAGAATTTTCAAAAAGCATTTTGTATTTTTGTTCGGATTCTAATAATTGATTCTCTGCTAATTTCCTTTTGGTTAAGTCTTTTACATGAACTACTACTAAATTTGGTGGAATATAATAATTCCTGATAGAGAGATATACTTCCTCACCAGTGGTTTTCACAGTATATTTAGTTTGGAGTGATATTGATTTTTTCTGATTAAAACATTCATTAAGTGTACCAATAATATCGGGTCTGTCTTTATAGCTAATAGATGCTTTTTCATATAACAATTTTTCAGCTTTTTCTTGAGTGGCGTTTTTGGCTGCTTTGTTGAAGTCTATTAGAATGAAATCATTATCCCGTTTCTGCCATACATAAGAAGGAATAGGTATACTATCAAAAAGATTTTTAATATATTTCTCAGAGTAAAAATTTTCCCTCTTTAATCCTTCCATCTTATTTTTCACTTTAAGCCTGGAATGTAAAATAAGTCTTTAGTTGTAAAATCGATAGTTTCTTCTTAATATTTTAATCGATTTTATTTTTGAATATTACTAATCAATCAATTATTTAAGAAGTTATTTAATTTTCAAAGATTTAAAGAGAGTAAAAAAAAATAAAACAGTACCTTGTTATATTTCTAAATCCCCGAATTTATAATATTTTCTTACTGGTTTTTTAACATTCCAAATACAATTTAATCCTTTTGGAAATTGAACTAAGTCGCCTTTTTTAAATTCTAATTTTTGACCAGTTTCCGAGTCCGTTACTTCCACTTCGCCATCTAAGATATAACACGTTTCTGTTTCATCATAAGACCAATCAAAAATACTCTTTTCTTTTTCCCAAGTTCCCCAAGATTTCACACCTAAATTATTTAACATATCTTCAGTTGGTTTTTTCTTCTTCATATTTGCCACTTATTCTTTTTGATTTAGTTCTATTATTCATTTTGTTTAAGTATAAGTATCTTTAAAATAAAAATTAAATCTTTGGAATTTTTTTCCAATCCAAAAATTAAATTTAAAATACATAGATTGTAGCGAAAAATGAATATATTTAAAGATTGAATCTATGATTTTTTTAGATATTAAAATAATATGAATTTAAATTTAAGTAAATCAAAAGAATAAAAAAAGAAGATTATTATTAAATAAGTATTTGTTATTATGAATTTTATTTCAATAATAGAAGAAATACTATTTTATTAATCAAAATAGCAAAAAAGCAGCAAAAAGACGCCCAATATTATCAAATATTAAGTAAAATTAACTATTCAATCAATGATATTATGCCCAAGAAATTTATACTAAAGATTCTTACAGCAGGAGAGGGAGGCGTCGGTAAGACTACCCTTCTCCATCGTTATGTGGAAGGAAGATTCAGTGCTGACACACGCATGACGATAGGAGTTGAATTTTTTTTAAAAGAGGTAAACATTGACAGCCTACATTGCACATTGCAACTATGGGATTTTGGGGGTCAAGAACGGTTTAGATTTTTGTTAGAAAGCTATGTGTTAGGCGCAAAGGGAGCATTATTGATGTTTGACTTAACTCGACCCATAACCTTAGAAAATTTAGATCAATGGGTTAAACTCGTAAGAAGGAATGACCCAAATTTACCAATTTTATTTTTGGGAACCAAAAATGATTTAGAGAATGAATTAATGGTGAATGATGAATATGCACTTTCATTCAAGGACGAATTTGGATTTTTCGACTATTTACGAATATCAAGTAAATCTGGTGAAAATGTTGCTAAAGCTTTTGATATGTTAACGAAAAAAATCTTAGAAGGTCAAACCTATTAAATTCTATTTCTTAATATATTGTTGATAATGAATGATTATTATGTGATAATTGACTCGAACTTTTTATTCCTTCCTTTTCAATTTAAAATTGATTATTTAAACGATATTGAAAATAATTTAGGAGGAAAATCGAAAATTATTATTTTTCAACAGATAATAGATGAATTAAATTCTAAACATAAACGCGAACCTAATGCAAGACTATTTGAAAAGGATTTACTAGCAAGTAAAAAATATCTAGAAAAGAATAAGGATAAATATAATATCCAATATATCGAAAAGAGAAAGAATTTCAATGAAACAACTGACCAATTTTTAATAAAGGAATGTTTAAATTATAAAACACAAGAAAGCAAGGTATATTTGGCAACTAATGATTCTAATTTACGAAAAAGGGCGTACAAGCAAGGAATTCATACAATTTATCTAAAACAAAAGAAATATCTAGTTTTTGATTAAATTTAAAAAAATTTATTACATTTTAATATTTCAATATAATAGCAAATGACTTAGTTCTAAGTTAGAGATATTATCTATTAATTCTTATTAATAAACTATTAGAGCTGTGATGTTGTAATGCCAAAACCCATCGTGCTTAAAACGATCATTGCTGGAGAGGGAGGAGTGGGAAAAACCACGCTACTCCATAGATATGTCGAGGGAAAGTTCATGGCAGACACTAAAATGACTATAGGAGTCCAATTTCATCTAAAAGAATTAATAATTGATGGAAATGAATTATTATTACAAATTTGGGACTTTGGAGGGCAGGAACGGTTTCGTTTTCTATTAAAGAATTATGCAATGGGTGCTAAAGGTGCATTACTTCTTTTTGATCTGACACGTATCCAAACATTAGGAAATGTAGGCGAATGGGTTGAAATATGTCGTTCCGAAAATTATAAATTACCAATCCTATTTATTGGTTCTAAATCAGATTTGGTAAATTCGATTAATTTTCGTGATGATTATGCTTTACAAGTTAAAGAAGAATATGATTTATTTGATTATATCAAAGTTTCAAGTAAAACTGGTGTGAATGTAGAATTAGCATTCGAATTATTAGCAAGAAAGTTATTAAAAACAATAAATGGATAAAACTTTTCTACTTTAAAGCCGGTTTAAGACTATATGCTTGATTTCACTTTTTTTAAGTACGACAGGATTATTTTTAAGAGCTGTCCCTTCTATGATTTTATCAACGTCATTCTCTGAAAGCCCATAGGTTCCAAGACGGGGTATTTTTAAATCACTCGTCCATTTTTCAAGAATTGTAATTAGTTTAGAACACTGTTTCATAATATCTTTCTCTTTAATACTTTCCTCATCATTCAATAAGGCCCCTACTTTCGCATATTTTTGCAAGAAATTTTTCCCTTGAGACCCTAATTCTTCCAATTTATGAATATTTTGTTTAATACTCTGTGCAAGAAGTGTTCCACACACAATTCCGTGAGGTATATTGAAATATCCTCCAATGGGAGAAGCTAATCCATGGATAATCCCAAGTCCTGCATTAGCTAACGTTATTCCAGACATAAGAGATCCATAAGCCATATTAGATCTAACATTTATATCCAAAGCATTAGTAGAACACGCAGGAATTATAGCATCTTTTATATGTTGCATTCCACTATAGGCTAAGGAATCAGTCATTGCATTAGCCTTAGAAGAAACATAGGCTTCTAATAGTTGGGTAAATGCATCCAATCCACAAGCGGCTGTAATTGAGGGTGGGCATGATAACATAAACTCAGGGTCGATTATCGCATAATCTGGAACTAACTTATCATGTCGAAGTGACTTTTTGAACCCATTAGGACCAATTTCACTTATCACTGCGTTCTTTGTTGCTTCGCTTCCTGTACCTGAAGTAGTGGGTATTGCAATGTATGGAACTTTTTGTCCATCATGGAGCTTAGAGCCTATTCCTTCAAGATAATTTTTTATTGAATCATTTTTAGGAAGCATTGCTGAAATAGCTTTTCCGGCGTCAGTCACACTACCTCCACCAATTCCTACTACTAAATCTATGTTTTTATTTCTGAATTTGGTAGCTGCTTCATCTATTAATTGTGGTGAGGGTTCATGGTTTACAGACACATTCCAAAAATTAAAACCCCTTTCCTCAATCTCTGAGATTATATTATCCCATTTTCCTGAATTTTTAATTGAACTTGTTCCAATAACAAATAGGATATTATTCCCGAATCGGGGGATAATGTGATAAAGCTCAACTATTTTGCCCGGTCCGAATATAATATTAGGTATACTGGCGAAATTGAATGATGGAATCATCTGCAAAATTAGTTTGTAACCCTTTTTAACTTTTATTTGGTTAATCCTCAATAATTTACAACCGTAATTAATTATTTGGATTGTATGTAAATGTAGATTATATGAAAAGATTTTTAATGAAAAATAGATATTTTGTGTTATATACTATATAAGAGTAAAGGTGAACTAAACTGAAGCAAATTAATGAAAATGATTTGGAATACAGAGGCGGAAATTCTGGAGTTAAATATTTAATGAGAGGTCCCAGTATAGATTGGGGTGTCATTTTATTAAATCCCGGAGAATCAATGGCAGAAAACTCTCATGGACATAACTTTGTAGACGAAACATTTTATTTTACAGAAGGGGATGGTATAATGATTATCAATGATAAAGAATTTCCTGCTCCACAGGGTACTGTGTTTTTAGTTGAGCCCAAAGAGATGCATAATATTCGAAATGATTCCAATAAATCTATTAAAATAATTTTTATCAAAGGAGAATATAAACCAGAAGATAAAATATAGTATATATCTTAATAATAATACAAATGGATAACTATGGCAAAAAAAAAACCAACTCAAAGTAAAAAAGGAAAAGGAAAAGCTAGTACTGAAGAACCAATAATAACTCGAGTCAAGTTTCCTTCTAGAAAAATGGGAGAAATGTTTGGTAGGGTCACTGATATCTTAGGAAATGATCGAATGAGAGTTTTTTGTGAGGATGGAAAAAGTAGAATCGGCAGAATTCGAGGGAAGATAAAGAAACGTGTATGGATTCGCCAAGGAGATCTTATAATTGTTAATCCTTGGGATTTTGAAGATGATAAGTGCGAAATTAGTTGGCGCTATACTAGCGCAGAAATTCAGTGGCTTGAAAGAAACAAAAAAATTCCAGAAATTTTAGATATAAATCGAATTCCGTTATAATTGAATCATTAAATTTAATTGGATAATACAAATCTAGTGATAAGTAGCCTACTAAATATTAGACTATTAAGAACCCAAAATTTTATAATTTAGCATTTCCTTTAGATCTTAGACTTTTTTTATAATAAATTTTTAATAAATATTTAAATTAAGGATAATTCAATAAGGAAAGGTGTGAAATAATGGTGGATCAAGATAATGGAGAAAACCAAAATTTGGGAGAAAATAATATCATTGTAGATGACAATGAAACTAAAGAGGATCTAACTACATTATTCGCAGTACGTACCACCATCAATCAAGAGAGTAACATCCTAAGACAAATATTCTATCGGTTTAAAATCTTGGATGTTGTACCAGATATTCGAGCAATGCTCGTAAGCCCTTTATTGCCAGGCTACGTCTTTTTTGAGGC
>Ga0180437_10009445_pt1 | contig 12084 bp, 6 predicted proteins | sample SS_ome_4_FD_132410 | JGI IMG/M metagenome (GOLD analysis project Ga0180437, IMG submission 132410) | Hypersaline lake sediment archaeal communities from the Salton Sea, California, USA - SS_3_D_1 metaG | ecosystem: Environmental > Aquatic > Non-marine Saline and Alkaline > Hypersaline > Sediment... | reverse complement strand
TCCGAGTTCGCTGACGGTGTCGGCCTCCAAGACGTTCAGTCCCGCACCGTCGAAATCCCGCACGGCCAGTCAGGTAGATACGAACGTATCCCGACTGTCGAGATTCAACAGGGTCAGGCGTCGTTGCCACAGAAACCGTACGCACAGACCCAGCAGGCGTTGAACATGGAACGTCTCGCTGAAGACATGGGTCCAGAGGTGCGGAGAACTGGGGCGAACACTGCGAACCTTCTCGACCAAGGCGCTGTCGAGCAGCTGCGGAGCATTGAGCCGGGGAAGTACCGGACGTTCACCGTGGACGGCAGGCATGGTCAGCGCATGACGGTCACGTACGGTGCAGGTGGTCAACCTGTCGCGTTCGTGACGTGGGAAGTCGGATCGGACGGGATGCCGAAGATCGGGACAATGGGCGGCATCGACAACAAGGGCACTGCCCAGTTGCTTGCCGACTTGCCGAAACAAGCTGAACTGTCCCCGACCGAAATGATGAACCTGTACATCGGGAACCAAAGGTTCCTCGATTGGATGAGTGAATCGGCAGAGACGTTGGGGTTGGATTTCCCCGACAACATCAAGACGTATGACGCTCTGAAGGAATGGATCGCTGCGAACCCGGATGCGATGGAAGCGATCCAGACCGGGATCAGGAACTTCCAAATCGCTCCTACATCTGGCGACGTTGCGACGATGACCCGTTCCGGGCAAGGCATGTACCGGGCGATGGGTCAGCCACAGATGCGGACACCGGAAGGTCGTGTACCGGGACCGATGTACGACGCTTCGGTGAATGCGCCACAGCACGTCGAATACTTCGAGTTGGAAGAGCTTGGCGACCCTCGCTTGATTGAGCTGGTCGCTACCGGCGAAATCGCTAACGACGGTTTCAAGTGGGGCGACCAAGTCATCGGGAAAGGCGCGAAGGCGCAGTACGACCAGAGGGCTGCGTACTTCATGGGTGAAGGCTGGTTCGAGAAGATGCCGAACTATCTGCGCCGTCCCGTGGGTGAGGCGTCGCCGGAACAGGTCGGTGTGTGGGACCAAGCTGTGTCCACGCTGATGGACACGTTGATGTCGAAGCCGACGAACAAGCTGTCTCGTTCTCCTGCGTTCCGCCAGTTCTACTGGAAGCGGATGTCTGAGCTGTACAACTCGTCAGATGACGAGCTTCGGTTGGCGATGAAGGCAGCTGCGGAGAATGCAGGGATCACCACAGACGGGATAGCGAAGCTCGGTGCCCCGTTGCGTGCGTTGCGTCGAGCCGGTGGCCGTGAAGTAGCGATGGACGAAATCGTTCGACGCTTCGACTCTCCTCGTGCCGGGGACGCTGCGTTCTCGTTGGCTGATGACTTCAACGGCAACATCGACTTGGCGATGCAGGAACTTGACGACATTGCGAAGACGTTCGCTTTGCAGGAAACGCAAGGTTTGCTGTACGACATGGCGAACGACCACAACTGGTCCGACATGGGCCGCATCTTGATGCCGTTCGGTGAAGCATGGTTCGAGGTGTTGTCGACGTGGGGCAAGCTGATGACGGAGAACCCCCGCAACTTGCGTCGCATCCAGCAGGCGTATCAGGGGGCGCAGGACTCCAACCCGTTCCAAGGGACAGGGGCCGATGGGGAGCAGGGCCGAGGCATGTTCTACCGAGACCCCAACACAGGGGAAGAGGTGTTCACGTTCCCCGGTTCCGGCATCATCGCTGGGTGGATGGGCGGCGAAGCGACCGAAGGGATGTCCCTCACGGGACGTGTCTCCGGTCTGTCGCTCGCCACTCAGGTGCTTCCCGGTTTCGGTCCTGCCGTCCAGATTCCAATGTCGCAGATGGGATGGACCGACGACGTCGAGCATCGAGTGTTGCGTGACCTTGTCCTCCCGTTCGGGAAGTCGCCAGTGTCTATCTCGGACCCGACAACGTGGGTGTCTCCGTTCCTCCCGACGTGGGTGAACCGTGCCATGGCTGGGTTCTTCAGCGAAGGTGGGCTGAACCCTGAGATGAAGCGGCTGTACGCCAACACAACGATGGATGTGTACAAGACGTTGCTGATGCAGGGCTGGTCGGACTCGACCCCGGAAGACATGCAACGCACATTGGAAGAGGCACAGAAGGTCGCCAAGTCCATCTACCGCATCAAAGCGATGTCGAGCTTCATCGGGCCAGTGTCTGGCTCTGAGCTGTGGGAAGTCCGGTACGACTCTGCTGACAGGGACGGCGAACTGTGGGCCTACCAGAACCTCGCCACCGCCTATCGGGAGATTCTTGAACAGGTCGACGGCGACGACTTGACGGCGTACAAGAAGTTCACGGACCTGTTCGGGATTGACCCGATGCTGTTCACGACTGCGAAGACTCAGCGGACAGCGCCCCGTGCTGTCACGTTGGAAGCCCGCAAGTGGGAGCAGGAGAACAAGGAGCTGTACGAGTCGTCGATGTTCCCGAACACTGCGTACTACGCACAGCCGGACGCTGCCGATGGCGACTTCGACTACGAGACGTACATGTATCAGCTGCGTCAAGGGACTCGTAACCCGAAGACTGCTGAGCAGTGGGCACTGACCCGGAACCAGATGTTGGGCAGGTTGGCGTACGCAAACTTCCAGAGGACAGCGGATCGCAGATATCAGAACAACCCGACGATGGGTGACCAGTGGCTCCGTCAGCAACGGTTCAACCTGATGCAGTTCTACCCCGGATACGGGCGTGAAATCACTGGGTTGCCTGCTTCGTCAGACATCAACACGCAGATCAACGAGCTGTACCGTTGGGAGCAGAACGAGGTGTTGGCGAACTCGTCAGTTGGCCGGTCGTTGCAGGAGTATCTGCGGGCACGGGACAACGTGGCGAGGCAGTGGATGATGAACTACGGCACCTCGGATACGGGGTGGCGCACAGGCACGAACGGTGTCCTGTATCGTGCATCGCTGAAACAGTTGGGCGAGACGTTGTCGAGAGAGAATCCAGACTTCCAGCCTCTGTACACGCAGATTCTGTTGCGTGAGTTGCAGGAACCGGAAGCAGGGCAGACGCCCGTCGAGTTGGCAGGAGTGCAGTTCTAGTGAAGTTCTCAAACCCACAAGTGCAGACGCTCGTTGAAGAGCTGGTGAGGGCAGGTCTCCTTGACCGGAAGGACGCTGTCGAGCTGGAGTACACCGAACGCATCATGGGTGAGAAGCTCACGACCCAGACTGTGGTCGACAGGGTGAACGCTGGGAAGCTCCGCATGGATCAGTACGAGATGCTTTCTTCGCTCGCTGAAGACCACAACGCTGAACCGCCCGAGTACAAACCTGCCGTGTCGACACAGATCGGGTCATGGTTCTCGAAACAGTTGGGCGAGTTCAACGAGAAAGGCGATGTGTTCGGTCCCGGCACAGGGTCAGGTGTGGAGCTGGGTGAGGACATCGGCACCGAGTTGAAGGAGATGGCCGAGTCCGGGGCACGGTCACGGCAACTGAAGAACGACTTCGTTCGGATAGCGAAGGACACCGGATACGACCTTGACTATGCCGACCTGATGGGTGCAGGCACTCTTGAAGAGATGGCTGAAGCTGCCGGTAGGAAGGCCGGGATGCCACCTGATGTCGCTGTAGCTATCGGTCGTGAGGTGATGACTGTCCAACAGACTCGCGAGTTGGAAGAGCAGGACATCGAAGAAGCTCTCGCTGAAGACGAGGAATACACGAGGCTTGCCAGCGAGAACCCCGAGTACGTCAAGAACTATCGGGGATTCATCAAGATGGATCGTGCTGTTCCCGGCAAGTACAAGTTCGACCCGGAGACGGGTGCGATCTACGACCTTGCTGCTGGTGCCTACGTCGACTCCAAGGGGGCGACGCTGACCACCGAAGAGCAGATTCGTTCCGAGTACGGGCTGACCGACCTTGATCCTCTCCCCGGACTCCAAGAGCAAGCGTTCGAGGAGCAGTGGCAGCCGCCATGGTTGGCTATGGGCATCGACGAAGATTCGTACGTGTCGATCATGGACGTGGTGAGGAACAAGAGCGGATACGGCGCTGACCCTGTCCGGTACGCCCCCGGCATGGAGTCGTTCCTTGGCGGGTTCGCTTCGGACTATGTCGTGAGCAGGCAGGACTTCTCTGTCCGTGAGCAGGCGATGCTTGATTTCAACATGGGGGGAGGGGCCGGTGAACGTGAAGCGATCTTCAACCCGGAGTACTGGAACGACTTGTCGAACCGTGTCGTGCAGGAAACGCGTCGCCCGTGGTACGACCAAAACGACAACTGGAACCTGTTTGTTGGGCTGTCACCGGAATCGGTTGCCACGGTCCAGAGGACACTGATCGACTGGGGCGCTCTTGACGCTGACGAAGTGGTGTTGGGTGTGTGGGGACCGACCGAGGCGCAGCAGATGAATCAGGTGATGACTGTCGCGAATGCACGAGGGGTGCAGTGGACGGACGCTTCCATCGCTCAGTTGATGCCGAACGTGTTCAAGGATCAGACGAAGGCGGCGACTCCTCGTGCTGCTTTCACGCCTGAGCCGTACCGACCGATGGACCCCGCTACTGTGGAGCGGACAGTGACGGACTCGATTCGTCAGATGATTGGCCGTGACCCAACGGAAGAGGACTTGGCGGAACTCGGTGCATTCCTCAGAGACAACCACGGGTCGGCGTATGCCGCTGATGTTGCCGCTGCGAAACAGCAGTACTCGGCGCAAGGGGCTGCTTTGGAATCGGGCGCACAGTTCGGTGATCCGGGTGTCGGTCCCGCCGAAGTCGACTGGGAATCTCGGTACATCAACCAGATGGAAGAGCGGTTCGCTCCGCAGCTCGCTTCACAGGAACGTGGTGAGAAGGCGGCGCAACAGCAAGACATGGGTGTCGCAATGTCGAACTTGATGTCGCAGCTTGGTGGAGGTGTCGGATGACGCTACCCGGAAGAGACGTCCCCGATGAGCAGCTGAAGAACGCTCAGCCGACACGGCCAGAGTTCCAAAGCATCAGCTTGAAGCCGCAAGGCACCAACTGGTATCTCCCTGTCGCAGGCATGCAGAGCGCCCCCGGTGACCGTTCACAGGGCGGGAACTGGGCGGAAGGTTCGTTCGGGTATCAGAAACCCATCTCGAAAGGTGGGCACATCCACGAAGGTGTCGACATCTACGCCGACGCTGGGACAGCGATCGTTTCGCCTGTCGCTGGCACCATCACGTCTGCTGGGTACAACAAGACTTCCGGGCACTACGTGAGGATGCGTGGCGTTGACGGCATCGACTACTTCTTTGCTCACATGCAGGCTTCGTCGCCATGGAAAGCTGGCACGAATGTGCAGTCAGGCATCTACGTTGGTGCTGTCGGCCAGTCAGGGAACGCTGCTGGTACGTCCCCGCATCTGCATTTCAGCATGCGGAAGAACGGTTACGCAGTGAAACCGAACGACTTCCTCCGTACGGGGCGGCAACAGCAGACAACTCCGCTGTCAGCTATCCCCGGTTTGAACACGCCGGAAGAGATTCAGGCATGGGCGAAGCAGGAAGCTGAGCGTTTGGCGGCAGCGAACTCAGTGATGCAGGCGGGCGGGTTCGATGCCGGGTCGATTCCCGGCGAGATTGCTGAAGGTCAGAAAGTGCCGGACCGTGGCTTCGGGCAACAGTTCCTTTCCGCTACGTTGGATGCGTTCTCGAAGTCGTTGGCTGGCGGGCAACGCACACCGATTGAGGGGCTGGCCCCTGACACGGACATGTCGACTGCGTTGTCTGGTGTTGGCGGTGAGGGTGCAACGATGGGTAGTTCCGGCGATGTGCCAACTGAGAAGGCTGTGCATCCGGCGCTGCAACGTCAAGATGTGGAGACGACCTGATGGATGAGAATGTGAGGTTCGCTGACCTACCGGGCCGACCGGAGGTGTGGCACGACAAGTCGACGGGCAAGATTTACATGGTGTATTTCGTGCCTGATTCGGACCCTGAGATTCCCATGTTGTGGCACGTCCCGAACGAAGCGATGATGAACGAGTACGCAGGCGGGACGTACGCTGAAGGTGCGTGGCCGATCGACCGCCAGTTCTCTGGACAGGCTCAGCTCGACAAAGCTGGGGCGCTCATGTTCGGGTCGGCTGACGAAATCGTGTTGCGTGGCGAGAACCCGTTCGTTGGGTGGGCCGACCAGTTCGAACGTGAGAAGGAAGTTCTGCCTTGGCTTCACGACCCCGAGGTTGCAGCGATATGGGCGTCGTCGTACATGGAGGGACGGACCCCGTCGCAGGCAGAGTTGGCTTCAACGGACTGGTTCCGTGAGAAGACAGGCGGCGAACAGAAGTGGCTGTCGTTGCTGTGGTCGCAGCCGGAGACAGCGAAGCAGCTGACAGACTCGAACAGGTTGTCTGTGCAGATGTTGCTGGAACAGTCGGGTGTGCAAGGGTTGGCTCAGGACACCATCAACTACATCGCTGACCAGTGGACGCAGGGTGTGTGGACGGACGTGCAACGCAACACTCAGATCGCTTTGCTTGCTGACCCTGAGAAGCACGGCGACATGGAAGTCGGTTTGAAAGAACGGATCGCTGGTTCGGAGCACACGACCACGATCGACCAAGAACGGTACGTGTCGACTGAGGTACGGAAGTGGCTCGGTCCTGTGTACGGCCAGTGGTCGGAAGAACAGATCGTTGATTGGGCAGGGCGGTTGAGGAACGACCCGAATGCGAAGGATCAGTTCCTCAACGAACTGTCACGTCAACGCCAAGCGGTGTTGCCGCAGTACGAGAACCCGGACCTCACGTATGAAGACATTGCTACGCCGTGGCGGAACATGGCGTTCTCGCAATGGGGGCAGCAGGTCGACGAGTCGTCTGAGATGTTCCAGAAGATGATTTCGATGAACGACGCTGGCGAGGCTGGTGTGTTGCTCCGCACTGAAGGGTTGAGTCAGGGAGTGAAACGGGTAGAGGATCAGTTCCTTGAAGACATCGCCAACAGCTTTGGAGGGAACAGAGGGGTGAGGGGCTATGCCGGTTAGTGCAGCTTTGATGGGTCGCATTCGGGAGCTGTACCCGTGGATGACTCCTGAAATGTTGGACACGTATGAGCGTTCGTGGGCGACATACGACTCTGAAGAAGTAGCGATGCAGGAAGTCCGTCAAACTGCTTCGTATCAAAGCATCTTCGCTGGGAACTATGACTCGGAAACGGGGCAGGTCCGCATGTCGGAGTCTGAGTACTTCGCGACGAAGGCGTCGTTCGATGCAACGATCGAGTCGTTCGGGTTGAACCCGTACTACTTCGAAGACGAGTGGGTGACTGCGTTGGAGAACGAGGTGTCGCCTCGTGAGTTGACGGGCCGCATGGAAGCTGCGTATGAGCGCATCATTCAGAACTCGGATGAGGTGCGGCGGTTCTACTCGGAGAACTACGGCATCGACTTGACGGATCAGGCGATCCTTGCGTCAGCGATTTCGCCTCGGATCGGTGAGGAAATCCTGAACAGGCAGATCGCTGTCGCTGAGATTGGTGGCGCTGCCGCCAAACGTGGCTTCGAAGTGACGGGGGCGTTCGCTGAGATGTTGGCGCAAGAGGACTTGTCGACGGCGCAAGCCGGTCAGTTCTTCGGTGCGGCAGGTGAACTGATCCCTGCGATGCAGGTGTTGGCGCAACGGCACGCTGACCCTGACGACGAGTTCGATTTGAACGACGTGTCTGCTGCGTTGCTGTTCGACGATCCTGAGGTGCGGCAACGGATGCGGCGTCTCGCCACTGCGGAACGGTCGACGTTCACAGGTGGGGCACAGCTCGGCTATGCACGGAACCGTCAAGGCGGCGTTGGTGGCCTTGCAGAAATGTGACAAATCGGTGTATGCTGACCACCTCTGGTGGGCATCGCCCTTTCCACCGGACGTATGAGTTGGGCAGAAACAGGTAAGCGGTTGTAGCTGAGGCTCCCGCTCTGTTGTTCTGTTCCAAAGCCTCAGCCTGCGGATGCAGGTAATCCCACGGCCTCATCCAGTTACAGACACTGTGGAGACTGAAGGAGCAGGCAATGGATACAGAGAACACTCAGGTAGAGGAAACACAGCCAGTGGACGAGGCCAAGGGTCTCCGTGCGCGGCTGGAAGAAACCCTCGCTGAGAACAAGGCGCTGAAGGCTGAGAAGCTGCACGCCTCGTTCGATGCGTTGGGCCTCTCGCCGGAGACGGGCCTTGGGAAGGCCATCGCCAAGGAGTACGACGGGGAGATTTCCACGGAAGCCCTCGCAGCGTACGCCAAGGACGAGTACGGATGGGAAGGCGAGGTCACGGCCTCGAACCCTCTCGCCCCCGCAATCCAAGCTGGAAACGAGAGGCTCGAACAGGTCGCAGCCACCTCGGGTTCGGTGCCCGTTCCTTCACAGCAAGATGAGCTTGCCCAAGCCGAAGCCGAAGGCGACTGGCAGAGGGCAATGGCTCTGAAGGGCGAGCGTGTCGCAGAAGCGATGCGCCCAAGAATCTGAAGGAGCAATGAATGGCGGACTACACCGTCCCCAGTTCTCCGGTGACAACGGCACCGGCAACAACCTTCGAGCTGCCCAACTTCGTTGGTGAACTGTTCTCGCTGATCCCGGCGCAGACCCCCTTCCTGTCGATGGCAGGTGGTCTCACGGGCGGCAAGAGCGTGAACACCAAGGAGTTCACTTGGCAGGTCGAGGACAACGAAGCTGCTGCGGTGAACGTCGTGGCCCTCGAAGGCGCGCCCCCGACGCCGAAGGCGATCATCCGGCAGGAAGTCAAGAACGTGGTCGAGATTCATCAGGAATCCGTCCAGATTTCCTACACCAAGCAGGCCGCAACGGGCCAGCTCGGTGCCGGTGGCGCAGGCACGGGTGCCCAGTACGCCATCGACTCGGCCCCCATCCTCGGCAACCAGCCAGTGACGAACGAGGTTTCGCACCAGCTGGCGCTGAAGATCAACAAGGTCGCTCGTGACGTCGAGCTGTCGTTCTTGCAGGGCGTGTACGCATACCCCGCAGACAACGCATCAGCTCGTCAGACGAGAGGCATCCTGACGGCAGCGACCACGCACTCCGTGGCCTACGCCACGTCGCTCAGGGACTCCATGAACGCCATGCTTGCAGGCATGTATGAGGACGAGACCACGGTCGCGCCCCTCATCCAGCCGGTGCTGTTCATGAACGGAACCACGAAGACGAAGCTGTCGCTGGAATACAGCAACAACCTCGGCCTCGCTGACCGTTCGCGGACCATCGGTGGTGTGAACGTCGAGACCATCGTGACGGACTTCGGTACGTTCGGTGTCGTCCTCGACCGTTACATGCCGCTCGATGTCATCGGGCTGTTCGACATGAGCGTCGTGAAGCCGTGCTTCCTGCCGATTCCCGGCAAGGGCCACTTCTTCTCGGAGCCTCTGGCGAAGACGGGTGCCTACGACCACGTCCAGCTCTACGGAGAGATTGGGCTGGAGTACGGTCCCGAGCAGTTCCACGGCCAGATCACGGCAATCACCTGATCGGCTGAGGGAAAGGTCTGGTGGAGGGGAGTGCCCAGCTCCCCTCCATCTAGGCTGCCTACATGACACGACTTCACCGACCCGTCTCCATTCCCGGCCTCCTCGGTTCGACCGTCGAGGGCGGTACGCCACTCGTCCTCACACCCGAGGGCGTTGTTGCGTTGGGGACGTCCGGTGGTGGTGGCGGCGAGCTGCCGGATGGCAACAACCCCGACGACCTGCTCGTATGGGACGGTGCCCAGTGGCTTCCCGCTCCCCCCGGTGGCCCACCACTGTCAGACATCTACCTGAAGATTGGGGACATCGAGGATGTGCCCCCCGGCAACGCCCCGAACGACATCCTCGTGTGGACCGGCACGGCATGGTCCGCTGTTGACCCTGCTGACCCGCCGCTGTCGAGCATCTACCTGAAGACGGCTGACTACACGCCGCCGACCTTCCTGCACGAAGACCTCACCGATGTCACGCCGGACCAGCACCATCCCCGGTACACCGACGCCGAAGCGATTTCCGCCGTTGGTCCCCATTTCTCCGGCAATCACGCCGATCTGACCAACGTACTTCCCGACCAACATCATGTGAGGTACACCGACGCCGAGGCAATTGCCGCCGTTGGCCCACACTTCTCAGGGGACCACGACGACCTCACCAATGTCACGCCCGATCAGCACCACACTCGGTATACGGATGCTGAGGCGATTGCTGCTGGCGATGGCATCTACCTGCCACTCACAGGGGGCACCCTCACAGGCTTCCTCACCCTGAACGCAGCCCCGACCGCTCCCCTGCACGCAGCCACGAAGCAGTACGTCGACGACGAGATTGGTGGCCTGCCACCCATCCCTGATGTCACCTACCGGGAACCGATGCCGACTGGTGTCTTGTCGGGCGGGCAGATGACCAACGCTGGCACGGTGCTGACTGTTGCCGCAGGGACCGGCATCATCGTCAACTCGTGGGACGACGGATTCAACATCAACCCCACCTTCACTCCAGTCTCGTGGGCTGAGCAGACCATCGACTTTGGCTCCGTCACCGACCGCCAGTACTCGTATCCGTACATCGACAGCTTGGGTGTGCTGGGGTTCTCCACAACTCCGCCTCAGCCGAACCAGTTGCGTTCCGACATCTGGCTCGGACGAACGCCACACGACATCGCTACGGGCAATTTGCTGACGCCTCGACCAGCGCACATGCTTCCCGGTGGGACAGCACAGATGTTCGCTGACCTCCTGTACGCCGTCAACGTCCCGTTCTTGTTCGAGGGCGGGAAGATCAACCCGAACCCCGACCTCACCTTCCAGACAGAGGATTCTCGCTGGTTCGGGCCTGCCGAGTCGTGGCAACAGGACAAAGACGACCCGAACATTGCGAACAACCCCGGAGCTGACCCGCAGCCCTTCTACTACCTCCTCTCAACTGGCACTGCTGTTGGTGCGGAGAGGACGCTCGTGGACCCAGCCAACTACGAGTCGCCGCTGGGAACCGTTGCGCCCATCCCCGGCTCCGCTAACCGTGCGACAATCCAGCGCCTCTACTCCAGCATCTCTGGGTTGCACCTGATGGAGTACGGCCAGAGGTGGTACGACAACCTCGAAGATGCAGTCAACTCACTGAACGTAGACAACTCGCTGCACGTCACGAACCCTTACGTCCTTCAGGCAAACGGCACGCTCCTCGCCTACTTCATCATGGAGAAGGGCGCAACGGACCTCTCCGATGGGACCGATGTTGTCATCGTCGACCCTTCGGGGATACCTCTCGGCGGTGGCGGGGGTGGCGCTCACACCCACGATGCCACCTACCTTCGGCTCGACGCTGGAAACGACCCGATGCAAGCTGCCCTGTCGATGGGCGGGAACCTCATCAACGAAGTCCTCGACCCGGTGTCGGCTCAGGATGCTGCGACGAAGTTCTACGTCGATCAGGAGATTGGGGCGCTTCCCCCACCGTTCTCCGGTGACCACGCCGACCTCACCAACGTACTCAGCGACCAACACCATCCGAGGTACACGGACGCTGAAGCCATTGCTGCCGTAGGGCCGCACTTCTCCGGGGACCACGATGATCTGACCAACGTGCTACCGGATCAGCACCATCCGAGGTACACCGACGCTGAGGCGATTGCTGCTGTTGGGCCGCATTTCTCTGGCGACCACGGCGACCTCACGAACGTGCTGCCAGACCAGCATCATGCTCGCTACACCGATGCCGAGGCCATCGCTGCTGTCGGGCCGCACTTCTCGGGTGACCATGCTGATTTGACGAACGTGCTTCCCGATCAGCACCACGCCCGTTACACGGACGCTGAAGCCATCGTTGCGCTCGGCCCGACGCTCGCCAACTACCTGCCGCTTTCAGGTGGGGTGATGACGGGCTTCCTGACGCTGAATGCTGCGCCGACTTCCCCGCTCCATGCGGCCACCAAGCAGTATGTGGATGACAACACTGGGGGCGTCACCGACCACGACGACCTCACGAACGTCACGTCGAGCCAGCACCATGTGCGATACGACGACTCCGAAGCCCTCGCCGCGATGGGTGACCTCAACGACTTCAACACGTACAACCACGATCGGTACACGGACGCCGAGGCGGTTGATGCGTTGCAGAACACGTTGGCTCT
>Ga0180437_10009442_pt1 | contig 12085 bp, 8 predicted proteins | sample SS_ome_4_FD_132410 | JGI IMG/M metagenome (GOLD analysis project Ga0180437, IMG submission 132410) | Hypersaline lake sediment archaeal communities from the Salton Sea, California, USA - SS_3_D_1 metaG | ecosystem: Environmental > Aquatic > Non-marine Saline and Alkaline > Hypersaline > Sediment... | reverse complement strand
TTTTTTTTGGAAGGGTTAAGACGCCCGTAAGCGGGTGGCTAATTGGATCTTTACAGTATTCGATAGTGAAGTAAATTAAATCGTATAGGATGTTAGGGTCTTCGCCATTCTGTACCTTATAATCGTATAGAGAGAGTTGATACTCCGCTTCTGTTATGGGTGCTGCGGCATATGACACTTCGCCAAATACGCTCATGAGAAGTGGTTTTAAAAATGGCGAGTATAAATAATTAAGTTCGAGTAATTCTGGTTTCAAATACAAGAACATTCGTTGCACTGCTTGCGTCATGTATCGTACGGGATCGTTTTCCGGACCTAAATATTGCTCGGCAAAATCAGGATCGTATTGAGCTAAAAACTCTCTGGTGAGATTTTGAGGTTTAAAAAGCGAAATTAATCCTCTCTCGTAGGCTCCCTTTCTGTTAAATGAAATAGTAGGGCTTCCTGCATTTGGAACCCATTTTCCCTGCTCCAATAATTTTCTCGCTTTATAACACAATGCTTGAAGTAGCATTGCCATGCCAATGCGCCTACATATTGATATTTGCGCGTCACTGACTCGCAATTCAATGGTTCCAAAATCAGTAAAAGGAAAACAGTCAACCATGCGTGCATCTTCTAATCCTGCCTTCTCCACGCCTTTTAAAAACTGTTCTTCGCCTGATTTATCAGTTGTCGTGAGATATGGCAAGAATCCTTTGGGTTCATTTGGAGATAACATCGTTGCGTTATACTTTAACCGTAACGATCGAACGCAATTCGGAGCTGTTATTCGATTATTAATGATCTTTACAACATCTGTAGGCTTGCTATTTAAGATAGGCGAATTTACTGTAAGCGAAATAATGTGAGGGATGAAATTTCTTATCATTGAATATACCATTGCCTTTTCTGTGTCGCTCCTAAAAGTCCCAATGTGAAAATGGTCCGCTTGCGTTAATCCCCGAGTGTATTCTTTTGCCACCGGATTAATACCTGATGCAATGATGTGAAGATCTTTTGGAAGCGTGTTTTTGGCCAATAAAAATAATGTTGATGCCCAGAATGCCAATTCTTCAACGTATTCACAAGGAGGAGTTACCAGTTCTAAGATATAGGTGATTGCTGTAACATTTCCGTCACGACCAAAACTATCAATATCTACTTCACTTGCAACGGCTCCTTCAGGTAATTTGTATCTAATTTCCAATACATGTCCTTTTTCTAAGTCGTCCTTTCCCCATGGTTCTGCCAATACTTTCGATTTAATATAATCTGGAACTGGGAGAAAATCATCGCGACCATGATATAATACTTCTTTTAACATGTTGATTGCGTCTTTTACTATCTCCTTCATCCTGAAGACCATTTCTTCTCCAGGAGGGTATTTTCCTTCGTCATCAGCGATGATTAATTCTTGTTCAATTCCAATTGTAAACGGTAAATGTGTCCAATACTCAGTTTGGGATAAAATATCCGCCCAAGATCTATCGTACTGCCAGCTATATACCTCTCTATAATCAGTACCTACATATAACCGGTCTCCAGATCGATCAACAGTTTGACCTAAGGACACCCCTTCTGGAAGACCACCCTTTTTCCCTTTAACCTCTTTCTTTTTTGTCACTGCTTGTGAAAAAGAATCAGGACTATCCGATTGTTGTTTCTTTACTTTCTTTTTCTTCTTTTTCTTCTCCTTTTTTTTCTTGTCTTTAGCCATTGATGTGTCTCCTTTACATGAATGTTCTTTTTTCTCCTTTTTTCAATATTCAAATGAACCAATTGGTATTACAAATGTCATTATAATTCATTTTTTTATATTTTTCGATATGGAAATATTCAAATTAATGATTGAATAAGTATTTTAAACATGTTATAATCGTTGATAAATTCGTAGGACAGCAGTAGATTTACGATTCTGCATTTATCGGGTGTAAAAACTTGCTTTAAGTTATCTACGGTCGTCCCTCCTTTGAATAAGGAGTCGTCCACGTGTAAATTCGCAGCGTCTCCCAATGCATTTTTTATTTTTGCCTTGAGGTTATCGTTAATGTCGTCTTCTGAAGAAAGTATAATTGTAGGTTTTCCTAAATAGGGTATGAAATCCAAATTATACACAATAATTTGGCTAGTTGCGTTTTGAACGCCAAAAAACTGTCTTAAAGTTCCATTGATTGCATCCAATTCTCTTTTTTCGTGATTATCAATAGACGGATAAATGTAGTATGCAATTGCCTTGTTAAGATCAGTATATACTCTTTCCAATGTTGGAAAAATGCTGAAACTATAACTAAACAAGGAAACGATTGCTATACGGTAATTATAGTCCTTTATTAAGAGATTATAACTTATATTTCCTCCGACTGAAGAAAATGTTTTAACATTTTCATTGATATTTGATACCAATATGTTGAATAGGAAATATTGAGAAAATACGGTAGTGGATTCAATTCTTGTTCTAATTTCGTCAACCATCTCGTAAATTATATCAAAAATATCTTTGGTAATTCTTTCTTTCGTATCTGGCTGAGATATTTCTTCAATGATTGTTGCAGCAGTTTTCGGGGAATCTAACTCTGCTAGTGCTTGTAATGCATCTTTAAGTAATTCATAGGCCCAACTTTCTATATTAACTTTTAAAAGATCGATTGTTTTATTTAACAATCGAATTGCCTCAGATTTATCATTAGTTTGGATTAATTGTTTTATAACATTTAATAGGAGATTAATTTTCTCGCTCTCATCGTTGACATGATCTATAGAATTCGCTGCTAACCCTGGATTTACGGGGATAATCTTTCCAATAACGACTTTCATTAAATTTTCTCTTGCTTGAGGATTTTCAATCAATAATACCGCATTTATTCCTCGTTCAGGATTAACACTCGCCTGTTCTATAGCCAATCCCTCTATAATTTCTAATTTTTTCGCTTCGTCTTTTAATCCAGAAATGAATTTTATCGCTTGGTCATAGTCAATAGACGCATGAGCCCTAATTAAATTGTAATAAAAGTCACTTTTTTCTTCTTCGTTTGATAATTGTAATGAATAATGCAAGGCTTTTTCAAGGTTGTTTAGCGAAAGATATCTTTTTGCGATGTTTTTCACATCGGTTTCAATTTCTTCGACGTTAACGCTTAATGGATCACCACTTCTTTTATTGTTCAGTTGTGCTTCAGCTTGCGCTACGTCTTCTTCCGTCGAGGAAATAATAAACTCGCTTGAATTGAAAATAATTGCAGGGTCAGCGGATTTAAGTGGATATCTCCCAAAAATCTCGGTAATCCTGCTATGCGGCACGGCGTCTCTAATCTTTTCTACTTTTTCAGTGTATTCAACGAGTTTTAACCAATTAATCGTAATGACCAACTTGCCTGACCCATCAGCAGTAGGAGACAGATTTAAATTAAAATTTTTGGTTTCACCAGCTCCAAACTTTATATGTCCTTGTAAATCCTCTGGCACGCCAATCTCAAGATTTTCTCCTTGAAAAATAAATTCAAAGCCCTCTTCTTGATTTAAATAATTCATTGCTTGAATAGATACGACATTATCTATTGAAGGAATTAATAGGTGCATTGGATACTGAGTTATGTTTAAAGATATTATTTTATTTGGGTCGGGAATCGTCATGTGAATAACAAGTTTTCTGTTGTCTAATATATTAAGATAAATAGTGTAAGATAAAATAAATCTATCAGAAGAATTATTTTCCTTTTCGTCGATTTCTTCGCACGAAATCTTTAAGATCTTCTAAAAGTAAATCTTCTGTATAATCAGGCCAATATTCGTTTCGAAATTTGAATTCTGCATAGCTTGCGTCCCATAGCAAAAATCCAGATATTCTTGCGCCGTCATCCATCCCCGTTCTAATGATATAATCCAATTCAGGAAAGTCATATGTATAAATGAATTCCTTAATTGTTTCACGAGATATATTCTCTGGATTCATGTTGTTTTGGAGGAGTTTTTTCACGCCATCCACGATTTCTTCTTGCCCATCGTACATTATTAGGATGTTAATGAAGTTTTGGGAGTGGTCTTTCGTGAATTCCATAAGATCATCGACTTTTTCCTTGACTTCTGGAGGTAATAAATGCAATCTCCCGATTATGTTCACACGAACCTTCTCTTTTACTACTAAAGGTTCGTTTCTCACGGCCTCGCAAGCTTTCATGATGATCTTATAAATATATTTAAGCTCTTCTGGGCTCCTCTTCCTTGCATTTTCAAGAGATAACGCATAGATGCTCAAATATTTTATTCCTGCCTTAAAAAAACTAAATAGAATATTTTTTAAAGCTTCATATCCCGCTAAATGTCCCATTTTTGAGTCTAATTTCTTTGATCTTGCCCATCGACGGTTTCCATCGGGAATTAACCCTACATGAATAGGTAATTTATCTCCGGCAATTTCTCCTAGTTCTTCGATGAGATTACATTCCATGTAGTTCTTCATTTTATTAAAAAATCCTAATTTTTTTAATAAGATAATGCATTAATTAATTTGAACTTTATCTTCAAAAAATTGACCATTCAATATAAAATAATTGTAGCCCAAAATTTTGAATTAATTTATGATTTCAATGTGATGCTAGATTTATATAATGAACATCAATCATTGAAAAAATAAAAACTTTACTACAAATGATAATATCAACTGTTAAGAATATGATAGTTAATAAAACGGTCAATAAGAAGCATAATATTAGTTTGCGTCTGATAGAACTTTTATATAGAAAAATATTTGAATTAATAATCATTCATTTTAATAATACTTAAACGAGTGAAAATAACCATGATGGGCAACGAATACTTGTTTACTAACATTGGTATTGATTCTATTGGATTTCACGTGCCAAAACTTTACGTGGACCTTGAAGAATTAGCCGTTAAGCGAAATGTTGATCCAAATAAGTATAAAAACGGATTATTAGTAAAAGAAATGAGATTTCCTGAAGTTGACGAGGATATAATCTCTATGGGTTTAAAAGCGGGACATAATGCGCTTTTAAGGGGAAATATTAACCCAAAAGAAATTGATGCTGTATTTGTAGGCACGGAAACAATGACTTATGCAGTCAAGAGCGCCAGCAACATTTTTGCAGAGTTATTGGGGGTCTCAAAAAATTCAATGACTCAAGATATTTATAACGCGTGCGCTGCTGGTACGCTTGCGATTCTTAACGCCATTGCGTTGATTGAAAAAGACATTATAAGTAAAGCATTAGTTATAAGTGCGGATATATCCTCTTATAATATGGGGTCACCAAGCGAGCCCACTCAAGGTTCAGGAGCAATTGCAGTTGTTATTACTCGTAATCCCCGTATTGCTACGTTTAGTAAAAAATTTGGAAAAATCTCAGGCAATGTGAACGATTTCTTCAGATCTGCGAATGAAAAAAACGCTCAAGTTTTTGGGAAATATTCTACGGAATCCTATCTTAATTTTCAATTGCGAGCATACGACGATTTAGTGAATAATATTGGCGATTTCTTCGCAGATTTTTACACATTTCACGCTCCGTTTTCAAAACTGCCCTTGAAATGCATGCAACAGATCATTGAAAAGCGTTGGATTCATAACATCAACGATTTATTAAAATCAACCAAAGAGGATTTTACAACAACTATTTTCAAGCAACTTGACTCCTTCATGCAAAATATTAGCGTCCTTCCCGAATATATTTATTTAAAATTAAAAGAAAACGGTTTTTCATCAGAAAAATTAGAAAAAGTCTCCAATTGGGTTATTTCAAATGTCAAAGGAAAAGTCCTTCCTCAATTAAGAGTACCTCGACATTTTGGGAACATGTATAACGCTAGTGTTTGGGCGCAGATTGCGTTCATTCTTGAAAATCACGCTCGCGATAACGACACGTTATATTTTGGCTCTTATGGATCGGGAGCGACTTGCATCTCTGGATTGCTAAAAGTCAAACCCACATTCAAGGAAGTTCTTGATTTTGGTCCCAAGATAAATGATTACATTAACGATAAAAAGCAAGTTAGTGTAAAAGATTACGAGGCGTGGAAGAACGGAGATGTCAAGCCTCAAATCACCCTAGGGCGCATCCTTGAGCATAAAAACAATGGTGATCGAGGTTTTATGCTACATTTCTGTGATGAGGGGTGTATCATACCAAACCTCAAAGGCTTAAACTACTGCCCAAAGGGACATTCGGGTTATCACACAAGATTCTTCCCGTTATACGCCGTGTTAGAATCTGGACAACTAATCAATGTCGACAAGATCGATCCAAGCTTTCTTAAAGATGGTTACGTGCGAGTTGATAAAGATGTTCGTCCCGGATGCATTTTAGAATATGAAATGCGGCGTGTTGAATTTGAACACGATGAAAGTCCAAATGCAGTGAATGGCTTGTTAAATTGGAGTCCAATGTATGTTTCTGTGAAGGAAATGTTTTAAATCCAGATTTCATCATAAAAAAGAGATCTTTTTTCTCTATTGTTTTAAAAGTAAAAATATAGATTTATTAATAGTCATAAGCTAGGGTACAATGATGAAGAAAATAAATTCAGAAATATCTGGATTTTACAAGTTATCTGTAGAAGAACGTCAGAAAGCCATCGCACAGCTTTCGGAGTTAAACGAAGAAGAACTTAAGCTATTAAGCGATTTTGGATACTTTACCTCGTCTCAAATGGACACGCTCATAGAAAATGTTGTAGGAAGTTATCAATTACCGATGGGTATAGCTTGTAATTTTAAAATAAACGAAAAAGATTATTTAATTCCAATGGTAATAGAAGAACCTTCGGTGGTAGCCGCTGCGTCAAATTTAGCTAAAATCACTCGCAAGCACGGAGGTTTCTTTTCAGAAAAAGTCAAATCCGTGATGTTTTCACAAATTCAGATAACGCAGTTAGAAGATATCGATGCTGCAAAAGAATACTTGTCAAAAAAAAAGAAAATACTCTTAAAAATCGCGAACGAGCAAGATCCTTTCTTGAATCAGTTGGGTGGTGGAGCTTTTGATATTGAGTTCAGGGAAATCGCAACCCGGAAAGGAAAAATGCTCATCCTACACCTCCTCGTTAATGTATTAGACGCGATGGGTGCTAATGTAGTAAACACGATGGCTGAAGCAATCAGTCCTTTCATTGAGGAATCTTGTGGAGGTAAAGTTCTTCTTAGGATCGTATCTAATTTAGCGGAACATCGAATTGCCAGATGTAAAGCAACATTTGATAAGGAATTATTAGGTGGAAAAGAAACTGTGGAAGGAATTCTAAATGCTTACGAGTTTGCCTTGGCAGATCCTTTTAGAGCCGCAACTCATAATAAAGGTATAATGAACGGCGTGATAGCTTTAACATTAGCTACTGGAAATGATACTCGCGCTATTGAAGCTGGTGCTCACGCATATGCATCGCTCAGTGGAAAATACACGCCTTTAACTAAATTTGATGTTGATTCAGAGGGAAATTTAGTTGGTGAAATTGAAATTCCCATGGCGCTCGGAATAATTGGAGGCATGACAAAAATACATCCAATGGCTCGATTAGCGTTAAAAATATTAAATATTGAAAGTGCTGAAGAATTATCACAAGTAGCAGCAGCTTTAGGATTGGCACAAAATGTCGCTGCATTGAGGGCTTTAGCCACTGAGGGAATTCAAAAAGGTCATATGGCATTACATTCCCGAAACATTGCGAAAATTGCGGGAGTTCCAGATAATTTAATCGATAAAGTTGCTGAAATTTTAGTGAAGGAAAACAAAATAAGAGTTGATCATGCCAAGGAAGTTTTAAAAAAAATGATTGATAAATAATTTTGGAGGAAAATTTTTATGGGATTTAGAGAACATGTTAATATTATAGACGAGAAAGGGCTGCTTCGAAAAGTTGATGTTGATGTTTCAAAAAAGCTAGAGATCTCTGGTATATTAAAGAAGACGGAACCAACACCCATAATGTTTAATAATGTGAAAGAATCAGATTTTAGAGTTGTTGGTAATGTATTCTGTACAAAGGATGCAATCGCATCATATTTCGGCGTGAACCCCGCTGATTTGATACAAATGCTCTCAAAGGCAATTGAAGAGCGTTCAGAACCCGAAACCGTGTCCAATGCTCCTTGTCAAGAAGTAGTCGAGTCAGATGTAGATTTAGATAAAATACCCATTTTATTCCATTGCGATAAAGATGGGGGTAATTATATTAGTTCTGCTGTTGTTGTCACGAGAGATCCAGATTATGGGCAAAATGTTTCGTTTCATAGAGCAATGCAGTTTTCTAAAGATAGGTTTGCCGTGAGAGTAGTCAAAGGTCGGCATTTTCATACCTACTTAGAAAAAAACGGAGAATTGGAAGTTGCATTTTGCGTTGGAAATACTCCTAACATTCTCATTGCTGGTGCTACTTCGGTAGACATTGGAGTAGACGAGTTAACGATTGCAAATGCTTTAGAGCCCATTAAGGAGGTAAAAGCAAATTCAGTAGATCTCATGATCCCTGCAGAGGCGGAATTTGTCCTTGAAGGGCGCGTGTATATGGAAGAAAGGCACTCAGAAGGTCCCTTTGTGGATTTAACTGAAACATATGATGTGATCAGGGAAGAACCCGTTTTTGAAGTCAAGAAAATTACTCATAGAAAGAACGCAATTTGGCAAGCATTACTACCGGGAGCACTTGAACATAAAATCTTAATGGGAATGCCTCGAGAGCCGACTATTTTCAAAAAAGTAAACGAGTCAAATGTTAAGTGTTTAGATGTTAATGTTAATCCTGGTGGATGCTCTTGGCTACATGCAATTGTTCAAATAGATAAGAAAGCTGAAGAAGACGGTAAAAATGCCATAAAAGGCACTTTTGCGGGACATACTAGTTGCAAGCACGTGTTTATCGTGGATAAGGACATCAATATTTACGATCCGCTTTCTGTAGAATGGGCAATGGCAACGCGTTTTCAAGGAGATGAGAAAATGGTAATAAAGGATAAAGAACCAGGAAGTAGCTTAGATCCTAGTGCTGAACCTGGTACAAAGATGACAACCAAAATAGGTTTTGATTTGACGAAACCACTCGTTGCCAAAGGAAAGAGTTATGATTTGGCAGAATTTCCCAAAATTAACTTGAATAAATATTTTAACGATTAAAACTGGTAAAAGATGAATTTAACACCTGAAGAGCAAGAAATGTTGGATGGTAAATATGGAAAAGCCACCCAAAAATCGATGGAAATATTAATTACCTTAGGTGATATATTTGACGCTGAAGATATGGTAGAGGTCACCGGCGTTCAAATTGCTGGGGTATCGTATGCCAATCTTGGAGAGGCAGGATTGGAATGGTTAACTGAAATGGCAGAAGATGGTAATGTTAGAGTTTTAACTACCTTAAATCCTGCCGGAATGGATCGCGAAAATTGGCAAGCGTTAGGAATAGATAAAGAATTTGCCAAAAACCAAAATCGTGCTATTGAAGCGTTTGCTAAAATGGGCATCATTACCACGTGCTCGTGCACGCCTTATCTAATTGGAAACGCTCCACATTTTGGGCAACATCTTGCTTGGGCCGAAAGTAGCGCAGTTTGTTATTCCAATTCCGTCATTGGAGCTCGAACCAATCGCGAGGGGGGTCCAAGCGCATTGGCATCTGCTCTTACGGGAAAAACTCCTCGATATGGATATCATTTAGATAAAAACCGTCACGGGCAAGTTTTAGTTAAAGTAAATGCTCCAGTTAAAGGTACTGACGAATTTGGCGTGCTAGGAAAAATAATTGGAGATAAACTGTTCGAATTAGGAAAAAACATTCCCTACATAACGGGTATCGCTTCTGCTTCTGTAGAAGAATTAAAATCGTTTTCTGCGTCTGTTGCGACTTATGGTGGAACAGCCTTATTCCACATGGAAGCAATTACTCCAGAGTATAAAATGTATCCAAAACCAAATGAAATTATATTTGAAATAAATCAAAATAATTTAGATATAACCCGCAATGAACTTATTGACGAGAACATTGAAATAGATTTTGTAAGCATCGGCTGTCCTCACGCTTCTATTCATGAAATTGCAAAGATTGCCAAATTGTTAGAAGGGAAAAAAGTTAAGAAAGAATTTTGGATTACTACTGCTCGACCAACTAAGAAAATTGCTGATGAGGCAGGATATTCTAAGGTGATCGAAGATGCGGGAGCGAAGTTTGCCGCAGATACATGTTGTGTTGTTGCTCCTATCAAGGGAAGGTTCAAAGGGATCATGGTAGACTCCGCCAAAGCTTGTTATTATGGTCGTGCAAAGAATAAATTCAAAGTAAAGATTGGAACCATCGAAGAATGCATTCAGGAGGCTATTAAATGAAGTTAGAAGGGAGAAAAATATATAAAGGCACTGCTGAAGGAGAAGCAATCGTTACTAAAGATGGAATTTCCTTTTATGGTGGAGTAGATCCTGATACTGGTAAAGTTGTTGAAGTTGGACACGAACTCGAAGGGCAATCTATCACCGGAAAAGTGTTAGTCTTTCCTACGGGTAAAGGATCAACTGTAGGATCGTATACTATGTATAGAATGAAGAAGAGTAATACAGCTCCCGTGGCTATTGTAAACAAGCAAATTGACACGATCGTTGCGGTAGGATGTATTATAAGCGAAATCCCATGTGTGGATAAAATTGACATAGAAATCATAAAGACAGGTCAAAATATTGTTGTTAATGGTTCAGAAGGAATTGTTGAGGTGAAATAATTGGGAACAGGGAAGGGCTTTGGAAAAACTATTTTATTCGGAGAACATTTTGTCGTGTATGGATTGCCAGCAATCGCTTCAGCTTTAGGAACATATACCACTGCTGATGTTAAAGTCGTTGAGGGTAAAGGTTGGATGGTGGACGATCAAAGACCAGCGACTCCGGGTTATAAGAAAAAGAAATTTGACGAGGCAATGCAATCAATTACAAATGTAATAGAACACTTGAAAATTGATGTTGAAAATCAAAAACTTGAAATCACCTTTGCCGGAGATTTAATTGCCGCAAGTGGTGTAGGTGCTTCAGCGGCTCAATGTACGTCCCTAGCTCGTGCATTGAATGACACATTTGATTTAAATCTCGATGACGAAAAAGTTAATCAAGCAGCTTATGAAGGAGAAAAAGCTTATCACGGAACACCTTCGGGTATTGACAATACCGCATCGACTTATGGTGGATTGATTTGGTTTGTTAAAAATTTAAATGATGGAAAAAATACTATGGATCTTTTACAATCGCTGAAAAAAATGCCTTTAGTTATCGCGAATTCGGGAATAACAGCATCCACCACGGAAGTAGTTGCTGACGTTCGACGCTTAAAAGAAGAAAATCCTAACAAGTTCGAGAAAATCTTCAATGATTATAAACAATTAGCAATTAAAGCCAAGAAAGCTTTACTTGATGGTAATATTATAACTGTTGCCGAGTTGATGAATAAAAATCACACGCTCCTTCAAGAAATAACCGTTTCCGGTGATATCAACGATAAATTAGTTGATATAACCCTAAATAATGGAGCGATAGGTGCTAAGATGACAGGAACGGGGAGAGGAGGATTAGTAATCTCTTTAGCAGAAAATGAGAAAGTTCAAGATGAAATAGCTGGAGCAATAGAAAAAGCAGGTTATGATGCCTGGAAAACAATGATTGGATGAGTGTAAATATAATTTGAGCGAATCTAAAGAAGTAATTCTATTAAAATTGGGAGGAGGATTATTAACTGATAAGAGTAATCCTTTTTCTCTCAGAGAAGACGTTATAGATAGTGCGATTCAACAAATTATTGATAGTGGAAAAAAGATAATTTTAATTCACGGAGGTGGTTCGTTTGGACATCCACTTGCGAAAAAATATAGCATTTCTGATGGTATAAACACTTCTGTAGAAAATCAAATACTCGGTCTTGCGAAAACTCACGAAGCAATGAATAAATTTAATAGTATCATAATTAACAAGTTTTTAAAGAAAAATTATCCCGCAATGTCAGTTCAAGCTTCAAATATTTTTTTCAAAAATGCTCGAAATATCATTACTCAGACTATTGATTCGATAGAAACATGTCTAAGCTTGGATATCTTACCTGTATTATATGGAGACATAATATTTGACAT
>Ga0180437_10009440_pt1 | contig 12087 bp, 9 predicted proteins | sample SS_ome_4_FD_132410 | JGI IMG/M metagenome (GOLD analysis project Ga0180437, IMG submission 132410) | Hypersaline lake sediment archaeal communities from the Salton Sea, California, USA - SS_3_D_1 metaG | ecosystem: Environmental > Aquatic > Non-marine Saline and Alkaline > Hypersaline > Sediment... | reverse complement strand
GGGCCAGATGCTGACTACAGAAGTCTTCTACGACCCTCCCAACGAACTTCCTGACTTTGAGAAAGGATTTGGAAACATTTCTGCCACCTATGCCTATGGAGCCCAGGGTGCAGAAGTGGAAGTCGACACCGAGACCGGAGAGGTTAAGATCCTGCGAATGGTCGCTGCCCATGATGTGGGCAGGGTTCTCGATCCCCAGGGACTCAAGGGCCAGATCTACGGAGCTTTGGCTCAAGGCGTGGGTTATGCTCTGTACGAAAAGCTAGAATCTCAACAGGGGAAGATCTTGAATCCGAATTTCCGGGATTACAAGATTCCTACTGTCCAGGAGATGAACTTCCCCATCGACCTCGAGTTTATCGAGACAGACGACAGCTACGGACCCTTTGGAGCCAAGGGTGTCGCCGAGCCTGGGCTGGTTCCCACCGCTCCGGCCATTGCCAACGCCATCTATGACGCAGTCGGCGTCCGAATCCGTGACCTGCCCATCACTCCGGAAAAAATACTGGCCGCTCTAAAACAGCTCAAGCAAATCAAGTAAAAAAAGGGAAAGCTCTTTATGCTCAGTAATGACGAGATTGGACTAATTCATTCTATTTGAGATGTTTAATCTCTATTTGAGCATTAATCCTCCTCTCTTCACTGTGGTCCTCTCATCTCAGACTGTCAGTGGGCAGGAATGGCGGAAAACTGTGAGATATTTCGGGCCTGCTCAAAAAGGAATTTCCTATATAAAAATATCTAATAATCTAGGCACAAAGGATGGGAATTCGAATAAATGGATTGATTTTGCAATCTATAGACAGAAAAATAAAACTAAAGAAAAATCAATGGGCCACAGATTCCTAAGAAAATGATTTTCATCTGATTTTTACGTTTATTCTTTCTATCGACCATCAACTGATCCTATTTGCAATCTGCTCCAGCTCATTCAAGTAGCTTTCTAATAAAAGTATTCCATCACTACTCAGTACTCCTAACATTAAAGCAGCAAATCCCGACTTTCGTGTGGCATCCACTAAGCGTCTAAGACCATCCGTTATCAAGGATTTGGTGATGGGACGATTATAAGGGTCCAACCCTGTGTTTAATGCTCTGATAGCATCATCGATATTCCTGCAAATTATTGAAATCTGTTCCTGCGCTTGACCCACTCCAGGCCCAACGCTAATACCTCCTGCAGGATATTGTTTAGGTAATTCGGAGATTTTGATTTTTAGATTCTGCAGTTCATGGGCTGGTTCTATTTCTTTTTCTTTCCCTTCAGGAAGTAGTTCTTTTAAAGCTGTCTTGACCATATGTCTAACGCCCTCATCTGGATCATCCAGAGCATGTTTCAATGGCTCAATGGCTCTTTGATCCCTCATCTTGCCCAATGCAGCAGCTGCCATGAGGCGAGCCCATAAATCTGGATGCTGCAGGTACTGAATCAATGGTCCAACCGCTGGCTTACCTAAAGCAATCATTTCTCGAACTGATGACTCATGCACAGATGAATCAGGATCTTTCAATTTAAATATGAGGGCATCGACCTTTGCGTTGATATCTTCTCTGATCAACTTCTTCTCTTCCGGTTTATTACTCTTTTCAGATTTTTTATTGAATATACCCATATTAATCTCCTTTATTGGGTACTATAGGAATTTGGTTTTGATAACCGCAAGTTATCTGTCACAATTCCCTATAATTATTACTCCCTGATATCCTGAAATGAGCCTATCACAGTAAAAACAGACATGTCAACGATAGCAAAATCATAACAATTCACAATAATCAATTTAATTCTAAACTATAGAGTAGGCGTATGCACAAATCAGCAATGAGCAACATTGAAGTCTTTCATATTCTATTCTGTTGCTGATGGTTCGGTTGTTTTTACGCTATTGAACTTCCTGTTTTGCTTGTGATATGCTCATCCACTGATATCAAAATCGAAAATCATCGATAAAGGTAAAAAATTCTTGGCAAGCGCTAAAAGGAAATTCCAACAGTTTCAAAACGTCTATAAAAGATGTTTTAAAAAGGAGGGCACATGGGAAACTGCGACCTCTGTGGTACAATCATTAGTCCTGGAGCGAAGAAATATCCAGCCTCACAATTTCGGGAGTTAGTTAAAGCAGGATTACGCCCCCCTGATTCTCTTTGGAAGATGGCTCTCCTGGAATCTGGGGGAATGGCTTCCAAAACCGAATGGGAAGCAGGGTGGATACAAATGGTTCAGCAAGACACATCAGACTGGGCGCTCTGTAATTCATGTGTAGCCGAAGCCGAGAGCTACAAATCATAAAAAGTATACTGCTTTATCGTCACAGTCACGCCTGGTAAAATCAGATGCACCTGAAATCTTATTGCTGAGCGGATATCAGGATCAAATATTCCCGTATTTCCAGAGGTCAAGGATATTCCGGATTACAAGATTTTTTATGTTGATTTTTTTATCGATTTTGAAGGAAAAGCAATCAAAAAGCTGAGTGTGGGACTGGATTTGGGAATTGCTGCGATTTTGTTATCATGACCCTTCTGTCTTCACTGTGGTTCTGTCAGCTCAGACTGTCATTGGGCGGAAATTGTGGAAAATTGTGATATTTCGGGCTTGCTCAAAAAGTAATTTCCTATAAATTATTTCACATCTACTTTGAGCACGACTGCTGCGGCTGTATCCCCAGCGGCACAACCGTCAAATAGGCCATATCCGCCGCCTTTCAGCACCAGCTCTTCAATCAATTCAATGATCAAGCGAGCGCCGGTCGGGCCCTGAGGATGGCCCCATATCAGGGAGCTGCCATAGTTATTCATGTTTTCCAATTTGATTCCCAGCTCCCTACAGAAATAGACATCATTGACCGCGAAAGGATTGTGAGTCTTTATCGCCTGAACATCCTTGATTCCAATTCCCGCCAGGGTCAGTGCTTTTTTGGCGGCAGGCACGATAGCCATGGCCATAAAACCTCTCTTTGTTCTTGCTTCAGCGTAGGAAAGAATCTGTATCTCCACATTTGGGTCACGGCTCAGCTCGCGCGCTTTTTCCTTAGTGCAGACGATAAGGCTTGCGTTTCCATCCGCAGGGTAAGTCTGGGTTCCGAAAGTCACAGTCCCGTTGGGAAGTAGAGGTCTGAGCCTGGCCAGGGCGTCAGCTGTTGTCGGGAAAACTCCTTCATCACCGTTCACTGTCGCTATCACTTTGCGGCCGGCTGGATCTTTGACATCCAAAGGAAGAACCATGAAGCGGTTCAGGAAGGCACAATTATCTTTCAGGGCGTCCTGGTACTGATTGTATCGAATAAGAGTGACTTCATCTTGTTCTTCCTTTGATATACCCGCCTCCTTGGCGACGTTTTCGGCAGTCTCAATCATTGCATTGTGGGCATAGGGATCATAGCCGAAATTATCCCAGACCCAATCCTCTTTATCTCCTGTCCCTCCTGTGCCCAGCGGATTGGGGTAATAGATATGCGGTCCGTTGCTTGTCCGGTCACAGGTTACGACGAGAATAGTCTCATTCACGTTCAGCTCAATCGCTTCAGACGCAACCGCCACGCATTTTGCCGAAGTCGCACACGCTTGACTAATTGTTGGTCCGGTCAATCCGGGGACTCCGATCATGCCCGCTATCCAAGGTGCCCCATAGAAACTGCTTTTCTGGGGAATCGTGATTCCCAGGATTACGCCATCGAATACTTTTGGCGAGATTCCGCGTGCTGGCAGCGCTCCCTTACAAATCTCAGCCGCAAATTCCATTGAATGGAGATGCGCAAAATTACCTTGCCAGCGGCTAAACGGTGTACTCCAGTAGGCATCGTAAGGAATGAATGCTTTTTTTAAAGTCATTTTTTACCTCTTGCTTTCAGGTTTTGGGTTTCAGATTTTTTTTGATTATGCATGGGCAAACCCCGCATTCTTCTTCGGACCGTATCTCATGAAATTCTCCATCCCGATTCTCATATCTTTCGTCCTCACGCATTCTCCGAGCATCTTGGCTTCATGTTTAAGTCCCTTATCAAGAGTCATGCGAGCTCCTTCCAGTATGACCTTCTGAAGAATCTCATCGGTCTTCCGGGAGAGATGTCCGATGTCTACCTCAGGAAGAGATTCGGGAATCTCCAGCGGCTCTTTATGTATGGGTGGCACCTTGACTTTTCCCGAAATCACTTTCTTGGCAAAGGCGATGCCTGCCTCCTTGATATCCCCTTCTACTTCTTCCTGGATTAATCCCATTTTCAGTGCTTCTGATGAAGAGATAGGATTTCCAGTCCGAAGAATAGGCCAGGCATTCAAGAGTCCCACAATTCGCGGGAGCCTTTGGCTTCCTCCAAATCCCGGAATAATTCCGAGTTTAGGTTCGGGCTGGCCAGCGAGAACCGGCAATCCTTTCTGAGCAATCCTCGCCGTGCAGGCCATAGCTAGTTCATTCCCCCCTCCGAAGGCAAGACCATTCATGGCGCAGATAACAGGTTTCCCGAGGTTCTCAATTAGATTCAAAGTCTTTTGTCCCTTTAAGGCCAGAGCCTCCGCTTCATCGGGAGTTTTGAGTTGAGTTAAGACATTGATATCCGCTCCCGAAACAAAAGCTTTGACGCCAAAACCAGTCAGGACAACTCCCTTTATCTTTTTATCTTCTTTTATTCCAGTAAAAGTTTCAGTGAGCTGGTCCAAGATTAAGAGATTGAGGGCATTTAAATACTTAGGCCTGCGAATCGTGACAACAGCAATATCCTCCCTGTCTTCTCTAAAAACAAACGGTATATCCCAGGGTTTCCCCGATCGAGCTTGCTGGACGAGTACTTTGGGAACAGGGAATTCTGGCCATTCCTTGGCATACGCCTCGACAAGTTCAAGAGCTTTATCGACCCCCATGTCGTTCATCATCTGAAAAGGCGGATTCATGACAAGGGCATTCTCGACGGCCATCTCTAAATCGGCAACATTAGATATTCCAGAGTCAAGTATTTCAGATACGAGTCCAAAGATCGCTCCTTTGATCAGATTCGACACCATTTCGAAATCATTCTCACTATAGCCCACCGCTTCTCCCATCATAGCCGTCTCCCATGGTTTTCCGATCGCGATCTGGCTGTCCAGAATTCTTGGGCAGTGAAACCACGAGTTGATTTTTTCATGCATCTGAGTGAGACCGTGCTGGGTTATCGGATTTCCTCCTGTCAGATTCATTGCCGTAAAAGGGCCGACTCCAAGGCCCAAGGCTCTCTGGGCCATGGCATCAATCTGTTTGACCGTTCCGACTCCTTTCTCTACCAAAAGAGCGGCGGCCAGGAAGAGCCCCTCAAAGATCGGGTCTATGGCGTATCCGTATCGACTCTTCACTCTGATCGGTGCCTTGCCAATCTGCTCGTAAAACTTCATCAAAAAGTCTGTTATCTCCGATGCGGTGTCTTTTCCCGGGACGACTTCAACGATAATACTTCGTTCGGCCGGAAAAAAGTAATGGATGACCAGGCATCTCTTTTTATTCTTTAGCTCTGCAAAAATGACCTCGGGCTCCATGTGAGACGAGTTTGAAGCAAATATCGCTGTTTCAGGACAAATCTTTTCCAGCTCGGCAAAGATTTTGTTCTTTATTTCTCTGTCTTCTGTCGCCGCTTCAATCACGAAATCCGCGCCGCTCAACTGAGAGTAATCGGAAGTCCAGGAGATATTGGAAATCATCGAATCGACTTCCTCTTGCCGGAATGCTCCGCTTTTAACTCCCCTCCCAAACTTTCCCTTGACACGGGCCTCGCCTGACTTGAGTGCACTCTCAGCTATATCGACGACAACAACAGGAACCTCCTGTTTATGGAGAACTTTACTAAAAAAGAGAGCGATATCAGGTCCGATATTGCCAGAGCCAACGACTCCTATCTTTCTGATATTTCGTCCAAAAATTTCCCAAACCATGATAACCTTCCTTTCTAATCAGGATTTTTTAATAGCTTTCCCTCTCGAACGCCAATCTCAAAAGCTTTTAAATTTATCTCAAGATTTTTCTTTTGACTCACCGATTCTAAAATATTTTTCAGGTCTTTTTGTTTAAAAGGAACCAATCCTGTCCCCACAGAATACCCGATAAGGACAATATTGGTGGACATTATCGAGCCAATTTTAGCGGCCGCTCCGCTGGCATCAAATGAGCGGAAAGTGACTCCTGACTTTTTCAGATAATCCAGTACCTTTGGATCGAATCGACCCGGATCCTGTAGGTTGACAAAACATAAGCCTCCCCTTTTCAAGAATCTCAAGGTCCTGTACGTCTCGTTTTCCTCAAATGAATAAAGAATATCAGCCGTGCCCGTTCTGATCACAGGGCTCTGAAATTCACCTAGCTTCAGATGAGCAATAACCGAGCCGCCTCGCTGACTCATGCCGTGTGTTTCTGATCCCATAACATCCAGACCCAATTTCAATCCCAATTCAGAGAATATCTTCGAGGAAAACAGAATCCCCTGTCCTCCAATCCCGGCAAGTATAATCTGTATTTTCATATCTGTCATTAATGTTTTCTATCGATACTCTCAGTTAACATTTTTTCACTTCTCCAGCGGAACGATGGCGGCTTTCGGACAGGCGTGGATGCACACACCGCAGTCGACACAGAAATTCCGGTCAATCTCGACACGGTCTTTCTCTTCACTCAGATAAAGCGCTGGACACTCAAAATAATCTAGACAATACTGACATCCATCGCAATCAGCGGTAATCTCAACTTTCACTGGATGTTCCTTCCACGCGTCCGGGTAACGGATAAGACAGGGATGTCTAGCGACAATCGCAGCTATTCCCCCGTCGTTTCTCTGAGTGTATTTTCCTGCTTCTTTTAAAAGTTTGATCAAATTCTGCACGTCATAAGGATCGATTGTCTTGACCCATTTTACGCCACAGCCTTTGATCAGTTCTTCTATAGAGACTTTCTTCCCCTCGCTCCCGTCCGCCCTTATTCCCAAGCCTGGAGTCGGCTGCATCCCGGTCATCGCGGTTATTTCATTGTCCAGAATGACTAGAATAAATCTCGCGTCGTTGTAGACCGCACTCAGAAGAGAAGATGTGCCCGAATGGAAAAAGGTCGAGTCACCCATAGTGGCCACGATGGGGATATCTTTTTCATCTTGACGATAGGCGTGATAAAATCCCGAGGCAAAAGTGATCCCAGCACCCATATCGAGAACCGTGTCCACTGCTTTCATGTTGAGCCCAAGGGTATAACAGCCAATATCGCTGCTGTAAATGGCCTTTGGAAGTGCCCTTTTAATCGCAAAAAATGCCGCTCTTTCAGGGCAACCGGCGCATAGAGTCGGCCTCCGAACATGAATATCAAGGCCTTCGATGAGCTGATGAAGTTTCCTATCCCCGGCCTCTTTCAAATCGGCTATGCCAAGTTTTTTTAGAACGCCAGCCAGGATCTCATAAATTTTATCTGGCGAGAGTTCTCCCTGTAAAGGGATATCCCCGGAAAGCCTGCCCTTCACCCTGCGCTTATCGATGATTTGGGATTCGATGACCGAATCGGTCTCTTCAATCACCAAAACCGTCTTGTGCCTCTCAATGAATTCCGAAACTCTTTTTTGGGGAAAAGGGTAGGGAGTGCCGATTTTTAAAACATTGATCGCTTTTTCCAAGTGGAGTTCCTGCAGAATATCCAGAAGCGTAACAAAGCTCACACTGCAGGTGATGATTCCCAAAGGAACGTCGCGGCTGGTTCCGACTTCATAATTCCATCTGGAATCTTTTTCAAACTTCTCCTGTATTTTCTTCAGAGTCTCATTCAATTTTTTATGCAAAACAAACCTGTATTTGGGAGTGGCCGCCCAACGGTCTGGGTCTTTCTTGAAATCTGCCTGCCGGTCAAGCATTTGAACAGGTGAAATCTTCACACTCTGTTTGGCATGGGAGACCTTGATCGTCGGACGCAAAATAACAGGAATCTGGTACTTTTCGGAGAGCTCAAAGGCGTCTTTGACCATTTCTTTTGCCTCTTGAGGAGTCGAAGGATCATAGACAGGCACCTTGGCGAACATGGCAAAAAAACGGGAATCCTGTTCTGTCTGCGAGCTAAGAGGCCCTGGGTCATCGCAGCTGATGATAACCATGCCCCCGATAACTCCAGTGTAGGCTGAGCTCATCAAAGAATCAGAAGCGACATTCAGTCCGACCTGTTTCATGGCAACGGCTGCCCTCTTACCTGTCAAGCTTGCAGCCAAGGCATTATCGAATGCGACCTTTTCGTTGGCAGACCATTCGATATAAGTGTTCAGGTCTAACTCTTTTTTAAACTGGACGACAGCCGGGATGATTTCAGAGCTTGGTGTCCCAGGATAGGAAGTGACGACGTGACATCCGGCCTCAATAATTCCTCTGGCAATGGCCACATTGCCCAACAAGATTCTCGTTTCTTTTTTGGCCATGTTGATTATTTCTGGATCTGTTCAAGAATGACAAGTGAGATACTAATCATTCGTATAAATTTGCCTGATTACTTCAATAAATTTCTTGTTTTGTTCGGGAGTCCCGACTGTCACCCGCAAAAAAGTGGGTTTCCCGTACGTGGTCAAAGGTCTGACGACCACGCTTCTCTTCTTGAGTTCATCAGCTACCTTTTGGGCATCGGTTTTTACATCTATTGTCACGAAATTCGTTTCAGACGGAATATAAAACACAGACATCTTCTCGAAACTCTCATAAAAGAATCTCTTTCCGGATTCAGTGATCTCTTGTGTCTTCTGAACATGAGCCTCATCCCGCAAAGCCTCAACCGCCGCAATTTGGGCAAAGCTGTTTACTGAGAATGGAGGCTTGGCTCTGTTCAAAGCATCGATAAAATCTTCTTGAGCGGCACAGTATCCGACCCGAAAACCGGCTAAACCATACATTTTGGAAAATGTTCGCAGGACGATTACATTCCTCCGTTCTTGAATAAACCTGAGTGTATCTGGAAAGTTTTCTTTATTTGCATACTCAAAATAGGCCTCGTCGAAGACAACGATAATATCTTCAGGAATTTCTCCCATGAATCGAGAGACATCTTTCTGGGTGACCAAGGTACCGATTGGATTCATAGGATTATCAAGATACACGAGTTTTGTCTCCTTAGAGATCATTTTCAAGATTGCATCAAGGTCATGCCGATAGTCTTTCAACGGAACTTCAATCAGATTGCAATCCATAATCTGGGCAACTATCTTGGCCATGATAAAGGAGGATTCACTCATGATGAAAGTCTCGCCAGGATTTAAAAAGGCGACCCCGAGGAGGAAAATCAATTCCGTGGTCCCGTTTCCCACTCCAAGATTTTCTGCGGGGATTCTCAGGTGTTGGGCTAGTTTTTCTTTCAGCTGGAGACAGCGGTTATCCGGATAAAAATTTCCATCCTTAAGAGATCTATTGATGGCCTCGATAGCAAGGGGCGAAGGGCCGAGGGGATTTTCATTTGAGGCGAGTTTGCTGAATTCGCCCTTTAAAGAAAGCTCCTCTTTGAGAACCTCCACAGGCATTCCGGGTTCATACTGCTGAATTCGTAAGATGCTTTCCCTTATTAGCTTTTTCATTATATCCGGACTAGCCATGCGTCCAGTTGCACCAACCTCCTCTATTCTATTTTCAAGATTGATCTATCTGTCGACATTGAGTTCAAATAGTCGATCAAGAAAAGCAAGAAAAAATTATGCCAGAATTACTCTTAAAATGCGAGAACAAATTGTCTTTTTGACATCAAATTTTTCCTGTGTTATAAGTTTTTTGCCAGAAATCAGAGAGAAATAACTGCAGATCAAGGGAAACTATAGTCCAGTTAAAAATCTATTTTCAGCTCTTTGAAGTCAGAGGCACCAACATTCTTACGACCTTTTAAATTTCAATAATTGGAGGCTTCAGATGATCAAACAGATTAGCCACTTGGGAATGGCGGTAAAGGACCTTGAAGAGGCCAGAGAATTTTACCGCTCTGTTTTCGGACTGGAATCGTCTGAGCCCATCATCGGCGGCGACGGGACGTTAAGAGTCAGCATGGTCAGAGTCGGCCATACTCTCATCGAGCTCCTCCAGCCTATCGGGAGTGAAGGAGTCGTGGCCAAATTCCTGGAAAAGCGCGGCGAGGGTTTCCATCACATATGCTATGAAGTGGACGATATCAACGCGGAGATCGCTTCGATCAAGGCCGCGGGATTGGAGGTGCTCGGCGAAGCCAAACCGGGGGCGGAGGGGATGAGTGTCTTCCTTCACCCTCGAGGAACACAAGGTGTCCTAGTGGAACTGGTAGAGAAGAAACAAGGATAAAAGTGTCATTGCGAGCGAAGCGTGGCAATCTCTTTAAAATATTAATGAAAACTTTTTTTATGAGATTGCCACGTCACTTCGTTCCTCGCAATGACATGAATGTGAGATTGCCACGCTTCGCTCGCAATGACATCGAAAGATGATATTAGTAAAGATTGTAGTTGGCTTAATTTGAATTTTCGGAGGGAAAAATGGATTTTGAACTGACCGAAGAACAAAAAATGTCACGGGATATGGCTCGTAAATTTGCGGAAAAGGAGATTTTACCGACACTCAAAGAACACGAACGACAGGAAATATTCGACCCTGCTCTTATAAAAAAAATGGCCTCAAAAGGGCTTTTAGCCCCGCATATGCCCGTAGAATACGGGGGAATGGAGCTTGATTATCTAACCTCAGCTGTTATCTGGGAATCACTTTGCGGAGCGAGTTTAGCTGTCACACAAGCGGCGGTGAGCGGTCCCATCCAGCCAGGAACCAACCTTCTCGACGCGGGTACCAAAGAACAGAAACAGAAATATCTGCCTCCTGTATGCAAAGGCGAACTGATCATGTCCGGCGCTGTTGTGGAACCCAACGCGGGCAGCGATTCTTCCATGATCGAGACTTCTGCGGTCCGCAGCGGCAATCATTGGGTCATCAACGGCAGCAAAATCTTCATCACAAACGGCGAGATAGCGGACATCGTACTGTTCATCGCTCAAACTGATAAAAGTAAGGGACTCAAGGGCTTGACCAGTTTCATTGTCGAGAAAGGCACTCCGGGCTTCTCCAGCACTCCTCAAAAAGGAAGAATAAGCTGGAGAGGCGGCAGTGAAGGCGCTTTGCAGTTCACTGATATGGAATTACCGCTGGAGAGCCAGGTTGGGGAGGTCGGAAGCGCGTTGAGAGATGCCCTGCGGGGCATCGATACGGCTCGTTTGTTTTTAGCTGCGGGCTGTGTGGGTGTAGCCCAGAGCTGCCTCGACTCCTGTATTAAGTATGCCAAGGAACGGGTGCAGTTTGGAAAACCCATCGGCGGCCACCAATTGATACAGGAAATAATTGCTGAAATGGCAACACGGACCGAAGCCTCCAGATGGCTGACCTACCGAGCTGCAGACATGAAGAGCCGTGGGGTTCGCCATATTAAGGAGATGTCCTATGCTAAATACTATGCGGCGGAGACGGCACTCTGGGTGGCTTCACAGGCAGTGAAGATTCACGGCTCCTTTGGCACGTTCGATGACTACCCGGTCGGCCACCACTATCAGGATGCGATTACAGCCACCATACTTGGCGGCACAGCCCAAATGCACCAGTTGACCATAGGACAGCAGCTTTTGGAGATGGCGGCATTCAGGTAAAAGACAGACGCGATAATTTTGCACTATTGAATAGAAGGGAAGATTTCCAAACCTTTCTGGAGAAAAATGAAACCAAGAGGAGTTTAAACTAAAAAGTCACTAATTTCCTGAACCGCTCAAAACGGTTCTCTATATCTTCTGTCGTAAGAGTCTTAAAACGGTTGATTCCAAAATCTTCGATGACAAAAGAGGCCAGGACGCTTCCGTATACAGCAGCCCTGCGGATTTCCATCTCATCACCGAAGTCTTTGACTTTATCGAGATAACCCAGAAAGCCTCCGGCAAAGCTGTCTCCAGCACCAGTCGGGTCGATGACTTCTTCACAGGGATGAGCCAGAATGCCGAAGACCAAATCCTTCCCCAACACCAGCGCCCCGTGTTCTCCCTTCTTGATAATGATAAGTGACGGACCTCCCTCCAGAATTTTCTTTCCGGCTTTGATCAGGTTTTTCTCATCTGTCAACAGTCTGACCTCTTC
>Ga0180437_10009437_pt1 | contig 12089 bp, 19 predicted proteins | sample SS_ome_4_FD_132410 | JGI IMG/M metagenome (GOLD analysis project Ga0180437, IMG submission 132410) | Hypersaline lake sediment archaeal communities from the Salton Sea, California, USA - SS_3_D_1 metaG | ecosystem: Environmental > Aquatic > Non-marine Saline and Alkaline > Hypersaline >... | reverse complement strand
TCACGGCCAGCCACAACCCCGGCATCTGGAACGGTTTCAAGTATAAAGACCAGCACGGGGCTAGTGCCCCGGATGACATTACCGGTGCCATAGTGAAATCCATCGAACGAATACTGGGGGAAAGGCAGCCGGAACAGGTGCCGCTGGAAGAAGCGGTGAAAAAGGGGCTGGTGGAGCGCATTGACCTGGCGCCGGTTTATCGTCAGCAGATTGACCGTCTTCTGGACCTGACTGCAATAAGGACAGCAGGACTTAACATAAAAATAGACTCCATGTACGGTGCCGGGGCCGGTTACCTCAGGGGGATGCTGCGGGGCGGCAGCACCCGGGTAACCGAGCTCAATGGCGAGCGCAACCCGCTTTTCCCGGGCATGGTACGACCCGAGCCCATCGCCAGCAATTTGAAGAGGTTATCAGGGCTGGTCAGGCGGGAAGGGGACAGCGTTGGGATGGCGACGGATGGTAATGCCGACCGGATCGGACTAATCGATGAAAACGGCAATTTTCTCACCCAGCTCCAAGTATTTGCTCTGCTCTGCCTTTATTTCCTGGAGGTGCGGGGGGAGAAGGGGACGCTGGTCAAGACGCTGACCAGCTCCAGCATGATTGACCGCTTAGGCGAATTATACAAGGTGCCGGTATTCGAGACGACGGTTGGTTTCAAGTACGTGGCTCCGATAATGCTCAGGGAAGATGCGATAATTGGTGGTGAGGAGAGCGGCGGCTACGGCTTCCGCGGCCATGTGGCGGAACGTGACGGCATTCTGGCGGGCCTCTATTTCCTCGATTTAATGATAAAGACGGGAAAGACACCCTCGGCGCTTTTAAACTATCTCTACAGCAAGGTGGGGCCGCATTACTACCACCGCATAGATGCCGGGTTCCCGGCGGCGCAGCGCCAGACGATAATCAACCGGCTTCAGGATAACCCTCCGGAATCGATAGAAGGGGTGAAGGTGGCCAAAACGGATACCGCCGATGGTTTCCGGTATATTCTGGCCGATAACAGCTGGCTGTTGATTCGGTTTTCCGGAACGGAGCCGGTGCTCCGTATTTACGCGGAGTGCCGTTCCGAAGCTGAAGTTAAGAAGATGCTGGAAGCGGGTAAGAAACTGGCGGGCATCTAGAATTCCCGGAATAGCTGCCCGTAGCCTTCAATCTTATCGTTAACGTTGACCAGCCTCAGTAGATGCCACATCGTTGCCTGGTTGCTGGTAACGACCGGCTTCTGGAATTCCTTTTCCAGCGATTCGATAGCGGCCACGGTATGTAATGCGGTGCAGCTTATCAGTATGGCGTCGCTCTCGGGAGTCTCGACCTCTGCCACCAGAGCGGGCAACTCAGTCAAAGGTATCTCGCCTGTTTCCAGGGCGGTCTTTTTGTTGCGCCAGTTAATATTGAGCACCTCGATGCCACTGTCCTGGACGAACTTGGCTGCGGCCCTGGCCACGTCTTCCATATAGGGCGTGGCGATGGCGACCTTTTTCACGCCAAACCGGTTGAGAGCTTCAATGACGGCCGTGGACGTCGTCGTTGCCGGTATATCGCCGTACTTCTCTTTGATTTTCTCGATTAATTTCTTATCCGATGCGTAGCCGCCGACGAAGCTGAGTGCCGTGCCTGATATGGCTATGGCCGAGGGTTGAATATGCGTAAGCAGCTCAATGGCATCCACTATACCTGCTTCCGCCTTCTCCAGGTCTTTCATGTTGCCGCCGCGGAACGCCGTCCGGTGGTAATGAATGGATACCCCTTCTGGCGTCATCAGGTTGAACTCCGGTTCGGTGACCACAATCGCGGAAGGTACCAGTACACCCAGTCTAGCCCGCCATCCATACATGCGCTGCACTCCTTTCTGCAAAATAGGAATAGGGAACTACTCGAAAAACGCCGAAAGCAGGAATTTTCAGCCCGAGAGTTAACGTTTGGTATATTGTGGTGCCTTGCGCGCCCGCCTGAGCCCCGGTTTCTTTCTCTCCTTTACCCGTGGGTCGCGCGTAAGCAGGCCGTTCTGGCGCAGTACGGGCTTGAGGCTTTCATCGGCCGCCACCAGGGCGCGGGCAATACCGTGCGAAATGGCACCGCTCTGGCCGGTGACACCTCCGCCGTTAACCTTGACCATGGCATTGAACTTGCTCAGGCTTTCCGTGACCAGGAGCGGTTGCAGTATGGCGCGGCGGTGCTCCAGGCTGGGAAATAGCTCCTCATAGGGCACACCGTTGATGATTATGGCACCGTTACCGGGCATAATCCTCACCTGTGCCACCGCTGTCTTTCTGCGTCCCGTACCGTGAAAATAGGATTGCTTTGTTGCCATTTAGCTCACCCTCTGTTCTGCTTTCTTTACATCCGCACCTGATGACTGGTTTACCTGTGCCAGATGCGGGTGCGAATCACCGATGTAAACTCTGAGCTTCTTCAGCATCTGGTTTCCCAGTCGTGTATGTGGTAGCATGCCTCTGATGGCGTGCTCAACAACTCGTGTCGGGTTATCCTCCATCATTTTCTCCAGGGATACGCTCTTGAACCCGCCGGGATATCCGGAATGGCGGTAGTAATGCTTCTGTTTCAGCTTGTTGCCCGTGACCCGTATTTTTTCAGCATTGATTACGATAACGCAGTCGCCGGTGTCAAGGTTGGGGCTGAAAATCGGCTTGTGTTTGCCTATTAGCAGGCGAGCCGCTTCCGTAGCTAGCTTACCCAGCGTCTTATCTGAAGCATCGATAACGTGCCATTTCCGTTCAATGTCTTCGCTTCTGGTGCTGTAAGTTTTCAATTGCGTATTTCCTCCCAAGATTGCGGGTAGTTCACCCGTATCAGGCACAGTCCGTGGGCGGGGGCCGTTGGCCATGCCCGGCCGGGTGTCCTCGCTTCCAATATACTGTAAAATTCCTTGGCTGTCATCTTTCCCTGGCCAACCTTGATGAGCGGCCCGATGGTATTACGTACCTGATGGGGCAGGAATGAGCTGGCGATGATACGGAAAGTGACCAGGTCGCCATCCTTTACCACATCCGCCTGGTAGACACGGCGTATCGTGCTTTTGCTGCGGCTTTCCAGGGCTGTGGCGAACGAGGCGAAATCGTGCTCGCCGATGAGGTACTGGCAGGCCTCATTCATTGCCGCGATGTCCAGCTTGCCCGGAACATGATAAGCAAAGCGGTCCCGGATAGGGGAGCGGGCGGCCCGGTTCAGTATCAGATAGTGGTATTCCCGGCTCACCGCATTGCGGCGAACGTTAAAAGCATCGTTGACCCGGAAGGCATCCTTCACCGCGATATCTGCCGGCAGGTAGTAGTTCAGGCCGCCAACAAAGGCACGTTCGGGCAGAGACGAGGTGGCGCGAAAGCTCACCACCTGCTCCCGGGCATGAACAGCAGTGTCGGTACGGCTGGCCGCCAGCACGCGGACCCTTTCCCCGGTCAGCTTCAGCAGGGCCGCCTCGATTTCGCCCTGAACGGTCGGCTGACTGGCCTGCAGTTGAAAACCGTAGTAGTTTGTGCCGTCATATTCCATAATCAGTACCATCTTGGTCTGCTCTGCCAAGCTGTCAAATCCCTTATTGCCATACTAATGGCGGTGGTTATTCGACCAGCGAAAGCTGCACCATAGGTGCGCCGTCTCCCAGTCTGGGACCTATTTTCACAATTCGGGTGTAACCACCGGGGCGCCCGGCGTATCGTGTGGCCAGCTCGGAAAAAACCTTATCCGCTACACCTTTGTCATATATAAACGTCAGTGTCTGCCGAAATGCACTCAGGCTACCTTTCTTGCCCAAGGTAATCATCTTTTCGGCAAGGCTCCGCACTTCCTTCGCCTTGGGCTCGGTGGTAACGACTTTCTCGTATCTCAGCAGGTCGGTCACCAGGTTGCGGTAAAGTGCTCGGCGGTGACCGGTAGCCCGGCTCAGCTTTCTTCCTGCAACGTTATGTCTCATCTTCTACTTCTCCGGTTGACGACTCGCCTTCTTCAGGCGTCTCACCTGCCGCGTCTGCCTCCTCTGGTGCCTCCTCGTCCGAAGGCATTTCTTCTTTAAGTCCAGCTGGCAGTGAAAGGGATAGACCCAGCTCCTTAAGCTTTTCCTCTATCTCGTGAAATGATTTCTGGCCGAAGTTGCGCAGCTGCAGCAGGTCCTTTGGCTTTTTGCTGATGAGCTCACCGACCGTAGCGATGCCGCCACGCCTGAGGCAGTTCATCGTCCGCACCGAAAGGTCCAGCTGCTCCACGGGCATATTGTATTTCTCATCCGGTATGGAGAGGCGGATAAGCTGCTCTTCCGCTTTCATCTGAGATACCTTAATGTACTCGACGAATGGGCCGAGCTGTTCGGCCAGGATATTGGCAGCGCGGCTGATGGCATCAACCGGAGTGGTTGTGCCATCGGTCCATATCTCCAGGACCAGCCGCTCCTGGCTGGTCTCACGCCCCACGTGTACCGGGTTGATGCTGAAATTGACCTTGCGTATCGGGGAGAAGATGGCGTCCACCGGAATTGTCCCTACCGGCATGTTATCGCTTGACTCGGCGGTATGATAACCCTCGCCCAGTTCCACATCAAACTCCACGTAAAGCCTTGCTTCCGGGGAATCAAGCGTGAGCAGTTTAATCTCTGGGTTTACGATTTCAAAATCGTTGGATGGCTTGATATCCGCGGCGCAGACCTGACCTTCACCCTGCACGTCCAGAATCATTTTGCCGGGCTGGCCGGAAAGTGGCTTTATCCTCATCCCTTTTACATTAAGTACAAATTCGGTGACATCTTCCTTGGCGTGGGGGATGGTAGTGAATTCGTGCCTGATGCCTTCAATTCTGACCTGCGTCACCGCGGCCCCGGGCAGGTAACCCAGCAGCACCCGGCGCAAAGCATTGCCCAGCGTAACGCCAAAACCACGCTCCAGCGGCTCGACGGTGAAACGGCCGAAGTTGTCTTCACTCTCTATACAATCGATTTTCGGGATTACCAGACGGGACAAAAGGCTCTACCTCCTTACTCATTATCGCGAGTAGTGTTCCACGATGGTCTTGCCATCAAAGGTGGCTTCTATATCTTCAGGCGTGGGCAGGGAAACCACCTGCCCCACCAGCTTTTGCTTGTCCAGGCTCAACCAGCCCGGCACTGTCTTGGATTCAATCGTCTGGGCGAGCTGCTTGTAGTATTCCGATTTGGCGCTTTCTTTCCGCCAACCGATGGTGTCTCCTTCCTTGGCCAGTGCCGAAGGGACATCTGTCTTGCGGTTATTGAGCGTAATATGTCCGTGCTGTACCAGCTGGCGCGCCTGGCTGCGTGAGTCAGCGAAGCCGAGACGGTACACAATGTTGTCCAGCCGCCTTTCCAGCAGTGTGACCAGGTTATCGCCGGTAACGCCCGCTTGCCTCGCTGCCTCGGCGAAGATTCGGTGGAACTGTCTTTCCAGCATGCCGTAGGTGTAGCGGGCTTTTTGTTTCTCGCGCAGCTGCATGCCGCGGTCGGATATTCTGGGTCGCCGGCGGAACTGCATTCCAGGAGGCTTTGGCCGCTTCTCCACACTGCACTTGGGGGTGAAGCAGCGGTCGCCTTTCAGGAATAGCTTCTGGCCGCTGCGGCGGCACATTCGACATACTGCGCCAACGTATCTTGCCATTTTTCCTCTCTTCTACACTCGTCTTCTTTTTGGCGGACGGCAGCCGTTATGGGGGATGGGGGTAACGTCTCTGATGCCGGTAATGTATAGACCGGAGCTCTGCAGAGAGCGGATGGCTGCCTCGCGGCCACTGCCCGGGCCCTTCACGTAGACCTCAACCTGGCGCAGGCCGTGCATCATCGCCTTGCGCACCGCCTCGCGGGCGGCCATCTGGGCGGCATAAGGGGTACCCTTACGGGAGCCCTTGAAACCGGCGGTGCCGGAACTGCCCCAGGCAAGCACGTTGCCTTCGGGGTCGGTAAGGGTAACTACGGTATTGTTAAAGGTGGACTGAATAAAGGCCTTCCCGGTCGGTATGTTCTTCCGTTCCCGCCTTCTTGTCCTCGCTCGTTTCTTCTGTGCCATGGATTGCTCCTTATCTCACCTATTTCTTGGCCATGCCTCTTCTTTGGCCTCTGCCGGCCACCGTCTTGCGCTCACCGCGACGGGCGCGGGCATTGGTGCGGGTGCGCTGGCCACGTGACGGCAGGTTAAAACGATGGCGGCTGCCGCGGTAGCTGCCGATTTCAATAAGGCGCTTGATGTTCATCTGGACCTCGCGCCTGAGTTCACCCTCTACTTTAAACTGCTTGTCAATAACCTCGCGGAGGCGATTTACCTCATCTTCAGTAAGTTCGCTCACCTTGGTATCCGGGCTGATATTGGTCTGGGCCAGAATCCGGCGGCTCAAATGAGGGCCAATACCATAGATGTACTGCAGGGATATCCAGGTGTGCTTGTCTCTCGGTATGTCCACTCCAGCAATTCTTGCCATTCTGCTGCCTCCTTACCTCATTTTACCCCTGGCGCTGCTTATGCTTCGGGTTGGTGCAGATAACCCTGACCACTCCATGCCGTTTCACTACTTTGCATTTTTCACAGCGAACTTTGGCTGACGCTTTAACTTTCATTTATCTTGATTCCTTACCTTACTTGAACCGGTAGACTATCCGGCCGCGATTGAGGTCGTAGGGCGAAAGTTCCACCAGCACTTTGTCTCCGGGCAACACCCGGATGTAATGCATCCGTATCTTGCCGGAGATGTGGGCCAGCACATTGTGCCCGTTGGCCAGCTCAACGCGGAACATCGCATTCGGTAGCGCTTCCAGTACTGTTCCTTCAACCTCAATCGTCTCTTTCTTAGGCATATATTTCTCTGGTTAGCACCTCTGGTTCGCCATCGGTAATGGCAATGGTATGCTCGAAGTGTGCCGAAAGGCTGCCATCAGCCGTCATTACCGTCCACTGGTCGTCACCGACGCGGGTGCGCCAGTCGCCGGTATTTACCATCGGTTCCAGAGCCAGGGTCATCCCCTTTTTCAGCACCGGCCCTGAATCCGGCGGGCCAAAATTGGGTATCTGGGGCTCTTCATGCATCTCGCGCCCGATACCGTGCCCGGTGTACTCCCGGACCACGGAGTAGCCTCTTGTTTCGGCGTAGTCCTGTATGGCGTGGGAGATGTCTCCCAGCCGGCCTCCGGCACGGGCGGCACCGATGCCCGCTTTCAGGGCACCGTCTGTCGTCTCAATCAGTGCCTTTGCTTTCTTGCTGATACGGCCCACGCCCACGGTCAACGCGGCATCACCCTGAAAGCCTCTGTAAATGGCGCCGAAGTCAAGGGAAACAATGTCTCCCTCGCGGAGCATTCGCTTTCCCGGTATGCCGTGTACTATTTCATCGTTTACCGAAACGCAGAGATTGGCTGGAAAGCCACGGTAACCCTTGAATGATGACGTGGCGCCGTGCCTTTTCAGTTCTCTGTAGGCTATGTCGTCCAGCTCTTTGGTTGTCATCCCCGGTTTTATCTCTTCCACAATTGTTTTTAATACCATCGCGACGATTCTCCCTGCCTGGTGCATGGTCGCGATTTCCTCTTCAGTTTTAATAATTATTGTCATCGAGTAGCCAGTTTCTCTGCGGGGAGGGCCGACACGATTCTACGTGTTACTTCTTCCACGCTGCCTTCTCCTTCAATTTCCAATAGCTTGCTCTGGCGGCGGTAGTATTCGATGAGTGGTGCTGTCTCTGCGAAATATACGTCAAGCCGCTTCTGTACCGTTTCCGGTTTATCGTCGGGGCGCTGGTAAAGCTCGCCACCGCATTTGTCACATTTCCCCGCCATTCGGGGAGGGGAGTTCACCACATTATACACTGCCTGACATTGCCGGCAGAGGCGGCGTCCGCTCAACCTCTTGACCAGTTCTGCCTCCGATACCCGGATGGAAACCACATTATCGATTGTTTTCCCCTGCCGGTCCAGGGCGCCGTCCAGCGCTTCCGCTTGGGCCAAGTTGCGGGGGAAACCATCCAGGATGACCCCGTTCTCGCTGTCCGGAGCGGCCAAGCGTTCCATTACCATCTGTATGGTTATCTCGTCAGGGACAAGTGCCCCTCTTTCCATATAGGTTTTCGCCTGCTTCCCCAGTTCCGTTCCCTGCTCCAGCGCCTGCCGAAACAGGTCGCCGGAAGATATATGAACCAGATTTAATTTCTGGGCCACCAGCGACGCCTGTGTTCCCTTGCCGGCCCCGGGTGCCCCCACAAAAATAATATTATACAACGTTTACCCCTATCTGATAAAGCCCTCGTAGCGCCGCATCACGAGCTGCGCTTCAAGTTGTTTCATGGTGTCCAGTACCACGCCCACCATAATGAGCAGCCCCAGGCTGGAGAGCTGTATGACCTGGACATTGGTTATCTGTCGGGCAATGAAGGGCATGACCGCCACACAGGCCAGGAACAGGGCGCCGCCCCAGGTGATGCGGTTGATGACGCCCTGAAGGTAGCTCTGGGTGTTCTTTCCCGGTCTGATGCCGGGGATGAATCCTCCCTGACGCTGCAAGACTCCCGGTAAGTCCTGCTGCTGATAAATCACCATGGTGTAGAAAAAGGTAAAAGCCACTGCCATGGCGAAGTAAAGCCCCCAGTAGAACAATCCCATTGGCAACTCAGCGTCCGGGTCGAACAATCTCATAACCCAGTTGGCCAGGTTTGGCTCATTCGGATTGGCAAAGTAACTGGCGACGATTCCCGGAAAGAGCACGATGGACATGGCGAAGATGAGCGGAATCATGCCCGCGGCGTTCACCCGCAGCGGGATATGGGTGGTACCGGAATGACGGTACATGCGCCCGCTGCGAAAGACGCTCTTGGCGTACTGCACCGGAATGCGGCGGTGTGCCTCGGTGAAGATAACGATAACCATAATGGTGATTACCACAATGAGAATATATGCGCTCAGGCCGAGGAAATTCTCCTTGGCCAGGAAGCCCTGCCCGATCATCTCCGGCAATTGCGCCACGATGCCGCCAAAAATAATGATTGATATACCATTGCCGATGCCGTATTCCGTGATCAGCTCACCGAGCCAGACCAGGAACAGGGTACCGGCTACCATGGAAAGCACCATAGCTGCCATTGACAGGGGCGCGGCGCTGGTGAGCACGCCCTCGCGCTGCAGGTAAACAAGCTGACCGTAACCCTGTATTGAGGCGAGGGGCACCACCAGCCAGTGGGTTATAAGGTTGATTTTGTTTCTGCCGGCTTCTCCCTCGCGGGAAAGGGCCTGGAGGCGGGGGATTACCGGTACCAGAAGCATCATGATGATTGAGGCGGTAATGTAAGGATAAACCCCCATCGCGGCCACGCTGAACTGTCGCATGGCACCGCCGCTGAACATGTCCAACATGCCGAGTAGCGCATTGCGTTCAAAAAGCGCCTGCAGGGCGTTCTGGTCCACGCCCGGTATGGGCACATGGGCGACAAAGCGGAAGATGACTAGTATGCCCACGGTGACCAGGATGCGGCGTCTAAGGTCGGGCAGGGTGAAGGCATCCAGCATTGCCTGGAACAGGCGTGGCTTACCGGGTCTCGACCGCATAATCCACCTCCTCAGCTTTTCCCCCAGCTGCCTCTATCTTGGCTTTTGCGGCGGCAGAAAACCGGTTGGCCTTTACAGTCACCGCGTGACCCATCTGTCCATTGGCCAGGATTTTCACCGGATGCTTCAAAGTTTTGACCAGACCGGCAGCGCGCAGCTTTTCCGGCGTAACCTCGCTGCCTGCCTCAAACACGTTCAACTCTTCTACGTTGACGACGCTGTACTCTTGGCGGAAAATATTGACGAAGCCACGCTTACGAGGCAGGCGTTTGATCAGCGGCAGCTGTCCGCCCTCGAAACCCGGGCGCATCTTGTTGCCACTGCGGGACTTCTGGCCCTTCAGGCCACGCCCGGCATAGGTGCCGTGGCCACTGGCGTTGCCGCGCCCCACTCTCTTTTTTGCCTTCTTTGAGCCCGATGGTGGCGCGATATTATTTTGCCTCACTGGCTTCCTCCACCTTGACGAGATGTCTTACCTTATTAATCATACCCCGCAGGGGCATGGAGTCATCACGAACGACACTCTGGTTCAGCCGGTGAAAACCGAGCGTAGCCAGCGTGCGTCGCTGAGATTCATTGTAACCGATACCGCTTTTCACCCAGGTAATGCGCAGCTTAGCCACCTTTTTCCGCCTCCTCTGTGCTGACCGCTGCCTTGCGCCGGGCAATTACTTCTTTCGGCTCCTTGAGCTGGCTCAGGCCAGCTATCGTGGCCTTGGCCACGTTGATATGATTGTCGCTGCCCAGAGACTTGGTCAGGATGTCTTTGATGCCGCAGGCTTCGATTACGGCGCGCACACTGCCACCGGCAATCACGCCGGTACCGGGAGCCGCCGGCTTGAGTATCACCCTGGCGGCACCGTATCCTGCGGTAATCTCATGGGGTATGGTGCTTCCATCCATGGGCACTCTGATAAGGTTCTTCTTCGCCGCCGCACCGCCTTTGTTAATCGCCGCTGGCACCTCATTGGCCTTGCCGATTCCCAGTCCAACGTGACCGTTGCCGTCACCGGTGACCACCAGGGCGCTGAACCGGAGGCGTTTGCCGCCCTTCATCACCTTGGCCACCCGGTTTATATACATGAGTCGGTCATTGAGGGCCAGGTCAGCGGGGTCTATCCGGCTAATCGTTTTATCAAATTTCTTGGCCATTTCCAATTCCTTTAAAATTTCAAACCAGCCTTGCGGGCAGCTTCAGCCAGGGCCTTTACCCGTCCGTGGTATTTGTAGCCGCCCCGGTCGAAGGCAACCTCTTTGATACCCTGCCCCAGCGCTTTCTTGGCGACCGCAACGCCGACCAGTTCTGCCTGGCCGCATTTATTCTTGCCATCAAGCTGGACTCTGGTTTCCGGGTCAATGGTTGAGGCTGCCACCAGTGTATGCCCTTTAATGTCGTCAATAACCTGTGCATAAATATGGTTCAGGCTGCGGTACACGCAGAGCCGGGGCCTGCCGGGCAGGCCCTTTACTTTCATCCTTACCTTCTGGTGCCGTCTGTCTCTGGCTGCTCTCGGTGATTTTATGACCATAGCTACTTCTTCCCTACCACCTTGCCGGCCTTACCCGGTTTGAGGTGGACTATCTCTCCAGCATATCTTATCCCTTTGCCTTTATAGGCATCAGGCGGACGAATTTTACGGATTCTGGCGGCCATCTCGCCGACCGCTTCTTTATCGATGCCGACAACCTTGATGCGGTTGTTACCCTCAACCGCGAAAGAGATTCCCGGCAGCGGTTCCACTTCCACGGAGTGGGAATAGCCGATACGGATAATCAACTTTTCTCCGGCCTTTTCCGCCCGATAGCCCACGCCGACGATTTCCAGCTGTTTCTCAAAACCGCGGCTCACGCCGGTCACCATATTGTTGATGAGGCTCCGTGTCAGGCCGTGCTGGGAGCGGTGTTCCTGGTCATCACTGGGCCGCGTCACGATAAGCGTGTTTTCCTGCTGGGTGACCGACATCTCCGGGTTGATGGTGCGGCTGAGCTCGCCTTTCGGGCCGGTTACTTTCACCTGATTTTTAGCCGTGGTTACCGTTACCCCGGAGGGTATGGCTATGGGCAGCCGTCCTATTCTCGACATGTGTTATCACTCCATTTCCTGATTACCAGACAAAGCAAAGTAGCTCCCCTCCGATGCCCTGACGCCAGGCCTGCTGGCCGGTTTTCACTCCTTTGGAAGTGGAGACAATGGCAATACCCAGTCCGCCGAAGACGCGTGGTATTTCCTTTCCCCCTACGTAGACCCTCAGCCCGGGTTTGCTCACTCTCTTCAGACCGGCAATTGCCGGCTGTTTTTGGTCATGGTATCTAAGCTGGATTTTAATTACCCGCTGCGGCTTCCCCCGTACCACCTCGTAATCGGTGATGAAGCCCTCTTCCTTTAGAATTCGAGCGATGGAGAGTTTCAGCCGGGAAGATGGCACCAGCACCTGCTCATGCTTGGCCATCAGGGCGTTACGTATTCTGGTTAGCATATCGGCAATTGGGTCGGTTACTGACATATCATCCTCTCGGTTTTCCTACCAGCTTGATTTCCTGACGCCGG
>Ga0180437_10009436_pt1 | contig 12089 bp, 9 predicted proteins | sample SS_ome_4_FD_132410 | JGI IMG/M metagenome (GOLD analysis project Ga0180437, IMG submission 132410) | Hypersaline lake sediment archaeal communities from the Salton Sea, California, USA - SS_3_D_1 metaG | ecosystem: Environmental > Aquatic > Non-marine Saline and Alkaline > Hypersaline > Sediment... | reverse complement strand
ATTGATGACCTCCAGATCGTCCTGATAATAACTGTCTGCCTCGCCAGGATTGAGGTCGCTCACAGACTTACCTTCGATTTCCTCAACACGTAATCCCATGGTGTCGGCAGCCGCCTGATTGAGACGTAAAATCCGGTTGTGTGCATCCTTAAACCAAATCATCGTCGGAGAAGAGTCAAAAATGATCTGTTGTTCAACACTCTGCCGGCGCAATACGTCTTCAGCCTGCCGGTACTTCTCTTCCGCTGCCTGTAGTTGGGCCACCTGACAGCGAAGTTGCTTTAGCTCCTCAATCAGTTGCTGTTTGGTCTTTCTGCGATCACTCATGCTGTTTTCTCCGGATCAAGAGGATCAGCGCGTGGCTGAGTCAGGCTGTCCATTACCCGAACTGGAGCGATGTGTCCCATCGCTAAAATCTAACCCGAATTCATCCCCTCGGGCTGTAGCCTCAGGATCTGAGACCTCAGGATATGAGGCCTCAGGGTCCAGGCGAGCATAGACTCGGGGCGCGCCTATAGCTTGACCTAAGCCAGTTATCGTGGTCTGCAAAATGCCCTCAACGCCGACAGCGTGCCACATGCGCTCAGTGATACTGCGAACAACCCGTTCGCGCCCTGCACGGGCCTGGGCCTCACCGAAAAGGCGGAGATTTTCGACGGCGATAGCGGTCTGGTCACTCAGCGAACGGAAAATGCGCAACTCAGCCTCAGACCAGGTATGCGGCTTGCGGCCCGCCACAACCAACAAGCCCATCGTCTGTCCAGCGGCAACCAAGGGCAGCATTAAAACGGATCGAAATCGAAGTTCCTCCGTCAGCAGTTGATGAGTTGCAGTGTTGATACGCTTGTCAATCTCTCCAGCCAGCAAGTCATTCACCACCAATGGCTCTGCCGTCTCGTGCCGTAAACTTCCGAGTAGATCTGAAGCCTCGTCCACGGGATAACGGGTACCCGGTGGGTGAGGTGGATCACCAGCGCGATCCCAAAGCGCAACTGCCTCCACCCAGCCCAATTCGTGGTCTTTCGTTCCGGGGGTGTACAGGTAGATGCCACAGCAGTCCACGAAGGGACCCGCTGCATTATCAACAACACTGGCCAACACATCGTCAAGGTTGGTCGCCAGTGTAATACGCCGGCTGGCGCGATAAAGAGGACTGGTAGCTTCCAGAATGGCTGCCTCTTGGGAGAATTTGAGGGCGTTATCAATGGCAACCGCGACTTGGTCAGCCATCAGGCTCAGGATAGCCACATCCTCGTCGTCGAAAGCAGATTCTTCGGTGCTTTGTACATCCAATACTCCCAACAGCCGATTGCCCACCATCAGCGGCAGTGCCATCTCAGAGCGGGTGTGGGGCAGGTCCAGATTCTTGAAGTGAACTGCGTCCTCGCCCACATCCAAGGCAATGCGAGGCTGACGATTGGCCGCTGCCCAGCCCACTATGGATTGACCGCCCACCGCCAGACGGTGCTTTCTGGCCAACATACGTTGACCAGCCTCACCGGTAGCCTGGCGTAGCATTGCCCATGCACCGCTCTCGTCAATCAGGAAAACACCAGCGTGATAAAAGTCAAAGCGGGCGCGGATGAGATTAACAACTTCCAACAAAAGATCATCCAAATTCAGTATCGAGGAAATGGCCCGGCCTACCAGCGTAACGGCTTCAAGTTGGATGGCACGGCGCTGGAGCTTGTAGTTGGCATCTTGCCATTGGTAGGTTCGCTTGGATACCTGCTCTTCCAAGCCCGCGATCAAATCGCGCAGTTGCTGGCTCATCTGGTTGAAGGCTCGCGCCAGTGTGCCAATCTCGTCTCGACGCTCAGTATGTGGCACTTCCTGCGACAGGTCACCGCTGGCAATGACGTTCGCGCTTGCGGTAAGCCCTACCAGAGGACGAGTGATACGTCCACTCACCCACAAGGCGATCATAGCAGCTATCACGGCCATGGCCAGCAAAATAGCTAAGCTGGTGAAAAGAATGCCGCGGGTTAAGACCAGCGTCTCACTCACTTCCTGCTCGGCCAGGAGTACTGCCTGCAAAACGGGCACCCAGTGATGGACTCCCATCACTGGGTGTCCGCTGTAATTGGTGTATATGCCCCAGCCTGCTTCCTCTTCAGAACTGGGCGCGCCAAGGGAGAGACCTCGCTCCACACCCTCAGTGCGGATTTCTTGTCCCAGAGCCAAGTTCTCTCCAAAGCGAGGAGGGGTTAATAGAAGACCCGTGGCATTAACCAAATAGGTTTCCCCCGTCTTCCCGAGACCAGCTTCCTCTGTCATCACCTTAGCCATCTGGTCAAGACTCAGCCGTCCCATCAGGAGTCCCCAACCACGTCCCAAGTCGTCTTCAACCGGGTGCCCTACAACAATTGAAGGAAAACCTGTAGTCGGGGAAAAAAAGGAGGGGTGAACGTAGGGAGTTTCCTTTCCCTTGATAAAGTACGCTTGGAGGCCATGTGATGTGCCAACCTGGTTCGGATCGCTCGAAAGCAGCACGCGTCCAGAAGAGTCGAGCAGAGACAACTCTTCGAAGGAGCTTCCTCTGGAAGCTATGAGGGAGAAATATAGTTGCAGTTGGTCTCGCGAGCCGGTGACCAGCGGGTCCACAGACTGTGCACTCAGCACGTGCAACATTTTGGACCGGATGTCAGGCGTGTTGACGATGAGATCCAACTGCTCTTGCTGGCTTGCGACCCAGGCATCGATCTCCGAATGCTTCAGCGTGGCAATGGCCGACAAACGATCGTAGGCTGCCTGGCGAGCGTTCCGGATCGATATGGTGCTGACAATGATGCCCGCCACCACCAGAGATATTATGGGCAACAGCAAGAACCAGATCAGCAATGTCTTGCCCAGCCCATACCGGAGGTGCATCCATCTAGACGTGCCCTCTGTCTGGGAGATAGCCGCTCCCCCCACCTCAGTGCTCATATCCTGCTTGCTCCTTAAGACCTATCCGATCAGGTCAGTATCCTATCTCCCACACCTGCTCACCCTGCAAAACTCTACGGATCTGATCCGGGAACCGGTCGGGGTCAATTGGTTTGCCCAGAAATCCATCAAAACCAGCCTGACGTGCCTTTTCCATGGAGGCAGGGTTGGCGTCAGCAGTTACGGCCACTACTCGAGTTTCTTCAAAACGGTTGTCGGCGCGGAGTTTCTTCAATGCGTCGTAGCCATCCTCGTAGGGCAAATGAATATCCATCAACACCAGGTCGACTCGCGGCATGGTGTCGGCAAACTCCAGCACCTGCCAGCCTGATGCCTTCCACTCATAGCGCTGTACCCCCAAGAAGGCCAACAGACGGGCTATGAGCACCAGGTTCTGCAGATTGTCTTCGACGACCAATACATAGGCGTCGTGCGGGTCTACTGCCGCCTTCATCGTGTTGTCTACGACAGATTTGTTATTGTCACTCATTTCTCGTCCCCAGGAATCTAGCTATCTGGTCTGGAAGAGTATCAATGTCGATGGGTTTGGGAATATACCCATCACAACCGGCGGCAAGGGTTTTCTCGCGGTCACCTTTCATCACATTGGCCGTCATAGCGATGACAGGAACCTTTGTCATAGATGGCAACTGCTTGAATCGCTTGGTCACCTCATACCCGTCGATCTCCGGCAGGTTGATGTCCATCAACACCAAGTCAGGAGTCTCTGAACGAAGCCATTCGATACCTTGAGTGCCATCCTCAGCTTCAACCACCCGGTATCCCTCCGCCTCCAGAACACGTCTGACCAGCATACGATTGTCGAAGTTATCTTCGACATAAAGTATGGTTGTTGTCATTCCACATCGACCTCCTTGGTTGAGTCATGTCTATATGAGAAATCAGTGCCCTCGGCACTGTCTCTGATTTCACGAGGCTGGATACTTTTGTGCCTGGAGTATTTTTTCTACCAGGTCGCGTAGTCTCTCCATCTGAAACGGTTTGGTAAGATAGCCATCAATCATCAACTGCTCGACTTCGGCTTCGACTTCACGGGATCCATACGCGGTCATCAAAATAATGCCTATGGTCGGATGCAAAGATCGCGCTGCTGATGCCAGCATTAGACCGTCGATTCCCGGCATCTTCAGATCGGTGATCAGCACCTGGTATTTGCTAAAAGCTAGCTTGGCTAGCGCCTCTTCCCCGGAACTGACAACATCGACATCACAATTCAGCCCCGCTTCCGACAAACCCCGGCGTAAGAAAAAGACCAGGGTCTGCTCGTCATCCACGATCAGAACGCGATTTGCATACACGGGGTTTGCCTCCAAGCCCCCCTCACTTGGGGAACGATAGCCGGTAATTGATGATGAACACGGGCTCCTTGCATACAAGCCTTAAGATCAATGCTTCTTACAAAAAAGTGCCGGGCACTCATATAGTGGATAGCGTAACCAGAGACACATATGCGACTATCCTTATCCTGCAACACTCTCAAAAGCGTCCGGCGACCCCCCTCCTACTTTTATAAAAAGACTTGGCCGTGAAATAAGGCTTGGCTGCCCGCATTCGTTATCTAATATAACACATTTTGGCTAGTACTGTGGTTACAGCTTGGTTACACTTGAGGCAAATCTCAGGATCTTGGGACCAGAGATCGTTGCTACTCAGTCCAGTTGCAACGCACTTCAGTCGGAGAATTAGCCATCATCACAGCAAATCCAGCCCAAATTTCGTGTAAGCAAGTGCGTTGCAACTTTTGGCTGAGTGGTTACCAGGAGTCAAGGACAGAGTCGCATCACTAGGCAAAGCACTTGAATTCTGGTAAAATATCTGCGGCCCCGCCCCAGCCAACCTGCGTTCGTGGGAAGGGCCACGAATATCTCCAAGGAGTAAGTACCGCATGACCTCCTCGTTTGATGTTGTCGTCGTTAGCGCCTGCCGCACGCCTATGGGCAGATTCCTTGGCAACTTATCACACTTTACAGCTCCTGAATTGGGTGCCGTGGTCGTGGCCGAGGCGGTGAAACGGGCTGGGGTTGATCCCTCGTTGATCGACGAGGTGTTGATGGGCAACGTCGTTCCTGCCGGGCAGGGCCAGGCGCCAGCCCGCCAGGCAGCCATCGGTGCCGGATTACCACCCGAGGTTAGCGCCACCACCATCAACAAGGTGTGTGGATCAGGCTTAAAGGCCGTTGCCTTGGGATCGGCTTTGATCCGAGCAGGCGACGTCGAGATCATCGTAGCCGGTGGTATGGAAAGCATGAGCAACGCACCCTATCTGTTGCCCAGGGCACGCACTGGCTACCGGCTGGGCGACGGGATGCTAAAAGATGCCCTCGTCCACGATGGGCTGTGGTGCGCTTTTGAAGGTCACCACATGGGGGTTTCGGCCGAGTTCATCGCCGACCAGTTTGACATCTCGCGCGAGGAGATGGACGAACTGGCCCTCCAAAGCCACCAAAAGGCGGTGGCGGCCATTCAAGCTGGGAAGTTCGAAGCCGAAATCGTGCCAGTCGAGGTCCCACAACGGAAGGGACACAAGCTGCTGATCGAGGTCGACGAAGGTCCGCGTTCCGACACGAGTATGGAAGCTCTGCGCCGTCTGAAACCGGTCTTTCAGGAGGGAGGCAAGGTGACGGCCGGCAATTCCTCAGGGCTCACCGATGGGGCCAGCGCCACGGTCATCATGAGCCGCCGGAAGGCGGATGAACTGGGCGTGGAGCCGCTGGCTCGCATAACAGGCTTCGCTCAGGCCGCCGTCGATCCCCTGTGGCTCTTTATCGCTCCGGTGCACGCCATCCGGGAGTTGTACGACAAGGCCGGTCTCCAGCAAAAGGAAGTCGATCTCTTCGAGATCAATGAGGCCTTCGCCTCCCAGATGCTGGCCGACGTGAAGGAACTCGGGTTGGACCCGGAGGTGGTAAACGTCAACGGCGGCGCCATTGCACTTGGCCACCCCATCGGCTGCAGCGGCGCGCGGGTGATGACCACGCTCATCCACAGTCTGCAAGACCGAGATCTGAGGACGGGCGTCGCCTCGCTGTGCCTGGGCGGCGGTGAGGCAGTGGCAATTAGCGTGGAGATGGAGTGACAACTTCAACCTATACATCCAGGAGTTCCCAATGAAGAAAGCAAAAAAAATCATCAACGACCCCAGAAACGTTGTCCCGGAATTGCTTGAAGGGCTGGTCGAGGCTTACCACGGACAGGTGGAAATGCTGGAAGGCGTTAACGCCCTGGTAAAATCCAGCCTGCCCCAGGGCAAGGTGGGCCTGTTGATCGGCGGAGGCAGCGGTCACGAGCCGCTCTTCCACGGCTTCATCGGAGAGAACATGGCCGATGGGGCAGCTTGCGGACACATCTTCGCCGCGCCCTCACCAGACGTGATCCTGGAGGCTACCAAGGCTCTGGATCAACGTAACGGTGTCCTCTACTTGTACGGCAACTACGCGGGCGACAATATGAACTTCGACATCGCCGCCGAGTTGGCCGCCGAGGAGGGGGTCCAGACCCGAACCGTCCGCATCTGGGACGACGTGGCTTCGGCGCCGCCGGAGCGGATGGAGGATCGGCGCGGGATCGCGGGCGACGTCTTTGTGATCAAGATCGCGGGCGGTGTCTCTGCCACCAGCCAAGATCTGGGTGAGGTGTACCGCGTCACGGCCAAAGCCCGGGACAACACCCGCTCTATGGGGGTCGCGGTGGCGGCCGGTTCCATCCCCGAGACGGGGGAGCCTACCTTCGAGCTTCCCGAGGATGAGATCGAAATCGGCATGGGGCTGCACGGCGAGGCCGGGGTTTCTCGGGAGAAGCTGCTCCCGGCCGACCCCCTGGTCGAGAAGATGACGGACCAAATGCTCGCAGATCTACCCTTCCAGCGGGGCGACGAAGTATGTCTCCTGATCAACGACCTGGGGGCGACGACCATGATGGAGCTGCTGATTGTGAACCGCCGGGTGCGTCATATCTTGAGAGAGCGTGGGATCGCGGTCTATGACACGCTGATGGGCAGGTTCTGCAGCTCCCAGGAGATGGCCGGCTTCTCCATTACTCTGATGAAGCTGGATGGTGAATTGAAGCAGTATTACGACATGCCGGCTCAATCTTTCGGATTGACCAAGGCCTGATACAATGGGCAAATCCCAACTCAACCTCCAAGAAACCCAGGACATGTTCATCCACGTGTCGGACCGTATGGTGGAAAGCAAGGACCTTTTGACTCAAGCCGACAAAGCCATTGGCGACGGAGATCACGGCGTTGGCATGGCTCGAGGCTTTGAGGCGGTCCATCAGAAGTTAGAGGCCGGGACCTTCACCACGCTTGATGAGTTGCTCAAGGCAGTTGGCATGGCCTTGATGGCGTCGGTGGGCGGCGCGGCAGGCGCCGTCTTTGGCACCTTTTTCAGAGGCGGGGCCAGGCGGCTCGGCGACCGGGAGGTCTTTGACTCAGAATCGCTTTCGTTTATGCTCCTTGACGGACTTCAAGCCGTAAGAGATAGAGGCAAGGCCAAACCCGGCGACAAAACCATGGTCGATGCCCTTGAACCGGCGGCCTCCAAAGCTGAAGAATTGGTATCCGCCCCCCTGGATGAGTGTCTCACTGCTGTCACCGATGCTGCTCGCGAGGGAATGGAAGCTACCAAAGACATGGTGGCCAGCGTCGGCAAGGCCAAGACGCTGGGCGAACGCTCGCTGGGCCATCCTGATCCGGGGGCCGTGTCCACGTATCTGATCCTGAAATACATGACAGACTATGTAACAGGCAGTTAGAATCATGGAAGGCTGGATGGTTGGATGGTTGGCCCAGCCTTCCAATCTTCCAACCTTCCAGTCTGTTTCACAATAGGAGATAACCCCAATGGATTTCGAGCTGAATGAAGAGCACCTTATGATCCGCGACGCGGCGCGTGATTTCGCCCAAAATGAGATCGCCAAGGTGGCCGCTCACTACGACGAGACCGGCGAATTCCCCTATGAGACGATCAACAAAATGGGCCAGCTAGGGTTTATGGGCATCGAGGTACCCGAGGAATACGGCGGGGCCGGCATGGACACCATGTCTTACGTGCTGGCCCTGGAAGAGATCAACAAGGTGGACGCCGCGCACGGTACGATCATGTCCGTCAACAATTCTCTTTTCTGCTACGGCATCCTGCGCTTCGGCAGCGAGGAGCAAAAGCGTAAATTTGTGATACCGGTCGCCAGCGGGGAAAAAATCAGTGCCTATTCCCTTACCGAGCCTATGTCCGGCTCGGACGCCGCCACGATGAAGAGCCGCGCTGTGCGCGCCGCGGACGGAAGCCATTACGTCATCAACGGCACCAAGAGCTGGGTCACCAGCGGCGCCGCCGCCGACTATATCGTCCTCTTCACGATGACCGACCCCGATCAGAAACATCGTGGCATCACCGCCTTCATCATCGAGACCGACAAGCCGGGCTTTCACCTGGGTCGTAAGGAGAACAAGCTGGGCGTCCGTGCCAGCGCCACCAGCGAAATCCACTTCGAGGATTACAAATGCCCGGCCGAGAACCGGCTGGGTGAAGAGGGCGGGGGGTTCAAGATCGCCATGACGGTGCTTGATGCGGGGCGCATCGGAATCGCAGCCCAGGGACTGGGCATTGCCGAGGCGGCCTACGAGGCCAGCCTGGATTACGCCCGCGAGCGAGAGGCCTTTGGCGGCCCCATCGGTCGCTTGCAGGGCATCCAGTGGAAGATCGCCGACATGAAGTGCCGCATCGAGGCCAGCCGGCTACTGATCCACCAGGCGGCTTTGGCCAAGGAGGCTGCCAAGAAGACGGGCGAGCGCTTCACCACCGAGGCGTCGGTCGCCAAACTCTTCGCCAGCGAGACGGCTATGTTCTGCGCTCACCAGGCGGTCCAGATTCATGCCGGGATGGGCTACAGCAAGGAACTGCCCATCGAGCGTTACTTCCGCGACGCGAAGATCACCGAGATCTACGAGGGCACCAGCGAGATCCAGCGACTGGTCATCGCCCGTAATGAATTGGGGTTACGTTGACATGTTCGATCCATTCTTCAAACCGGTTGGGGTAGCGATCATTGGCGCTTCACGCGATCCAAACAAGCTGGGCTATGGCGTGGTCCGTAACCTGACCGAGTATCGTTACCAGGGCGGCATCTATCCGGTTAACCCGGTTGCCAGCGATATCCTGGAGCACACCTGCTTTCCCACGGTCGCCGATGTGCCGGACCCGGTGGACCTGGCCGTTGTGGTCTTGCCAGCGCCGCTCGTGGCCGACGTACTGGGTGAATGTGGCAGGCGCGGCATCAAACACGCTATCGTCGTCAGCGGCGGCTTCGGCGAGACGGGGCAAGAAGGACAGGCGCGCGAGACGGTCCTGGCTCAGGTGGCCGAGGAACACGGCATACGCATCATGGGCCCCAACTGCATTGGCACCATTGACACACATACGCCGGTCAATACCACTTTCGTGATCGGCATGCCGCAGGTAGGTGACATCGGATTCTTATCCCAGTCTGGGGCCATGTGTGCGGCCGTCATCGACTGGGCGCGTGGGGCAGGCGTGGGCCTGTCTCGCATCGTCAGCCTGGGCAACCAGGTGGACGTGAACGAGACGGAGATACTGGGGACGATGGCCACTGACCCGCAGACGCGCGTCATCACTGCTTACATTGAGGGGGTGGCCGATGGCCGCACCTTTATGCGGACGGCGGAAGAGGCCGCGCGGCGCAAGCCGGTGGTGGTGCTCAAAGGCGGACAGGGGGCCAGCGGGGCCAAAGCGGTCGCCTCGCACACCGGCGCGCTGGCCGGCAGCGCCGAGGCCTACGCAGCCGCCTTCCGACAGAGTGGGGTGCTGTGCGCCAGCAATGTGGAAGAGCTCTTTGACTGGGCGCGGGCGCTGGCCTGGCAACCTTTACCCGAGGGAAAACGGGTGGCGGTGCTGACCAACGCCGGCGGCTCGGCCATCCTGGCCGTGGACGCCATCGAAGCCGTTGGGCTGGAGTTGGCGCCTCTCACCGAGGAGACGCGCGCCTACCTGCGTCCCCGGCTGCTCGGGCCGGCCAGTGTGGCGAACCCGGTGGATATGCTGGCCGGGTCCGGCCCAGGTACCTACGCCGTCTGCCTCGACGCGCTGCTGTCGGACCCCACCGTAGACTCGGTGCTGGTCATTGCGGTTCCCAACGACTGGTTCCTGCCCGCCAGCCTGGCCGAGGTCATCTGCGAGGTGGCCGCCGTGCACCACAAGCCGGTGCTGGCCTCGATCATGGGACTGGCCTCGGTGGACCAGGCGCTGGCGATCCTGCACCGGCGGCGCGTGCCAAACTTCGCTTTCCCGGAGCGAGCGCCCTCGGCGCTGGCAGCCATGTACGCGCGCCGTCAATGGCTTGAGACGCCCCCCGAGCCACCTTTTGAGCCGAGGGGCGTTGACCGTAGCGCGGCCAAGGCCGCTCTCGCGCGAGACGATCTGGCCGGTCTGGTGGCTGCCTACGGGGTCACCCTCCCGCCTACCCGACTGGCCCCAAACGCCGACGAATCCGTCCGGCTGGCCGACGAAATCGGATACCCGGTCGTCCTCAAGCTGGTCTCGCCCGACATCACCCACAAGTCAGACGTCGGCGGCGTCGAGCTGAACCTGGTCGACCGCAAGGCCGTGCGCGCCGCCTTCGACCGCATCGTAACATCAGCCCATGCCGCGTTTCCTGATGCCGTTATCGAAGGCGTGTTGGTGCAAAAGATGTTTAGTGGCGGACAGGAGATCATCGTCGGCGTGCGGCGCGACCCGCAGTTTGGGCCGCTGGCGTTGGTGGGCCAGGGTGGTATTGACGTGGAACTGCTGCGCGATGTCGCGCTGGGGGTCGCCCCGCTGTCCCGATCCCAGGCCGAGCGCATGCTCGATTCCACCCGCGCCGGCGTTCGCCTCAAAGGGTGGCGCGGCAGCCCCCCCGCCGACCGCGCCGCCGTGCTGGACGCCATGCTGCGCCTCTCCCAAGCCGCCTGCGACTTCCCCCAAATCGCCGAGTTGGAGATCAACCCCCTCTACGTGCTGCCCGAGGGGCAGGGGGCGTTTGCGGTCGATGTGAGGGGAGTGGTTGAGTAGACAGAGTAAAAGCCGCTCGTGTGGTGACGACGGGACTCACCTGCTTGATATAGGGGAGGCGTCTGTTCCGGGAAACAGGCGCCTCCTGGCTTTTGGACCTTTGTGCAATGGCTCTGTGGTGACACCGGGTAGGGCAAAACCGAAGATGGTGACACTAATGGTGAGTGAGCAGCGGGTCGAGGTTAGGATTGGTGGCCGGTGCCACCCTAGCAGTAAGATCAAATTACCTCCCCACGTCTATGAGTCACCTCTATTTGACATTTCTTAAGATTTGATATTTAGTACGCGTGAGGCGTGAGGCGTGATCTGCGACTCGCTGATTTGCCAATTTGCCGATTTGCTCATTTGCTCGATTTGCCGATTTGCCAATTTGCTGATTTGACCATTTGTCCGATTTGTTATGAGACGTAAAGCGAAAAAAGGAACGGCCAGACCGTGGCGACGCTGGCTACGGCGGGCCTTGTTGCTGACACTATTGGCCCTGATCTTAACTAGCGCCAGCATACCCTCTGAGAAAGCGTTCGACTTGCAGCTTATCCCCTTTGTGGATGAGCAACGCTTCGACTGGGTGGGTTGGGAGACAAACGCGGTACTCGAAGAAGCGGCCTGGTGGCTGCGCGGGCGTCCAGTCTCCGATGTCGAGGGATCGGAAATCAGCCTTGCCGAGGGTAGGGACGAGGTGCTGGCTTTCTTGGATCGCCAGCGGGCTATCGCCGAGCTGGAAGGTCAGATTCGGAACGAGATCGCCCAGTTGCCCCAGCCCGGCCAAGCCTCCCCATTTGAGGGGGCCCCGATTCTATCCCCCACTGTTGCTTCCCTGGAGCGCGAGTTGGACAAGCTGCGGCGCCAACAAGAGGCGGCCGCACCTCGAGTGGAACGCATTATGGCAGCCCAGGCGGCCCAGGTTCTGGCAGACCAGGGAATCGGCCGGGACGACCGGATCTGGCCGCCGGTGACCTTCCGCTTCAACGACATGCCCACCTACCTGGTCATCTCGCCTCGAGACGAGATCCGCAACTACCGGGGCATCTATCTGATGCCCGACATCCCGGAGACGGAGCGGGCCAGTCT
>Ga0180437_10009434_pt1 | contig 12091 bp, 13 predicted proteins | sample SS_ome_4_FD_132410 | JGI IMG/M metagenome (GOLD analysis project Ga0180437, IMG submission 132410) | Hypersaline lake sediment archaeal communities from the Salton Sea, California, USA - SS_3_D_1 metaG | ecosystem: Environmental > Aquatic > Non-marine Saline and Alkaline > Hypersaline >... | reverse complement strand
TCGGTCACGAACACATTTGACAAACAATATATGAACTTCTTGCTGATATTCTCGGTAGATTACTCCGAGATTGTATTCGTGTTTCCGAGCCATGAAAAAATCGAAAAGACGAAACACAAACTGAAGACAACGAAATTGATTCTGAACAAAGATGAATTGCATTATACTGACATTGAAACCCTATCGAACATGGCTTATGGTGATGAGGGCAACTGGCGAGATTTATGGATTAAATGGAAGAAGGCATTCGATATTGAGAGGGTCACCAAGGTCTTCTTCGAGGATTACAAAAACATTTTCTTCTCTATTAGAAAGGAACTCGACAAGCAGAGAATATCAAGGAAGGACGCACATGAAGCCACGCTCCAACTTCTAAACAGAATAATGTTCGTCTACTTCATATCAAAGAAGAAATGGCTCGAAAAGTCGAGATTCATCGATTGGATATGGAACTCCTATAAGAAATTGAACAAATACGGCTCTGATGAGTTTTATGATAAATGGCTGAGGCAGGTCTTCTTTAAGGCATTCAATAATCGCTCGGACGAAATAAAGGGTCTGCCTGAAGATGTTGTCAAGGTCATATCCAATTGCCCTTACTTGAATGGTGGTCTCTTCAGGGAGAACGGTCTGGACGAAATTAAGATTCAGATTAATGACAAACTTTTCCAGAGGGTATTCGAGTTTTTCGAGAATTATAATTTCACCGTGAGGGAAGACATGCCCCTTGACCAAGAGGTTGCAGTTGACCCCCAGATGCTGGGATATGTCTATGAGTCGTTGGCATCCGTTGCAGAAGAGATTTACGATAGAAACGATTTCGGAATATTCTATACTCCAAAAATAGAAATTGACTTCATGTGCAGAAGGACAGTAATTGAATACCTCTCTAAACACAACCCAGAAGTCCCAAAAGAGAAGTTTTATCACCTTCTTTTTGATTTGCCTGAAGATTTGGACAAAATCGAGAAGTATCTTACCAAAGAAAAACTCTGGGTCAGACTTGAAGAGTCGTTGGATAATCTTTCAGTTGTAGACCCCGCATGTGGCTCTGGGGCTTTTTTGGTTGGCATGTTGAATGTTCTTGCTGACCTGTGGAAACTCATTTACAAGCACAAAGGCAAACTGTACGAGGATTTCAAGGTCAAACTGAGAATAATCCAGAGATGCCTATACGGTGTTGACGTTATGGTCTGGGCTCTTCATGCGGCTGAACTGAGGCTCTGGTTGCAACTGATTATTGAAACCGACATACCTCCTTCTGAAAGAAGGCAACACCCGCTCCTCCCAAACCTTGACATGAATCTGAGGGTTGGCGATTCCCTCGTTCAGGAAATAGGCGGCATAAGTTTCAACGTAAGAACCAATGACCTGAAGCCTCACTTGAAGAAAAAACTGGATGACCTCAAACAAGAAAAGAGGAAATATTTTGAGAACTCCCCGACCGCCAAGTTCAAGACAACCGAAGAATTAAAGACCGAAGAGGTGACCCTTTTTGAAGAAATTATTGATGAAAGAGTGGAATGCTTCAAAGGTGATATAGAGGCTACTGAAGGCGAGATTAAAAGAGCGAAGAGCCAGAAGAACCTGTCTGGCGAATTCATCTATGATGTAGATAAGGTGAAGAAACTCGATGATGAAATAGAAGTATATAGGGACGAGATAGAAAAACTGAAAAAAATAAAAGAAGTCCTGAAGGACCCAGAGAAGAAACCCTTTATCTGGGACATAGATTTCGCAGAAATCTTCGGCGATAAAAACGGCTTTGATATAGTCATAGGCAACCCGCCTTATGTCAGGCAGGAAAAAATATCCCCTCCGAATAAATTGAAAAAGGATGTGAAGCCTGAAGATAAAAGGGAGTATAAGCAGAAACTCGCTGAATCCGTCAATAATCAGTTTCCAGTTGTGAAGAACATAAGCCAGAAAAGCGACTATTACGTTTACTTCTACTTTCATGGTCTGAGTCTGCTGAACGAGAAGGGAACGTTCTGTTTCATAACATCAAACTCGTGGCTTGATGTCGATTACGGAAAGGAGTTGCAGGAGTTCCTGCTCAAGTATTGCCCGATCACAGCCATATACGACAACCCCAAAAGGAGTTTTTCCCATGCAGATATCAACACCATAATAGCGGTTTTCGGGGCACCCCGATTCAAAGAAAAGGAGATAATGGGTCTTAGGATGGGAAACGGCTGGTCAATGCTTGAGAATACAGCAAAATTTGTGATGTTCAAGAAGCCGTTTGAAGAAGTATTGTCCTCATCGAACCTTGTTGAAATCGATAACGCTTTAGCCAAAGTAAAGAAACAAAACATCACGGAACTCGTCAAAAACATAGTGAATACCGAGGATTTCAGGCTGTTCCCAATCATGCAAGAAGACCTGCTGGAAGACGGTTGGGAATATCCAGAGGACTATAAAGATGCAAGGTTCAAAGTGGGGAGTTATGTTGGAAACAAGTGGGGAGGAAAGTTTCTCAGGGCTCCTGATATTTTTTATACTATTTTAGACAAAGGGAAAGGTAAAATAATTAGATTTGATGATATTGCTAAAATTAGATTTGGAATAAAAACTGGAGTAAATGAGTTTTTTTATCTCGATATAGAATCTCAAAAGAAATGGAATATTGAAAAAACCTTTTTGAAGCCTATTCTCAAAACAGCGAGAGAGTGTGATAAAATTATAATCGAACCAAATAAATTGAAATTCAAAGTATTTGTATGTAATAAGTCGAAATCCGAACTCAAAGGCACTAACGCATTAAAGTATATCGAGTGGGGAGAAAAACAGAAATCAGAAAGTGGAACATTATGGTGTAATATACCAAGTGTCTCTGGAAGAAAGAATTGGTATAGTCTTGGTGAACAGGAAGAGCAGAACTTTATCTTGTTACGTTTTAGAGATAAAAGAAATTGGACACCTATAATAAGAAATAATATAGCAATTGGCGATATAGTTTTTGTTGGAAGATATTTAAACAATGTAGACAGAGATTTTATGGATTTTTACCTAAACTCATCTATTCAGGTTTTAATAGTAGAGATTTATGGCAGGAAAAACTTAGGAGACGGGCTTCTAACAACCTATGGTCCTGAACTAAAAGTATTGCCAGTTATGAATGTCAAATTAGATAACAAAAAAAGAAGGATAGTAAACAATATAATGAAAGAATTATGTTCAAGAAATGTCGGAACCATATTTGCAGAAATTGGTATTGACCCATCAAAGCCTATTCGTGACCAAGAGCCAAAACCATTGCCTGATAGAAAGGCACTCGATAAGGTTATTTTTGATGAACTGGGACTTACTGAAGAAGAAAGGAAAGAAGTCTATTGGAGCGTATGCGAATTGGTAAAGCAAAGGCTTGAGAAAGCGAGGAGTTTTAAGGATAAATGATAGAATCAGATATGCTCAAGGAAATCGAATCTGATTTCGATAAATTCTGTAAAGACCTGACTAACGATAATCGATATAAGGAAGAGATTTGTTATTTGTTCAATCAGGCTCTTAATAACATTAAGAATAGTCATCTCGAGATTGCCATGTTTATTCTGTGTGTCATAATAGAATCAATCTCTTTTAAGAAAAATAAAGAGCCATTTATGACTTTTGATACATGGCTAAGTGATGCCGCAAGACTATCTGAGTTCACTAAGCAAATCAAGAGTTCTGAGACTCCTATAGAAATAATTAAGCATTGGCATAGCAAATATAGAGAAACTTATGGACCTCGGAAAAACTTTGTTAAGATTATTGTTGAGACGTATAAATCTATGAAAAAAGTCCCGAGTTTCATGAGATTCAAAACAGAAAAGAACGGGGGCAGACGAATTTCAAAGTTCAGAGAAGAGGGTTATAAGAACGGAGAAGAATTGTATTGTGAGTTTGAGAAGGTGATTAAACGCATTTATGATGAATATAGGAGTCCCTTTGCACACGAAGGTAAGTTTTTAGGGTTTGATGTTAAAATACATACAAAGACAGGGGGAATGTCGGTCCCTGGGACCATCTCATTGCAAGACATGGCTTCAATCACCTTAAATGTCATGAAAACGAATCTAAGATGAGTAATATGCCAATACCAAAAGAAATCATAGATAACAGCGAAGGAAATAAATTAGTTAGTTTCCTGAATGATACGCTCAAGGAGAATCCAAAGACCAGATTGGACATTGCTACTGCTTTCTTTAACATTCAGGCATTTGCGATGGTGAAGGACAATCTGGGAAGTATAGAAAGGTTCAGGTTGCTTCTGGGTAAAGCCCCCGAAATACAGAATGACAAGACCCTCGGGTCTGTTCTTGCAGAGGAAATCAAGAAAGAGGTCGAAGGATTCGAACTTACAAAAGAATCGGACGAGACCGTAAAGTTGTTTATCCGTTTCTTGAAGAAAGGCAATGTGGAGGTAAGGCTTTTCGAGAAATTCCTTCATGGCAAGGCGTATATTTTCGATAATCTGATAGCAATAGGCTCCTCGAATTTCACATCTGCGGGTCTTACGAGGGAAGGGGAACTCAACACATGGAAACAGGAGTCTCAGGCAATCTACACAAGAAGGGAATGGTTTGACAAGTTCTGGTCTGAGTCCAGAGACTTCAAGCAAGAACTGATAGAAATCCTCGAAAATTCAAGGTTCGGTAGCAGGGAATATACCCCTTATGAAATCTATATCAAGACCCTCTTCGAGTTGCAGAAAGACGACATAAAGGAGGAAGAGAAGATTGAGAAGCCGAAGGGTCAGCCAGAGACCAAAGTGAACCTCGCCCAATTCCAAGAAGATGCTATAGCAAGAATATGGACAAGGATGAAGAAATACGGCGGCTGTATTGTTGCGGACTCTGTCGGTCTCGGCAAGACGTGGGTGGCAAAGAAGATAATCGAGAAGATTGGATATTATGAGAGAAAGAACATTCTGGTCATCTGCCCTGCACAACTCAGGGAGATGTGGAGAAGGGAACTGAAAAGGATTGATGTCAAGGAGAATCTTCTGTCTCAGGAGGACTTGGCAACCGATAGATTCATAGACAAGGCAAAAAAGACCGTTGGCGGCAAGTTCGATAACGTTGAACTGATTGTGGTTGACGAAAGCCATAATTTCAGGAACCCTCTCTCAAACAGATGGGAAAACCTGTTTACCCTGATTAACGACCACATAGCCAAAAAGGGCAACAGACCGCAGATGCTATTCCTCACAGCGACACCCATAAACAACACCGCATGGGATTTGTACTGGCAGATAATGCTTCTGATTCTGATGGACAGGTCTGCGTTTATCAAAGAGAACATTCCAGATTTGTTCAAATTCTTCAAAGAGGCAAAAGACAATCCTTCTTGTCTGAGCGATTTGCTCAACGAGATTTCAATCAGGCGAACAAGAGATTACATAATCGAGAACTATCCAGAAGCGTATATTGAGATTGACGGAGAAGAGAGAAAGATAATATTCCCAGAAAGGTCTCTGGAGAACATTAACTACCAGTTGGACGAAGCCTACAAGGGCATGTACAAGGAGATTTCTGACATAATAACGTCCCAGTTAAAGATGGCTTATTATCATTTGCTGGAATACAAGAAGGAAGGCGTCAAGACAGAAGAGGAGAGTTTCGTCCTGAACAGGATGATACAGATTGGAGGCATATTCAGGACAATCCTTCTAAAGAGACTCGAAAGTAGTGTTGAGTCATTCAGAATTAGCGTCAACAAGCACATAGATTTTCTGGTAAGCCTGAAGAAGGCTTTGAAGGCAGGGAAGTTCCTCGGAAAGGAAACATTCACAAAAGTCATTCAGAGGTTTGGAACAATCAGCGATGAAGACGTTGAAGAGTTCCTTGAAAGACTTGAATCTATGGAAGGGATTAAACTATCTCCTTTCAACAAGAACATTTATAGGACGGATGACCTTTTTTCAGATATTGACAAGGATATAGAACTTCTCAGAAAAATCCTGAAAAAAGTCAATACAATCAGACCCAAAGATGATGCAAAACTGAACAAACTAAAACAGCAACTTTTAAGCCTGTCAGGCAAAGGTCAAGTTGTATTGTTCACTTATTATGCAGACACATTGAACTATATCTACAACGAAATCATCAAGGACAGGAAGTTTTCAAAGTTAAGGATAGAAGCAATATCGAGTTCTGGCAGGACGAGCAAGGACATAAACCAGCGGGAAAGAATCATCAGCAAGTTCTTTGAAAAGAAAGTCGATGTCCTTATGAGCACCGATGTCCTTTCGGAGGGACAAAACCTTCAGTCAGCGAAGTATCTAATCAACTATGACCTTCATTGGAACCCGACAAGGATGATTCAAAGGGCAGGAAGGATAGACAGGATAGGCTCACCTTACAAGAAAATATTCGTTTACAACTTCTTCCCAGAAGACGAACTTGAGGAACTCCTGAAACTCGTTGAGATACTTCAGAACAAAATAATCAGCATAGACAAATCAATCGGTCTTGACCAAACAATACTCGGAGAAGAGATACACCCCAAAGTCTTCGGCATAATAAGGAGGATAAGGGGCAAGGATTCCAAGATATTCGAAGAACTTGAGAAGGATGTCTTCGGCGGTGGTGAAAGGTTTTATCAACCATTAAAGAATTTCCTTAAAACCAAGGCTGTGGAGGAACTCGAAAATATACCCAATGGTGTTCATAGTGGGTTAATGAAAGGTAAGGTATCTGGAATATTCTTCTACTATAAATACGATAAGGATTTCCACTTCTGGTATCTTTACGATGTGGCTAAAGGGAACATAACGTCAAACAAGAGCGAGATAATCGATTTCATTGAATGTAAAGAGAAGGAAAAAAGGGTTATTCCAGACTTCTTCGAGAGGGTATTCGAAATCAACAACAACATCCTCGATAGGATAAAGGACGACTACAATGAAGTGTTCTCAAGCCAAAAGACCGACACCAAATTCAAGGAATATAGCAAATCAAGGAGCAGTATATTCGTCAAGAGAATGGCTGACATAATCAACAAGGAAATTCTGGATTATCTGGAGGAGTTCCCGTCAGACGATTCCATACAGAAGATATGGGACATCACGCTGGACAAACTGCAAAAAACTCCATTAACCAAGAAAAGGTTACAGGCTCTAAGAAGAATGTGGAGGCAATACAAAAAGGATGATGACTGGAAGAAGTTAATAAAAGATTTAAGCAACTATCTTATTGAAAAGGGTGTATTCACAAAAACCGTAGTCGAGCCCTTTGATGAATCCAAACTTAAACTCATGACTGTAGATTTCATATCGTGATATTATGGCATCTGAATCTCTCACCAACTGTCCCTTTTGCGGCAAACTGACAATTAGCATACTCAATATCCCTTTCGTGGCAAATACGTTCACGAGCAAATGCAGGGCTGGTGGAAGGACCACAAGAATTCAGAAGGAAAGGCATAATGTCCTCTCGGGTTGCGAAGCATGTGGAAAGTCCCAGAAAGAGATTGAGAAGGCACTAAATGAGGGCTCTGCTAAGCAAGTATCCCACGAAGAACGCCTCAGAAGGCTCCGGGAGGCAGAATTGCCGCTTAAAATCGAGTCTAAATCCTGAATTAGGATTTAACCCCCTTTGCTTTTGACAAGACATTCTTGCCTTTATCAGTAATCTTATAGAATCTCCACTTTCTCGAATTAGGATTTACGCATTCGACAAGACCCCTCTTCTTCAGTTGACCCAACTTTGTGCTTATATTTGAACGGGCAATATCGGTCTCCTTGGAAATCTGGAAAGGGGTAAGAGGGGACTGCTTGACGAGGCATTCCAATATCCTTTTGCTAAGAGGGCTCCTGAGCAAATAACTGACATCGTCCCAGACCATGTTAAGAATTAGGCATAATATACACTATTGTATTGCCATAATTTCAGATATAAGTTGAGCATAAGATATTTAAGCATAAATCCGATATTCTAATCATGGGAAAGGTATTGAAGAAACTCAACGAGATGCGGAAGGAGGACCTGAAACGGACACGAATGGCAGGTGGGGATTTCCCTGCATACTGCATGGACTGCAAAAGGAACGTCACCCCAAAGGGAGTGAGCATGTGGGGCTTCTTGGCTCTGCTCCTTCTCGGGATTATACTTACCCCGCTCCTGATAGGGATATTCCTCCTGCTGGTTGCGTTCGTGTATTACATCAAATACTACAAAAAGGGTGGCAGATGCCCCATATGCAACGGCAGGAACATAAGGTTCGATAAATAGTCAAGTTGGCTCTAATTATGCAGTAACTGGTCATAGTCTGCAATAACTTGCAATCTCTGTGCCAAATCTGGGATTTCTTACGGTCAAAGAGTATCCAAAACTTCGTGGTTTACGGTCAAAACTTCGTGGTAGGGGTATATGAAAATAAATGGAATTACTTGATAATCATAGAGCGATGGGAGGCGTATACAGGGGAAAAGCACAGGAGGGTTACGGTCAAGGAATAGGCAAAACTTCGTGGTTTACGGTCAAAGTGTCGTGGTAGGGGTATATGACCCTACGACAATCGTAAAGGTTGCCCAGACACGAGGACGACAATTAACTAAAGATGGGATTCAGAGGTCAATCGTAAATTCATAATTAGCGGGGCTATATCCTATCCATGCACTCCCTACTATGACCTTGGCTTCTCCGCTAATGTCTTCTGGGACGTCCTTGAAAACAAGATACCCCTTCTTTACGATACTTGGATATATGTTCATACCATCGAAATCGCTATCGAAGCCGACATCATACTGTTGGTCCCCTACAATCATCGCTCCGTTATAGATGCTAAAGGTATCCTGTTCTCCCCCAACGTTCTTGACTTCTATATCGACCCTGAAATCCGTTTCTTCTTTCCCGAAGACGCTGTGCTTGAAGAAGCCGTATTTGTCCAGAGTTACCTGAAAGTTGCCCTTTGTTATAAGCCTCCCTGAAGTCTTGGCACTCTTCTCGTATTGGCTTTCGTATATCTGCTCTAATTCCTCTTCGGTATACGATGGAATGTTGAATAGTGATGTATCGGCAGTCAGGCTCTTCCCGCTCGGTGTTGTGAAAACAATGTAAGCCGTCCCCATGCTGGACATACCCTTCTTAATGTCGCTATAAGGGACCTTCCATTCGTATGCCTTGCCCATAGGGCTCCCTGTGAGTTGGAACTGATAGTCCATGAATTGGTTGCTCTTTGCATCGAATGTAGATGAATATACCTTATTGCCCGAATAATCCTTGATTTCAAACTTGGCGTTCCCATCGTGTGCTATCCTATCATTAAACGCAAAATAGAAGCGGAAGACGTCACCCTCTTTGACACCCGCAAATACATCTATATTCTCGGGGTCTGGGACCGATGGGACGAATGTTTGCGTAGGTTGCGAATCCTTGTTTATTACCTGACCAGTATCAGATGTATCCGTCTGCGTACAACCTGAGACCAAAACAATGCCTACTACGAATAACAGACTTAGGAATACTGGCTTATTCATGATTTGAAGATGGCATAAAGATTTAAATAACTATGTCCAAACTTATGATATATCATAAGGAGATGTCGCAAATGACTGATAAAATAAGGGAAAAGATACTGAACTTCATGAAAGACCTCGAATGGCCTTCAACCACGGAGGATATAGCAAAAGGTGCTAAGGTAAGTTGGAATACAGCACAGGTCCACCTTCTCAAACTCCAAAGCGAAGGAAAGGTGAAGTTTAGGCGGGTAGGAAGGCAAAACCAGTGGTGGTTAGATAAGAACTATGAAGGAAACTTCTGAGTTGTTAAAGTGCTCTAATCTTGCAGTAACTGGTAATAAATCGGCAATAACATGCAATTTCTATGCCATATTTGGGGATTTTTTACGGTCAAAGAATGAAAAAGTGTCGTGGTTTACGGTCAAAGTGTCGTGGTAGGGGGGAGCGAATTTAAAAATTTCATGCTCGGGGGGTTACAAATTATTCTTCAGAAGATTGAATCTTTATCTCTTTATCATATCATATATTTTATTCCCATACTCGGTAAGTTCCCATGAGAAAGGAAGTAATCCCTCTTCAATAAGACCCTCTTTTTTCAATATTCTGCACCATCTCGCTATCGAATTGTCGCTAAATCCAGTTCTATTCATGAATTTACTATCGTAGAGTTTTTTTGTCTTTATGCCTTCGAGAATGATTATCCTTTTTGTCCTCTTTATTTTCCTGATTGAAATGAGAGTTTCAATAATGGGATTGATTAGCCTTTCTCGTTTACTTGGCCGCATACCTTTCAGGACTAACGGGAAATCGGGACCAAGTGTAGCATATAACTCATCAAGAAGCCCTGCTTTCTCTGTGAATTTTAATTTATTCATGTTTTTAAGGAGTTGTTTTGATGCCACCTCTGCATCACGAACATATTCTGAATAATGAGAGAAAGATTCGTTAACAGTATCCTTAACGAGGTTTTTTGCTTTTTGTGAAGCCTGTTTATTCTCAAAAAATAATTTGAAGAAAGTCTCTGCAAGGTTTTCTTTCAGTTTCTGGTCTTTGCTATACTTAATAATAATCAGGATGTCATTAAGATACGAATCGAATCTCTTTATCTTTCTTTCAATACGTTTTTTGTATGTTCTGTTTTTATCCCCCCACACTCTGCTGTTTATTTTGGTCAGAATATACTCTCTTTCCATCTTAGATAATATTTTACCCATGTATACAATATTGCGTACAGGAAATAAAAAGATACATAATTCTATGTATTTATCATGAAAGTTACGATAAACCTCCCTGAAAAACTGATTCAATGCACAAAGAGATACTGCAAAAATAATGGATGTACTGTTTCAGGAATAATCAGGGTTTCTTTGTCCAAACATCTTGGACTTGATGAGTATGACAAGTCAGACGTAGTAAATTCAAATCTAAGGAATGACTCGTCTCGTAAAATAAAAAAGGTGGTGGTCGAGAATGACTCAGCAAAATCCATTCATGAACAGCAAGACACAGAGGCTTAAACAGTTGCTTAAAATATTAACTCCAATGGAAGAGGTCAGTTACCTGAAGGCAATAGCATTGGACGAATTCAATTTTGGGGTATCCAACAAGGTTGCACGGAACGACATGAGCACATTGATTAATCTGGATGCTCTGGAAAGGGTGGGGGCAAAACTTAAAATAAAGCAAAAATCCCTCTCTCCCTCTCACTCTGGAGAGGTTGAGGACAAGGATTAGTGACGTTGTGCCCTCTCTCTGTAAATCTAAGAGAGAGGAGAGGAGGATGCCTCCAATAGATAATAATGATATAAGAGAGACAGAGAGTGAGAAGCATGAAAGAAGAAAATATGGAATTGCCGAGGTGGGTCAGGTTAATACTCGATAATATAGACCCCTCCAGAAGGAGGGACGAAAAGGTGGTGAATAATAATGGGAGTACTGGCTCATAAACCTCAACCCCCGATTAGGGGTGTGTATGGCGTTATCCTGAAACGCCTGATAGATATAGACAACGGAAGGGTCATACCGTTCCCTCATGTCTTCTTGAGGCTGGGTCAATGCTTCTCGCTTACGAAACCAGAATGCTGGGAAACCCTTCATATATTGAGCGATTTTGGATACATTAAGATAGTTGCCTTTCACGGAATCAGAATGTTGAAATCATAGGTCACGTTTTATAGAATCAAAAAACGCTTTGACTTCTTTGCTTTCATCGGGTTTTAACTTGTAAGAATTAACAAGTTCCTTTGACGTCTTTTTGCCTTTTTTCATGGATTTGAGCAATATTTCATAAAGCGGAGTCTGTCTTATATCCCCTAAATATTTCTTAGTATAGTTGCTTCTTATGTGATGAGCAGATTTAATCCTCAATCTGATAATGTCTATCATGTTCCTGAATATGTTCCAAAGTCTTTCTTTGTCGTCCTTTGACAGTTCGGATATCTTATCCAACAGGAGAAATCTCTTTTTGTCGAGGGTCTCCATATCCAAAAAAGCATCATCTATCTGAAAATCTGCGAGAATCTCCCCCAATATCCTATAGGTAACCATATTGTCTTTCAATCCTTTCTCTGATATTTGAAGAATGTTATAAAGAAAACTTTCCACATGCATATCAATATTCTCGTCTTTTTGTCTTGAGAACAG
>Ga0180437_10009433_pt1 | contig 12091 bp, 16 predicted proteins | sample SS_ome_4_FD_132410 | JGI IMG/M metagenome (GOLD analysis project Ga0180437, IMG submission 132410) | Hypersaline lake sediment archaeal communities from the Salton Sea, California, USA - SS_3_D_1 metaG | ecosystem: Environmental > Aquatic > Non-marine Saline and Alkaline > Hypersaline >... | reverse complement strand
TATCGCTCACACAACCTGTGCAATCGGCAAAACTTTCAGCATCCTTTCGGGAGTAGGTTTATTACGTAGAGATGATTTTGGACTTCCATATTTTGAAGGGCCTGAGATCAGACTTATGAAAACCATAAACGACACTGCGCAGACGGTCATTACAAGATAATTTGGCTTTTCGTTACCCCTTGAGAATAGATGAACCAAACCAATAAGGAAAGACTGTTTTTCGTTTTCTTTGTGATGTCGCCAATGTTCCCCGGCAATAATTTCATTGAATGGGCGGGCATAGGCTTTATCGCTGGAGTCATCGCCGATTTATTTGGAACTGACTCCGCCATCTTGAGGACTGTGTTTTACGGCATCTATAACTTTGTCGGCATCGTCGGCTTTTTTGTCCTCAGAAATCAGGTGGATCATCCAGGCTCTAAGGAAGCTTTCAACGCCGCTTTTTTTCTCGAATTAGCCGGGGCAATTACCATGTTTGTCATTGTTAGCCGTTACGTGCCTTCTCCCTGGGATTCAGTGTTATTGGGAGTATTGAGTTTGATCTTTTTAAGGAACAGAATTTATGCTTTTTACAAAAGAATTAAAGAACGACTTATGAATTAGACAAATGGCGGTTTAGTTTGCGCTAAACAAGCTTCACTTCAGCCTGGCATTGCTTTTCACTCTCGATGATATTTTTCAGGCTCTTCAAGTAATTCCGCTCCAACCACGTCTTACACGCAGAATTAGGCGTGTCAATAATGAAAGTTGTATGCGTTTTTTCTTTGATGATTTCAGAGATGACGCATTGGCTGAGAATCCCTTGAGCAAAGACGCTCTCATTCCTGATTTTCTCAAGCAATGTTTCAGAAATTGTCTCAAAATTACTTTTTCCCTGGGGCTTTGTTGTGATAGGAGAAAGATGTTCCACCTCTTTTCTTCTGGTAACGTTTATTTCATTTTTATATTTACTAATTGTTCTATAAGTACTATAATTATTGCAGACGTTTTGGCCGTTAGGTCGTTTCCTTGAGGATACCACCTCTTGGCCGGGAGCAACGTTAGGTGGTTTTCTAAAGCTCACATCCTTGTGGACAACCTGATACATCAGCTTGCTTTCGTCTTCAGGAGTAAGGGGATCGTCAAGCGATACTTTGAAAAGGCACTTGCCTTTGATTTTTTTCCCGATCTCGGGTTTGTAAAGGTAGGTGGGTTTGAATCGGATGAAATCATCCGCATAATTGCTTCCCAGGAGACGAGAAACCTTTTTAGCGCTGAATCCTATGCTCTCACCCAGGCCGCCTAATGTGGAGTAGAACCAATCTCTGGTTTCGCCGGTGTTGTCGTTTCGGTAGCACCTTTGTCGAGCCTCTATGATGAGCATGGATAGGTCGTTCCCCAGGAAGGGTCTCCATTTTCGCCAGAAGTAGCGTGTTGTGATTATTACAGAGCGAGGCTTTATAATAGCCCTCTGGCTGGCTAGATTGTAGTGATTTTGCATAAGCGCGTGGTTAATTATAAGCATGGCAAAGAAAGGGAATGATGATTCCCTTGGAAGCAAGACCAAATAAGCCTTGCAAGCAGTGGCATTAAGTTTTAAGGAATGGTGGCAAAATGTTATCTTTTGAATACAGGGATGTGGAAATGTCTCGAAGGATCGGCGAAAAAGGTTCGAACCCTGTCCAATAGCCCCCACACTTCGGTCTTAACTTCGTTAAGCCCTCAGTGTGTCTTTGACACCATTCACCGAAGTCACTGATGAACGGAGTGAGGAAGTGAGTTTACTTCGTTAAGCCTTCAGTGTGTCTTCGACACCTTTCAGCGAAGTCAATGATGAGCGATAGCGAAGAAGTGACTAATATTTTTATGACTTCAACACCCTATTATGTTTATATTATAGAATGTTCAGATGGTTCCTATTATACAGGAATAACCAATAATATTGATAATAGGATTGACCGTCATAATGCTGGTAAGGGATCTCGGTATACAAGATGTAGAATACCAGTTAAGTTGTTATATAAAGAAAAACATAATTCCTATAAGTTAGCTTTTCGCCGTGAGATGGAAATTAAAGGCTGGCGAAGAGAAAAAAAAGAACGACTATTTAAAAGTAAAAAATAAGTATTAATATTTAATGGTTCTGCGCATCACGTTAAAGTGTTGTGGATTATAGTTTGCTATACTACAACAATGCAGGAACTACTAGAGCACAGGGCCCTGAGTCGTTAGACGAAGGGCCGTTTTATTTAAAATTTCCAACTTGACTTTTTGATTTTATCATGTTAAATTAGAATACTGTTTTGTACATCAAAAAATAAATGGAATGGAGGAAAGAATAATGACTAAAAAGTTTAATAGTGAGCAATTAAGACGAGAGATAGTTGATGCAATTATTCGTTTAGCTTCATCTATCCCTTTATATTCAATTCGGCTTGAAGATATTGCTAACGAAATAAATAGGAAGTTTAAATTAAAGGATAAAGAGGCATATAGAACCGGTTCAATTATGGCTGCACTTGACAGTGCAATGGACTCGACACTTGAAAAAATAGATCCAGTGATTGCTAGCCAGTTTCATGAACTTGCAGACGATCTAAAAAGGACTAACCAGATTCAGGAAGGAGCAAAGAGATCAGGGCGATATAGACGAACCTCGGTTTATATTTTAATTTTAGCCTTGGAGTTAATCTGGGATAGTCTTTCGCCAATGACAGGAATATTTAAACATAGAACACATCCTTTGTTAAAGCTGCAGATGGTTGTCACGTATTTATTAAGTTTTTTATTTTCTGAGGAAAATCCTTCTAAAAAAGATAAAGAGTCTATAGAAGGAATAAAAAGAATTTTTATTGCTGAAAGTTTTATGCCTATAGGTGTAAAAAAGAGAATAACAAAAAATAAAGAGCAATGGGTAGAGCCAATTAATCCTTGGTTAGTAAATTTCATCAATTTACTTGATCAGTTAATTGAGGAACTTCAGCAAAAACACTTATTTAGTAATGATTTAAATGCGCAAGCCATCAGACAAATAGTCTTAGGTGCAATAATGTGGAGTGCTTTAGGTAAAATTTGGCAAGAAGGGAGCAATCTAAATTTTCTACGGCAGAAAAAATATTTTACAGCTGATTATAACTTAGAACAAGCGAACAAAGTCATTAAAAAAATGTTATATAGTTTTTGTACAGAAGAAGGCAAAAAGGAGTTTATGCGGGTATGGATTGACAACTATTAAAACGTAAAAACCGACTCATTAGATTATGAGGCGGTTTTTTATTTGAAAAGTAGTGCTTATTCCATAGTAATAGCCTGAACAGGGCAGGAATCAGCTGCTTGTTTGATTTTATCCTGATGTGGCGTATAGTCTTCCATTTCAATAACAGAAGCTTTGCCATCATTTAATTTAAATACTTCAGGGCAAATACCTTCGCAAGTTCCGCAACCAATGCATGTTTCTTGATTTACGATTGGTTTCATAAATATATTGTTTATTAGTAAATTAGCCTGCCTGCCCTGTCTGCCGACAGGCAGGCGGCAGGCAGGTTTAATAGTATATTGGTTTGAAATACTAATATATTTTTGCAATACTAATATATTAAACCAATAAACCAATTAACCTAAACATTGATATTCATATTTTAACAAATTTCTAAGATCTCAACAAGGTTGTTTATAATTTAGATATTTATAATTGGCAGAGTGGTCGTTTTCTGTTATTATATATATAAAGCTAATTATATTTTTAAATAATATGTTTCAAAAAATTTTTGGTGCTATTTTAATTATCATTGGGCCAATATTAATTATTAAAACAGATATTTTTTATCGCATGGTAGGTAAGATCGGTTGGGCTGAAAATAAATTAGGTTCAGGCGGAACAATATTGTTAATTAATATTATTGGGTTAATATTAATATTTGTAGGGCTTACCATGGTTTTAGGATTTTTTGATGGTATAATAGGTTTTGTATTTGATCCAATTTTACGAACACAATAAATTTTTATTTTTAATTTTTTCTTTTTTATTTTTAATTTTGTAAACATATGGCAGAACCAGGACAATTTATAAACAGGGAACAAATAATTGCTAAAGCCCAAATTGTTGAAGGTATGAAAGTAGCTGATTTAGGCTGTGGCAATTTAGGTTATTTTATTATTCCTATTGCTAAACTGCTAGGACAAGACGGTAAAGCTTATGCTGTTGATATCTTGAATTCAGCTTTAGACGCAGTGCATAACCAGGCAAAATTAGAAGGAGTAACAAATCTAGAGCCTGTCAGAACTAATTTGGAAAAAGTAGGTGCTACTAATATTCCAGCTGATAGTTTGGATCTGGCGATGTTAATTAATGTTTTATTCCAGAATAAGAATTATAAGGATATTATGGCAGAAGCAGTTCGTTTGATTAAAACAGGTGGCAGGTTATTGGTGGTTGACTGGAAAAAAACAGGTGCTCCTTTTGGCCCGTCAGTGGAGCAAAGAATTGAACCTATGACTGTAAAGACAATTGCCCAAGAATTGAATTTAAATTTAATTGAAGAAACCGAGTTTGGTGATTATTTTTGGGGGTTAATTTTCGAAAAAATTTAATTTGTTAATTCATAATAATTAATATTAAGCAATTATGGTATTTTTAGGTATTGATTGGGGGAAAATATTTTCCATACCGTTTTGGCTTGAAGTAAATCCAGGAGAATTATCCACTTATTTTGAGAGGATTTTTTTGTTTGTTATCTTTGTAAGTTATGGCTGTTATTTCTTAAGTAAATTAGCTCAGAAACAATTAATCAAAAAACGTAATTTTATTCAGGCAAAATTTTGGCAAAAGCTTTCTACTTTTTGTTTGACCATGGCTGTTTCTTTTACTTTTATTTTCTTTTTCCGTTATGAAGCTATCCCAATTTTAGGCGGTAGGTTTTGGGTTTTAATCTGGTTAATTAGTGGTGCTATTTGGTTTGGTTATTTGATTAGATATTATCTTGTTAATATTCCTCATCAGCTAGCTGATTTAGAAAAACGCCAAAAATATCAAAAATATTTTGTTAAAATAAAAAAAAGAAAATAGAATGAATGAATATTAAAAATAAAATAGGAATTTTTGGGCAAGATCTAGCTAAAGATTTTTTACAGCAGCGTGAATATCAAATTTTAACTGAAAATTATTATACACAAGCTGGAGAAATTGATATAATCTGTCAAAAAGATGAGCAATTAGTTTTTATTGAAGTCAAAACTAGAACATCGCAGGAATTTGGGATTCCTGAGCAAGCAATTGATAAAAATAAAAAAGAAAAATTACATAAAACAGCTTTAAACTATTTGCAGGAAAATAAGATTAGTCAGGAAAATTGGCGGATTGATTGCATTGCTATTGAGATTAATAAAGATACTAAAACAGCTAAAATTCGACATCATAAAAATATATATTAAAAAATCCGGTCATTCGACCGGATTTTTATTATCTTTGTTCTTTAAATGTTGATGAACTTGTTTGCTGATGCGCGAAGCAAAATAAGCAGAAGCTGTCCAAAGTGCTAGTTCAATAATCATTTTTGGAGATTCATAATTACAGACGCCTTGCACAATAAAAACTATCACTAAGACTAATATCCAAAGTCCGACATAGATTTCTCCATGGTCAAACTGCCAGACCCAGTGTTTACCACGTTCACGACCATGACCAATAATCCAGCGAGCAGCTTCATGAGAAAAAACAAACGTGGTCAAAATAGTTTCATATACTCTGACAATCCAGCTAGGGACCATTAAATCAAGATGAGCTTGGCTGACATATTGCAGAGTTAAGTAGCCAATAATACTAATAGTGAAAACATCTAGTGAAAATTTTATCCAAACGATTTTACGCAAATAATTAATTATTTTTTTGAGTCTTTTCATTGACAGCCTCCTTGTCTGTTATTAAAAAGTACTATTTGAATAATTAACCATAACAAATAATAGTTATTTAGTCAAGCAGTTAATTAAGTATTGGTATTTGACAAAAATTTTAAATCATTATATACTTTAATTAAGCTAGTTTAAGTATTTTTAAACTAGTTTTATTTTTTAAAATTTTAATTAAAACTATGGATTTACAAGCAATACAACAAACAATCAAACAAATTAGTGCAGAAAAAGGCTTAGCAGAAGAAGCTATTATGGAAACAATTAATTCTGCTTTGGCGGCTGCTTATCGTAAAGATTTTGGAAATAAAAATCAAAATATTATTTTTGAATTTGATCCAGAATCAGGTAAAATGAAAGTTTATGATAAAAAAGAAGTTGTTGATTATCCCGAAGATATTATTGCGGAAATAGATGAAAATGGCCGTGATAAAAAATTTGTTAAAGAAATTGAAGGTCAAGAAGAACCTTTACGTTTTAGTCCTAAGACAGATATTTTACTAGAAGATGCGAAAAAGATTAAAAAAACAGCCAAAGTAGGTGATGAAATTATTATTTCGTTGGAGATCCCAGCTGATTTTGGCAGAATGGCAGCGCAGACCGCCAAACAAGTTATAATCCAAAAAATTAGAGAAGCTGAAAGAGAATCATTATTTAATGAATATAAAGAGCGTGAACATCAGTTAATTAATGGTATTATCCAAAGAAGAGAATTAAGAGGGGTTTTAGTTGATATGGGTAAATTAACAGGCTTAATGCCACCTGAAGAACAAATTAAAAATGAAAGATATAATCCTGGGGAACGGATGAAGTTTTATATTAAATCAGTAGAAAAAACAATTAAAGGTCCAGAAGTTATTGTGTCACGTGCTAGTGCTGAAGTAATAAGAAAATTATTTGAAACAGAAATCCCAGAAATAAATTCAGGGGCAATAGATATTATGTCTATTGCTAGAGAAGCTGGTTCTAGAGCAAAAGTGGCAGTTAAAACTAATCAGGAAAATATTGATCCCATTGGTTCTTGTGTTGGCCAAAGAGGTGCTAGAATTCAGACAATTATTAATGAATTAGGCGGAGAAAAAATAGATATTATAGAATGGGATGATGATATGAATAAATTTATAAGTAATGCTTTATCACCAGCTAAAGTCGTAGCAATTGATCTGAATGAGAAAGAAAAAACAGCTACAGTTACTGTTAATGAAGATCAGCTATCATTGGCCATTGGTAAAGAAGGTCAAAATGTGCGTTTAGCAGCAAAATTAACTGGTTGGAAAATAAATATTTTAAAAGAAACAGCTTCAGGTAAAAAAGAAAAAGTAGAAATAGAAGGCCAAGAACAGGAAAAAACAGCTAAAAAAGAAAAGGAGGAAGAAAAGACTAAGAAAAAAACAACTACAAAAGCAGCCAAGAAAAAAACCACTACTAAGAAAAAGGCTGAAGAGAAAAAAGAAACCAAAACTAAAAAGAAAACAGTAACTAAGAAAAAAACAACAAAGGGGTCTGTTAAGACTAAAAAATAATTTAGCAAATAGCAAATACTATGTTAGAACTCTATAATTTGATTTTTTACCAACCACTTTTTAATTTTTTAATCTGGTTATATAATATTGTGCCTGGGAATGATATTGGTTTAGCCATTATTATCTTAACATTGGTTATTCGTGGATTATTGTTTCCTTTATATTATCAATCTATTAGATCCCAGCGGGCTTTACAGGAAATACAGCCTAAAATTGAAGAATTAAGAGAAAGATTAAAAGACAAAAAAGAAGAATTAGCTAAAGAAATGATGCTTTTATATAAGAAAGAGAAAGTAAATCCTTTTTCTTCTTGTTTACCTTTAATAATCCAGTTGCCCTTTTTAATAGCTGTTTATCAAGTTTTTCGTCACGGCTTAAATTCAGAAAGCCTTGATTTATTATATCCTTTTATAAATAATCCTGGGCATATAAATTCAATTTCTTTAGGTTTAATAGATTTGGCAGTGCCTAGTGTGGTATTAGCTTTTTTAGCTGGCGCTGCTCAGTTTTGGCAAGCAAAAATGATGGTAATTACTAAACCCCCAGTGATTAAAGGTAAAGAAATCGCTGGCTCAAAAGATGAGAAAATGCTAGCAAGCATGAATAAACAAATGGTTTATTTTATGCCTGTCATCACTATTGTTATTGGGGTAAGTCTACCAGCAGGTTTAACCTTATACTGGTTTATTACTACTTTATTAATGGCTTTGCAGCAATTGTGGATGTTTAAGAAAAAGAAAAAGGAACAGATTGAAAAAGATCAGCAACTTGAACAAGAAAATAAGCCAAAACAGATTATTGAAGTTACTAAAGAACCAGAACAACAAAATCAATAATAATATGTTGATTAATGAAAAACAATTTAAAAAAGTGCGAGTGGAAACGCAAAGTGGTCAATATTTAGGACGTTTAGTTGGTTTTGACTTAGAAACTGATACTGGTAAAATTATTAAATATCAAGTTAAATCTCAAAATTTTATTGCAGCTTTATTTAGTCCTAGACTATTGGTTGATAAAGAACAAGTAATCAGTTTTGATCAGAACAAGATGATTGTTGCTGACAGCTTGATTAAGGATAAACAATCATTGCATGAATCAGTTGAAAAAGTAGAAGAACTGAAAAATACTGAACCGGTAATAACTAGTGAAAAGTCTTAAACATTAATACATTTTACCTCATGACTAAAGACTTAAAGGATGTTTCATTTTTAGAGCTTTTTATTATCAATACAATTACATATTTTGATATTTTTGATTATCCTGTGACTCTGACTGAGTTGCGGGATTTTATTTTTACTGGGGGAATGGATGGCCAGAAATTTACTATTACTGAAATAAAAAAAGAATTAGATAAAAGTCCCAAACTTAAAAAACTGATTAAAAACAAGCAAGGCTTTTATTTTTTAAAAGGCAGGCAAAAGATAATTGAGATACGGTTGAATAGGTATAATATTTCCAATCAAAAATTTAAAATAGTTTTGCGGGCAGTCAAACTTTTTAAATATGTACCCTTTATTCGTTTAGTAGCAGTATGTAATAATTTGGCTTACTGGAATGCTCGTAAAACTAGTGATTTAGATTTATTTATTATTACTGCTCCCAATCGAATTTGGCAAACACGTTTATTTTTATTGATTTTAATTACCATATTAGGTTTAAGACCACCCAAACAAAAAGTTGAGGATAAATTATGTTTAAGTTTTTATATAACAGAAGAAAACTTGGATTTACAAACAATAAAAATTACTGCTGAAGATGTATACCTTGTTTTTTGGCTGGCTACTTTATGGCCGATTTATGATCGGGGAGAATATTATCAAAAACTAATTACTATAAATGAAAGTTGGTTTAAAAAATATTTGCCAAATTGGCAAATGAGACAACCCAATTTGCGGCATAGGATAATTGATAATAAGTTTAATTTATATACTTATAAATTTCGGGAATGGTTATTAGGCGGTTGGCTGGGCAATATTGTGGAAAATTTTGCCAAATGGTTGCAATTTAAATTAATGTCCCAAAAGAAAAAAGACATGGCTATTAATGATGATACGCGGGTGATTATTACTGACCAGATGTTAAAGTTTCATGAAAATGATCGCCGTTTAGAATTTTTAGAAAAATTTGAAAAAAATCGCAAAGAACTATTAAATCAAATTTAAAACAAATAATAAAACCGGAGAAGTTAATCTCCGGTTTTTTGTTATTCATTATCCAAAGTAATTTCTTGGATGCAGCCCTCCAAACTAAAATAAAGGGTTTTATTTGTTTGCCTAAGGCTGAATAAGTATGAGCCGACTTTAATAACAGGTGTAAGCAAATGGATTAGATTGCTAAAAGCTTCTGGCTCAATTTTATTGCGAAAAAAAATAATTTCTTTTTCTTGTTCCTTTCTACTTGGCTTTTCTCCTAGTCGTAAGAATGAATCTGAACGAGGCGGTTGTATAGGCTGAGTCAGACGTAAAATATTAATTAAGCTGATATGCTTTTTAACTGTTACTTCATCAATCGCTGCAATTAAAATTTTATCAGGCTGTTGCTCTGTTTTGCCTTGGTGGATTTTTGTTAATTGTCCCTGATCATCAACTATTAGGTCATAAAACAGAAAATCCCAGATTCTTTGCCTCATTTTTTTAGGAGACATTTCTTTGGTTTCCAAAGAAATATTAACATCAGCCCCATAGTCGCGCATTATTAATTTACAGGCTGGTAAATTAAAGACAGTCAGACTTTCTTGGTTAGCGGCTTTAATCAAGTAGTTTAAAAAAGCCTGATTAAGCAAAGTTTTCTGTTTTAAGGCTCTTTTAAGCTTACTTTCACATTCAGCGACTTGCTTGTTAACTGCTTTTTTACGAAGAAATTGCGTTTTTAAAGCCTGATAGATTTCAGGATTTTTTTGCTGATCCAATAGTTGGCGGGCTTCATTGATTTGTTTTGACTTCGTTGCACTACCGCCTGGCTTGTCAGGATGATAAATGTTTTGCATGGCTTTAAATGCAGATTGGACTAAAATTTCAATTTGGTTATCATTAAGGGTACGAATAACTTGAGGATCTAAACCAAGTAAACGAAATGGGTTTTTTGTTTTAGCCATCTCTTTCCTCCTCAGTTATTGCGTCATTGTCAAAATCATCTTCCTCATCAACCAGGTCATCATCTAAACAGGAATCAATTATTTCTGATTCCTCGTTTTCTGAGTCATTATCTGAGGGTTCTTCTTGATTTTTTTCACCCGATGGTTTCGTTGAAAATTGTGATTTAGCAGAAAAATGACGATGTTCTGGATATTCGTGTCTGCCTTTTTCCATTGGTATTTGACTGCAGGTTTCCAGCCAGTCTAAAACAACTTCCAAACAAGCAGTTTTCATTTTATAAGCGATTTGCAAGATTGTTTTTAGCTTAATATCAGGGTAAAGCTTATCATAGTGTGGATTAGCTTTTACTAGAAGATTGCAAGCTTCATTAATTTTTTCAGCCAAAAACTCAGCATCAAGCGCAACATCAAAAAAATTATCTTGAAAAATAATTATGTTGATCAGAGAAAATTGATTGTCAGCTTGAGTTAAAATTTCTCTGGTTTCCAAAAAAATTTGAACTTCTGCAATGCTTAGGTTTTGTTCAAGTAAAGATAAAAGAGTAGGCATTTTAGTGGAATATTCATTTTTTAATTCCAATAAAGTTTGTAATTGCCTTAGAGTTAAATTATTTTCCCTACAAATCCTGAGTAAATATTTTTCAGTATGGCCAGCTAAAATCGCAGTTTCCCGGCTAATATGAGTTGGCACCTGATCCAGACTAACTTGCTTGTCAATCGCTGACAAAGTTGTATCAGCAGAGGATTTTTCTGGTTTAGTTGGCTTAATTGTTTTCTTTTTGTCAGTGTCTTTTGGTGACATGCCGTATAAAATACTTTTATAAGCATCCTCAAAATCTTCAGGGGACATGCCTAATAAATTACGGTTGGCAATAGCCTGTTTAATTTGTTCGGAAGCGAGTGGGTTATTATAAACAGGGTCATTAGCTAAAACAGATTCATTAATATTAGTGATTTGTATTTGGCTAATGTCTGTTGCCATTAGGTTTTGATATTGGAAAAATATCGCATCAATCAATCCTTTTTTTTGAGACAATTTAGTGGTGATAGTCACAATAAAAGCTTTTATTTTATCCATGGTTCCTCCCTTTACTTGATAGTTAAAACAAAATAAAATTAAAATTTCAATGTTCAAATTTTATAATAGAGCTTAGCATTTTTATTAAGCAAAGTCAAGCTGTTTGGCGCTCTGGCAGGACGGTTTTTTAAAACCGTAGAGACCCCACCTATGTCGGGGTCTCTACAAAAAACATTTTTGTGCCTGCCAGCGCGCTTTTCTATTTTAAAAGCGCCAAGGTTTTACCAAGGCGCTTTATATTTTTTTATTTTATACTCTTTTCATTTGCACAAGAGTTGTTAGAATCCATTGGACACGGATCTAATGGCGGTGGTGCATTGATTGTATAGCCAATAGGATAAGTGGTTGTGTCACCAACACACAGTGTGTTAGTAATTGTATTATCTGGCAACATATCCATATCTGTATCTAAGTAGAAATCCAGAATTTTCCAGGCACTAGGATCAATGTCATTACAGTCTTGGTTACAAAAAGTGACATAATCCTTATCTTGATCAACATCGTCATCAGCTA
>Ga0180437_10009432_pt1 | contig 12093 bp, 32 predicted proteins | sample SS_ome_4_FD_132410 | JGI IMG/M metagenome (GOLD analysis project Ga0180437, IMG submission 132410) | Hypersaline lake sediment archaeal communities from the Salton Sea, California, USA - SS_3_D_1 metaG | ecosystem: Environmental > Aquatic > Non-marine Saline and Alkaline > Hypersaline >... | reverse complement strand
GGAGACCCGGCGCTCTCGATCCAACCATCACCATCTAGAATCTTTTCTAGCAATTGAAATCTAGGGATTTTATAACTCTGACTGGTAGTCTGCGCCCAATATCCGCTATGCTCATTAGCGGTCTCAAGTACATCCCTAATCATACTGTTAGAGATTTCGACCGGAACTGTAATATTCATTTTATGCCCTAATTTAGTAGACCCTTTGTTTTCCCACCACCAATCGCAGCTCTGCTAAGATTTACACGCTTACCAGCGGCCTTGCCTTGCTTGTAGCCACTACGATCATAGCGTGATGAGGCTTTTCTTTTGCGCAGGTTTAGTTTGGCCATGGCCCGCTTAAGCTCCTCGTTATCCTTCTTTACAAGGACAAGGGCTTTAGTTCCCTTGTATTCTTCTTCTACTTCCTCGGCAGCTTCACGCAGGCGGGAGGATACAGCATCTACTGCACCCAATTTAAAGTTGTTTGAAAATGTTTTTCCACCGCCACGGTTGGCAAGCATAGCTACCGAACACATAGCCTCAATCTGTGAGGCTACAGCGTGATAAAGGTATGTAACAACCTCAATATCGGATGGCCTACCAACAACAACTAGTTGCCTTTGCCAATCACCATCAACAAACACACCATCCCAATATACATCACAGCCATTGGCGTTGCAAATACCTTTTGCCAGTGATCCACGCCAAGTGATTGCGCGAGCGCCAGTATACAGGGGCTTATCGCCCTTTGTAATTAGTTCTCGTGCATCTTTCTCGGCCGAGGCATACACATCAGCCATAGTCAGCCGATGCTGGCTGAGCAGCTTCTGAGCGGCCTTATAAGCCGCAGCAGCCTCGTTTACATTTGTATTGCCATCAGAAAGTGATAGCAGATTCTTTACTTTGGACAGAACTTGTGTGCTCATGATTTCTTCTTTTTGGCCAGATCCATTCCGGCAAAGACAGCCTTAAGAACTACGCCTTCGTTTTTCTGGATTTCTCTAAAACGATGTTCCGACATAATCGATCTTGTTGAGTTAGAAATCCTCATTGCAAGCTCGTTCAATGCCATAACAAATCCGCTCAGGTCAGCATTGCGGATTGCCGCCATGCCAAACTCTAGGGCCAGCTCCTCTTTAAGCTCTTTATATCCCTCATTGAGGATTTTGCTAGCAGCATCATTGATATCCAGATCTAGCTGTTTAAGATTCCTCTTGGTCTCTTCGCTAACCTGTTTGTAATAATCTTCAGAAGATAGATCCTCAGAATCAGGCCCTTCTTCGTCACAATTGACAATTAGTCCCATTTTGCTTCCTGCCCTGTCTCTGTATCAATGGCAAGCACCAGGCCGCCACAGATATTGTAATTGTAATCCAGAAGCTCTTTTGCCTCTTTTGGATCGTCAGTTGCTGCAATTACTTGCAGATGAGTAAAGGTTACAGTGCCACTGAAACCAGTAAATGGTGAGCCGCCTACAATGATGTATCTCATCGCTCATCCACTTCGACAGACCAAGTTTCTACAACAGCTTCCTGATCTGGATCGTTCAGCAACTCATGTCGATACAGCGCACAATATTCTACTCCAAGATAAGATCCATCTTTTCAGGAACTTTATGTGCCTCATCATAAGACACTTTGAGCTTGACTAGAAAGTGTTTCATTTTATCTCCGACAGCGGCATACCACGCGTAATATCAATGGTATCCTCTTTCGGATCATAGACCGCAGAGAAAGATACCCATTCGGCATTTTCCACATCATCAGTGAATAGCCATTCGGACTCATCCTCTGCGATAGCTTCCAACACCTTTACACAGGCTTCTTCATCACGCTTCTTGACTTTTCCCTTTACCTGAAGCTCTGCCGCTTTCGTTTTGAAAGTTTCAGCAATAGCTTTCAGATTATCTGGAAAGCCATCCCAAGTCATTCCAAGAATGGTTCTGAAATGCTTGGTCGGATCGGTCTGCGCACAGACCGCAAAAACTGCTGCAGTTCCCATTACTTACTCCGCCTCAATCAACCCACCAATCATTGACGCATTGCGCCATTTTTCTGGTGTCATTCTTTCAATAGCTGCGGCCACATCTTCCTGCCCTTTACTACGAAGAATCTTCGCCGCTTTAGCAGGCTCTTCCTCCCAGGGGCGATTCATGAATGAGTCCTGAATAACAGGCAAGAATGTATGCTCATTTTTGTTCCTTTACGAAATCCAGATCAAACTCTCCAGGCTCTGGACGATCCATTGCATCATACCGCCGAGCGGCCTCTACATATAGATAATCGTCGGGAGATTCGCCCCAAATTGGAGAGCAGATCGCATCTTCGCGACAGTATGCAAGATCCTCACCATCTCTAATTAGACGGTAAGTAACCTTATCTGGCTCTACATTTGACTGATTAACGGCCAAAATATAGCCTTCGAATTTTCCTAGGGAAATCACAACCCCAGCTTCCTATCTCGATATTGCTCATACTCGTAATCACAAGTACAATTAGCGCGGAAGCCTCCCTTGCAATTACAAGGCTCTAGACACTCTTCACAAAGAAGATCGTCACTCCCAGGACCATATCTTCGGCGGGGAGGATGCCTTAAATCGTCTGACTCTTTCCCACAAGCTGCGCATCGATTTCTTATCGAAAGCCTCATCTGCTTTCCTCCATGTTAACCAAGCTTAAAATCTTTGCAACTTCATCTTCTGGTTCCGGCTCTAGCACTTCATCCAAAGTTGCATTGTACTCCACATCATCCACCACTGCGGTATGAATGAGAGTGAGATCATCTCTGCCAGCTTTAATTGCTTCATCCTTGTAAAGCTTCATGGCGGCAAGAGCGCGGTTTGCACACTTTCTATCCTCGGTACCGGCCAGCGGTTTGAACTTATTTTCGCCAGCAGACTCGGTTACCTCTACTAGTACCCACGACTTTTTCATCACGCCACCTTAAAATACGCCGCCACCAATGCGAGCAGTATAACTACCCACATCATAATATACGCACCAAAAACTACCCATCCAATTATCAGGCCAAGGCCCGGATTGCGCCCACCTGGTGCCAACTTTTCTAAAAGAAACTTCACTTTGCCCATCCAAATTCGAGTTCATCGTCTTCTATTTTGAGAACTTTTGTGGTAGTTGTGTTGCGAAACCACCTCTCGCCCTTCTTAATTGGCCAAGATATGATCATCTGCCGGCCCACTTCTGGGCCTGCAATGTCGGTAAACTCCCTAAACTTATTTGTAATCCCAGTATCGTTGTCAGGATTTTTTGTCTCAATCCAACGAATCTTTCCGTCCAGGATTTCATAAGTAGTGTTTTTAGTTTGTACAATCATTGTAAAAATACAGCATAGTTTTTAACTGGAACTATGCCAGAAAACCAGTCGCTATGTCCTCAGTCATGTAGGCACCTAGCCGCAATTCAGTCCTCTCGCAAGCTGTTTCAGGAGACACGCTAGGTTTTAGTGAGCGACCAAATCACGCCCAAAATCTGTGCCACTGTTGAGGGGTAAGGCGTCGTGGCCCTCCTTATTGTTATTCCCCGCTACCAGCCGCATCTAGGGATAGTGCGAAATCCCACTGATAGCAACACTATTTTCTTTTCAACCTCATGCTGCCATCTTCAGATTGCCCTTGGAGGCTTCTAGACCAATCTTCAGAGCACGGTCGGTCATCTGAGCACCAATTCCGGTGATCATGTTGTCCAGACGAGCATCACTGTTTCGACCACGCATGTGCGAGATAAACTCGGTAACAGCATTGTATGCCATCCACCAAGTGTCCTTCACGGCCACAATGTCAGAACCAGTGCCCTCCTCGAAAAGACGCATCAGAGTGCCAAGAGGACGCTTCGATTCCTTGTTGACCTCCTTGTCAACATCGACCTTCTCTTGAAGAACCTGCTGGAAGTAGCTTTGCAGGTGCTTTTCATCAGGCACGTTGTGAAGTGCAAGCTCGCGGAACTTCTCGACATTCTCCAGAAGGATGCCTTGCATTGCACCAACTTCCTCTCGAATCTCTTCCGCCTTCATGTGGACAAGCTTCCGATGCTTGGCGCGGAATTTCTTTGCCAGCTTGGACTGCATTGCCATCTGTACGGTATTGTTACAGACAACTCGCACAGTCGTTGGGAAAGCCCGGAAAGCAAGCTTGCCATCATGACCATTGATGATCAGCACATACTGGCAAACGGCGTCATCCTTCACAACCTCGACAGGATCGCGGGTCATCTTTGCAAGCAGCCAGAAACGAGAACCACCATAAATGGCGCCACCAGTTTCCACCGTACAAGCTCCACCTTCCACCCAGGGCTTCAGCCAATCAACGCATTCATGGTCCTGAATGATGGTATAGTCAGGACCAACAATGCCCAATCTGTGACCCTTAGCATGGCCATTCTCATCGAGAACAGGCACACCATTTGCGTCCAGAAGCGGGCGCCAAGTTTGCTGCACTTCGGGAATCTCGTATCCCGTAATAGCACATTGTACTGCTCGAAGGCTAATGGGAACATTCGCCTCCAAGTCCTTTTTGACCGTTTCCAAGTCTGGATCATCCGTCCAAGGATCGGTATTCGTCCAAGAGTCGTGCCAAGGTCGGTCAGCTTCAGTACGTTTACGGTACTTCATTCTGTACACGCCATCGGCTCTCTTCGCCAATTCATGAGACATATTGTTTTCCTTGTTTTCCTTTAGGTTGCAACCTTTTGTGTTGCGGATACTGTAAGTTTAACCACCCACCAGCACCCGCGCAAGTCTTTTCTGAAATTTTTACAACTTGACACCAATTTCCAGAAGTCGGCGCTTGACATCCGGCCAGTGCTTGATTCGATTAGCTTTTCTCTGAAAAAGACGCCCAACCGCAGCAGCCTCAACGATTAGCGGGGACGCCTCGGGCTGGGATAAAAATGGCAACTCCTCGTAAGAAGAATAGTTGTCTAATAGTCTTCATCGTCAAACTCTCGATGCTTTTTCTTTTTACGCCTTCGGCGCCGAGATTCCTGCCTCAATTGGTTTGCAATTTCGACAGAGATATCTAGATCTTCTTCGAAATTGTACTGGCGGTCTTCTTTATCTCTGTGTCGGGCCATATGTTCTCCAAGTTAGTACCCAAATCTGATCTCTGATTGACGCTCCCTAATCTCGCTGTAATGATCTTGAAGAGCTTCTTCAGCTGCTTTTTTCTGTTCTTTTGAACAGCCGTCCCAATCTACGGTAGGTTCAGTTGTTCTTCCATTACAGCGACGACAGGTCTCGTCATAGACTCCGCTGAAATAATCTTCAGCAAATCCAGGATCTTCTGCAAAATCTTCCGGGGACAGGCCATGAGCATCAATGCTTGGATTAACATGACTGCCACGACCATCACAGAGGCCACAAACCTCCCATTTGGCGGGAACAACAATTAACTCATCATCCTCACCATAAAAAGAAAATTGCATACGCTCCTGATCAAAGGACTCGTACCAACTCCCACAAATACCTTCTGAATCTCTTGCGTCCATTGCTGCCCCTTAGCGAATCGGACGGCAAGCGTCCTCTTTAGCCCACTCCAGAATTTGATCATGCAAATCTGTCACTTCAGCGAGAACCTTAATGGGACAGTTTTCCCCCTTACACATAGTGTTGGGCGCTTCGTGGTACATACTACTTACCACCAGGCGCCTTATCAGCCCAATATGGCACTCTTTTTGCAAGTTCGGCAACAAGCTCTTCGGCGCTCATTTTGGTGTCGGTTCCACCAGAAAGTCCAAAATGATTAGCTAGCAGTGTACCTGGTGGGATGGGCTGTTCTTCCGTCGTTGGGCAGGCATTGATGCTGACAATCTCCCAGTCGGCATCTGCCTCATTGTCATTATCCTCGGCAAGAGTTTCGTGAGAATAGAGCACAATCTCTACACGTTTTGCCGGGATCTTTTCTCCATCAACCACCCAAACGTGCTTTCGAGGGTCTTCTCCCTCTCTTCTGGCAGAAAATTCTCCAGCAAGCTTATCGCCCTCTTTTAGCTGAATAGTGCTAGAATAAAATCCGTCTGGAGCAACAGGAACGAGAATTACACCATCACGATATCCCGGTGTTGCATGATTAAATCCTCCATACACCAAAGCAAGCAACTCATACTCATGACCATCGAAGTATGAGTATTGGCTTTCTTTTGTATGCCTTCCGCGTGCAAATTTTGTCATTGCAATTGTAGTCATATTTGACACCTTTCCTAGTGGGTCCACTCAGACTTGAACTGAGAACCAACGGGTTAAAAGCCCGCTGCGCTACCATTGCGCCATGGACCCTGGTGTCCCGAATATCAAGCTATCGGGACCAATAGCCGCTACTCTGCCGTCCTAGCCCTGCTTTGGTAGCCGTCACAGGGAGCTAAATCTCAACGCTTACAGAAAAATTATTCTTTGCACCATAATCGCACGTGGGGTAGCCTCTAGTTTGTCTGAAATCGTCCACATCGATTTTGGTCGTGCCAAAGTACTTGCTAAGTTCCAAGAATGATTGGAGGTTGATCTGAGGACTTTCGGATGAGCAGGAAAAGCGTTTCTTTTTCTTATTAGACCATGAACCCGAAACCTTGCGCCGAAATGTTTTCTCAACCATTTCGATATCTTCTTTCGTAATCTTCATTGTTCCTCAGACAGGCAATCAAGATATATTTTGAGCGCCAACAAATCAACAGATGCCTTCGTCACTGGCGACGCAAGGTGTCCACAATCTTTCGGAGGTTGTAATTTTCCAGGCTTCACGGTCGGATTCTCCTGCGCATACCCCTAAATTTTCTCTTCCGTACCATTTTGCTCCAGGTCTTTCCTTCTTCCCTGGATACTCCTAGCAGACGAGGTAAAACACTTTCATACGTTTCACCATCATCGTGCCAATATTCTTCGCTGATTGCAACCCCAACCTTGGCAACATCATGCCAAGGAAACCCACGTAGGCCAAGCTTGTGCTCAACATTAGCCCAGCCCGAAACAGGATGCTTGAATGGCGACATCACAGCATGACACATTCCCCATCCCACACGATTTTCATTCGCACCATCCATGCAGTGACTAGAAGGATATCTCCAGACAATTTCGCCCTTGTCGCGCCACTTGACATAGTTTAGCCAAGTGCCACAATTCAACCTCAACCTATCACCACCACCGAATCCCTGAAGCTTCTTGACCATGTTGGGCCAGTCTACAAGATCCGAATGGTAATCAATGTGCTCAATTCGCCTACACCTACTCCGATTCACATCGTCCAGCATGTGATGATGGGCTTGAACCACCAAAATAGGCACTCCAAGCGAGAAAAGCTTGTTGAAAAACTTTGTACATAGGGACCTAGAATTTCTCCCAAAGCCCCAGTAATCCAAATCTACCGATAAATATGTGGCGCTCATCTAACTCCTCCAGACCGTTTTTGCGACGGTACACTCTCGGTCTTGCGAAATTTTAGATCCCAGTGAAATCAGACACTTACCGATGAACAATCACCATCGCATTCATCTGTTACATTGAGGCCTCTTGCCACTTGATTAAGCGCAGCCTGCCTATCAAGGATAGCTGCTTTTCCGACCACACGCAGATAGTCTTTCAGGCGATAATGTGCATCATCGCATAGAATCTCTGCCTCACGCTGATCGCGATACAGCTTTGCTCTTTCTTCGTCAGTCACTGGATTCTCTCCAAAAAAGCTTCGTGCTTTTGAATAGATGCTCATCAGAACAAAAAAGATGCAACCATCCCGCTAGCATGCTGGCGCAATATCTTTCCCAAAGCTTACATGCCTGCTCTAACATAATGTAGTATCCCTTGTCTCTGAAGATTTTTTGAATCCTTTTGGCATCCTCTACATAGTCGCCACGCTCGCCAACATCATATAGGATGGCAATTTTCATCGTTCTCCCCACTTATCTGGAAGTTGTGTTTCATGTAGCAGCCGCAGCTTCTCCACAAGTGCAAAGGTAGTTGAGATTGACTCTTTGCTGGGCTTGATACCATCCCTCCAATTCAGCAACTGACCTTCAATTCCCTGAAGAATTGCGATGGCTTGCTGCTTGGGCGTATCCTGTTTAAAGGATGGATCTGGTCTCGCTGCCGGGCACTTGTCAACATCCACCAATTGGTCGTCAGGACAAAGGTGCGAGAAATGCTGACACCGCACAAACTCGTCAGACTCAAAAGGTGGCTCAGCAAAATAGCTTTGACGATACTCGGATGGAACCGCCCTATAACGATGACAATCGTTTCTCCATGGGCAGCCATGGCCTTTGCACATCGTGATATCAGGCATGGGGAATCCTCACAAATCCATCGAGGAACGGAAGCACCCAAGGCGCAAACTCCTCAGCATATCTCCCGACCAAATCCTTGGCCTCTTGAAATGATGAGCCCTGAGTTGAGTAAATCTCAGCATAAGTCTCATCACCGCGAAGCTTGGTTAGATGTTTTGCCGGCTCGGAATAAATCCGAGCACTGGTAACTACAGGAATCGGGCCGCGTGTATTTAGTGTAACACACAAGTAAGCTGAAAACATTCTGTGTACCTCGACTAACCTATGACTATAGGAAATTGTTGGTGCTATTTGTTTCGTCAATGGTGAAGTTATAGAAGGAAGCACTCAACATAGCCTGTTTTTGTCATAGGCTAGTCGGGATACACAGAAACTGTGTACCCCTAGACTCTATTTCAAGTCGTGCTCCAACAGCACGATCCCTGGAACCTGCGCTCGATTTTGTGGAGCTTGAACAACTTGTCGATGGGCATCTTCTTGCGTTCGCTCCAGCAGATGTCTTTCAGGTGCTTGTGGACTTCCCGCAAAGCGGGCAATACGCTGTTGGGGTCGGTGTGATCGAACATGCTACTTAATTGAGGTTTTAACTTGGCAGATCACTCGCCAAGATCGATGGGCTCCAGCTTCTCCTTTTCTCGTTGCTTCTTGAGGGTATCCTTTTCATTCGCAACACCATTGCGACTCTTGGTCGAATAACTCTGCGGAATCAAAGGATATTTCTCTGAAGACTCAGGCTCAGGCTCTGTGTAGGCAGAACCATCTGGCTCCAGAGAGAGTTTTACCTCTTTCTTTGGGGCAGCCGCGCAACCAACCAACAGAACCAGCAAGAACGGTAGATACTTCATCTTTCTTTTCCTATGCAGCTTTGTCCTGACATTTCAGAGCTTTTTGCAGGAGGCGTAGCGCCTGCCTGTGATCGATATTGTTGAGCAATAGCTCAATGTGCTTACGGGCCAAGTCGTAATCCTTGGTACCGTAGATCTTCAGAGGGTCTTTTTCATTGGGGCGCCGCTTCAGCTTCTTGTACGGAGTAACGTGCGCCATTGATCGTTCTTTGGTCAGCCAGGTGATCGTTCTTTGGTCAACCAGGCGGAAAACAAATCCGTCTGCATTGTGAATGGTGACGGAATCATCCACAAATCGCTCACCATCCTGGCGAGCTTCGGGACAACTCTTCATCACGTAGAGAACGGTATTCAGCCGAGCATTAAGCTCATGTTTCGATTCCTTAAGTGTTTTCATTTTACTCCTAAAAGTTGCAGCAGCTTATCGATATGAATCTGTCGAATGTACGAGCACATTGAATTACACTTACCAGAATAGTAAGAGAACAATGCGCCTGGACATTTAGTCTTTGTTGCAAGTAGCGCGAAGTCCTTTCGCGTACCTTCAGGGCCAATTTCTCTGGTGATACGTAGATAATCCTCGCAAACTTCAACAATGAATCTTTCCAGCTTTAATCGAAGCCTGAGGAGATCGTCCTGGTATTCTTCAAAGTAAGACACCCACTCATCCGTTTCACCAGCAACGGCTATCTTGAGCAGATCCTTGTGAGTTACTTCATTGCCCTTTGCATGGTGCAGAGCAACATATGCAGGACATTTTACTTTGATTCGGTTGAAGTTGCCATCCACAACCACATAGCCCTCTTGAGAAATGGGGTCCATGTGGTCAAATGTTGCGGCAATCTCCTCCATAGAGGAAAGATTGAAAGATTTTACGACTTCGACCTTGCCAGGAAGGTGTTTTGCACCCGCTTCTGCCGAGATTTCCTTCCCAGAAACCAGATTTCTGGCGCCAATTAGGACTATCTTGCTTGTGGCGTGCCTAACTACGATCCGGTTAAGCGGGCCCATCATTTCAAACATGAAGCAGAAATGAGGGTATACTTGCTTAAGATCCTGCTGCCAAGTGGTGGCAGTGGAGAACTCGCTTGGTGAAAGCATCCTGTTTGCTATGCGCCAAAAGTATTCTGCAAAGGTTTTGGGCAGATCGTAAACTTTATTACTTATCAAAGGGACGAGCAACCACAGCCCAATCATTATCCTCATCGAGGATAAGTCCTCGACATTCTTGGGAAATTCGCTCGCCCATGGGAGAATCAATCATATGGTACTTGAGACATACCAGATTGGGGTATTCCCCGTGCCTGCGCGCAATGATCTTATACTTCTCTTCGAGCGCCGCCAGACCTTCAGAGCGGAGAAATTTTTGAACTTCAAGTTCCATCAGCTAAGCTAAATTCCATTATTCACAAGGAATGTAAGGGGCCTCGGCCCTAAGCTCATCAAACGTTTTCTGATCTTCAGAGGCAGGCGTACCAAGAGTATAACGCGAACCTGAGCGTGTCACAAGGACTTTTCCATTTTCTTCCGAATCGACCAATGGGGAGGTAGTAATATGATTTCTATCACCCTCTACCCATGTAGCAATTCCCTGAAGTCTCCAGCGACGAAGTTCCGGTGGAGTATATGCGCCACCCGTTAAAATGATCACCCAATTGTCAACTACTTTTTCTTCCATTTTCTCGCCTCTTGAGAGTTAAACGCTCAAACCTCTCAGGGTGATCAATTCGCTCGTCAATCCCAGCCTTTGCATCTTCTGGCGAATCGAATGGGATTTGTAGATAATCCCAGTCATTAGGCGGGCTGATAAGCCAATACCACTTGAAGTCGTAGATTCCCCACCCTCTATGTTTTATTTTGCAAACTCGAACGATTCCTGCTCACCAGGAACCACAGGAATGGTCACATCGAAATGTTGACCGTTTGCAATAGGCTTGCCATATGGCGCCAGCTCATCCAGAACATCCTTCAGAGAAGTAGCAATGCCATACCACAAAAGTCCGTTTTGCTGTTCGCCTGCTGGTTCCCAATCATCGCCCAAAGTTGAGCGAGCATCCCGTGCAGACTCTTTGTCTGCAAAGACAAGGCCCACACCAACCCATCGAACGCCTTTGAAAGTGTGATACTTAATCTTACCTCGACCCTTGACAATGTTTTTCATACCTCTACTCCTGAAAAGGGAACTATATTCGCGTACTTAGCTAGCGCACGAATAGCACCCATCATATCATTGGCAGCAATACAATACTGCCGATGCAATTCTACATCACCAGCAGCCCAGGCACTATCTGCCTGATGATGTAGCAGACGCATCTTACCCTTCATCTTTTCGATGAGGATGCGGTAGAATTTTTCGTTCATTTGGGAAAGGGCATTCCCTCTAGGGAATATTCATCCGACCCCATGGCCTTGCAGTATTCACAGTCGCCGGACGGCTCTGATACTTTCTTGTACTTTCCACAAGATGGGCACTGTGAAGATCCCCACCCGCACTCCTTGCATTCTGTGCGTTCAGAGTTATTTTCCGTACCACATTGAGGGCAGACGTAGATGACTTTCTTTGTAAATTCCATGACTTAACCCTCCGACTCATCTGCTCTTTCCCAATTGATCAGAGTTTCAGGATCAACACGAGCATCATACCCATGGCCAACTTTATCCAAATTCCGTGCCCGAATACCCACATCACCAAAGCGACTGTAAACTGTCACCAATACTCTGGTGCCAGCTTCCACTTTGCGGATAGGGTTAGCTCAGCCCACATGAAAACATTTTCCCACTTGCCGGGGTTTGGCCCTTTGCCTGTCTTGAACAGGAAATTTCGATACGGCCAGTTATGGGCCTCGCGCATTAGCTCTAGTGCTTTATCCCTATCCATTACATCCTCCGATTGGCATACTAAGTGGGTATCTCGTTTGGGTTGGGAGTGATACTTTTTTAATATGCCAAGCGGAACACATAATGTGTCCCTAAGTCTTGTTTACT
>Ga0180437_10009431_pt1 | contig 12093 bp, 7 predicted proteins | sample SS_ome_4_FD_132410 | JGI IMG/M metagenome (GOLD analysis project Ga0180437, IMG submission 132410) | Hypersaline lake sediment archaeal communities from the Salton Sea, California, USA - SS_3_D_1 metaG | ecosystem: Environmental > Aquatic > Non-marine Saline and Alkaline > Hypersaline > Sediment... | reverse complement strand
TAACATAGGCCAGCTTATCACCTGAAGGGGACCAGGCGAGGCAGCATGCATCCATTTCTGCGTCGTACCTCTTGATGTTAGCAAGCTCTGTCATTTGATTGGGTTCTGACACCAGCCCGACAGTCCCGTCCGCCATGATGACAGCTAATCGATGCTGTCCCTGGGAATCGACTTGTGGAGACCATCTGGCTTCGAGCACCCCACCCTGGATCCATTTTGTGCTTATATCTGTCCGGAAGTCATAAATCCAAAGGGTGTAGTCGCCAATCCACATGTCAAGATCTTCTGGTCCGGGGATGTATTCCGTTCCATAGAGTAACTTTGCAGTTTGATTACTATAATCCCAGAGCAAGCCCTCTACAGGAGAACGTGCTGAAATGGGTTCAGAAGATCCACCGCACTTAACCCAGAAGGAACCGTCTAACCATCGATCTTCGCTGGGTGGGTATACCTGGTCTGGATAAGGCCTGCATTGGCCAGGGAGATCAGGTGGGGGAGGCTCTGTTGGGGTCATCTCTGGCGGTGTTTCGAGAGTGGGGGTTGTGGTTGAAATCTCCTCCATCACCTGTGTCTCTGTCGGTGATTCCGTTGGTGTCATGTCTTCCGCAATCGGGGTGGTAGTCGATAGCCCAGGGAAGTTGCATCCAGCCATGGTTACCATGATGAATATTCCAAGGAGTATGTTTCCCAGACGATTTCGTAAATGATGTTCAACCATGTGAATTCACTCCTGAAAATACAGCTAGGTGTTCCAAAGCCTCACTCATACTATGATCGTCCCTCGAATCCCAAATAGCATGGAAGCTGATCGCATGAGATCTGAATTTTATATGCAAAAAGAGAAAGCGTGTATGGTGAGAGCTTACGTGCAGTCAACATGATGGTCATGCCGGGCTTGACAGCTTCTAGGGTTGTCAATTTCTCGTGGATATCGATGATCAGGCTTTGGTCGTTGATGGTCACATGGGTAAATTGGTGTCCATATCTGGATGTGTTCCAGGGGTTTGTCCACATGAATTCAACGATAAAACCATTGTCATCTATCGAATTGATCTTCGCAAACACGGTAAAGTTCTCAGAAGGGGATCCTAAAGTCGCTTCATTTCCTGCAGAATCGATGATGCTCGTACCGGGGATATCCCAATGGATTTGGTTTGTGAAATCCCCAAAAACAATTTGGCGATTCACAATCTGTTTCAAGTCGTCTGATAGTTCATAGACATAGATTGTCCTGAAGCTCGCCTCTTCGTTAGATTTATCCTTATAGAACACCAGCAAATGGCTACGTCCATCCCATAGAACATGATCAGCTTCGATGTCGCTGGACAAGGCACAATTGTGGTTCCCATTGCACAAATATTCAATTCTCTCGGTTATGGAAGATGTCCCTTGAGGGATAAATGCGCCAGAACCATCCAGGTAGGCAATTTTAATGGGTGAGCTTGGAAAGATGATGGCATTTTCTGCAAGCGCCCATCTGGGTTTGCCATACGCATCTTCTGCTAATTTCCTGGGTTGACCCCCCTGGATAGGGATGACGTAAAGAACATTTCGTCTTATATAAGCCAGCAGGTCTCCCTTGGGCGAGATAGAGAAGTAGGTCACATCCGAGGCGATCGGAGCAACCTGGAAAGGCTTTTGGGATATAGACAGGGTTCCGCTGTCGTCCAGGATCGCCATAAGTTGCATATCTTCCGAGTTCTTGACAGGAGCCCATTCAGCCCGGATTACCTTGGCGTTCAGCCACTTTTCACTGAATTCTGTCCAATAGTCATAAACCCATAATCCAGCCTGGTTTGGGTCTGGAGAGCCATAAGCGAACCGACCGGTAAGAGGGGTGTAATCAAACAGGGTCATCTCTCCGACCGGGGACTTCAGGTATGTCGTCTCGTTATTGCAGTAAGCCCGCAGGGTCCACTCTGAGGTTCCTGAAAGCTGGGATTTGCCAAGATACGTGATGTTATCCGGAAAAGGTTGACAGACCTGTTGGGGGTTTAATGTTGGAGTCGGGCTGGGTCTTGGCGTGGATGTGGGCTGGCCAGCTTTTTGAGTGGCTTTAGCAGCATAGGTGGCACGGACAGTGTCGGGTCGAAAGAGATCAAGCGTCCGTGTCGGGAGGATCTGGTTGGTTGGTGTGGGAGTCGTTGTTGGGAGGATTGCCGCTTTGTGAGTCTGAGTGATCTCAACCAAAACATTCTCTTCATTGGCAGTTTCTCCAACGGTACAGCCGACCAGAACGGCAATGAATAGGATCAGAAACAGTAGAATTCTATCAGGACTCGTAAACCTTCTCTTTACCATGGGTACACTCCAGAAGTAACTTTATTTTGTCTGTACCTTAACATCAGGAGTTTACCGAGGTATTACGTTGTGATTTCAGTTTTGAAATAGAGGCTGCATTCGAGAAAATTAAAAGTGATCCCAGCCTTGTGGGATCACCTTGAAAACTTTTCGAGGCTTATCGTTCATTCATCGAGGATCTGAATCCTGCTCGCCAGGCAACCTCTTAAAATTGGGTGACAGGTAGCTTTTAACGTTGTGCTGGAAACATGTTCCAGATCGGTAGGAGAGATTATTTGGCCATCGCTGTCCAGTAGTTGCGTGTCCTCTCGCAAATAGATCCATTCCCACCCTGCAAATAGAGTGTGGTCATGGAGATACAAGTCATCAACATCAACTTCTAAAATGTATTCCTCCGGTCCAGGGATCACATTGAAAATTCCTCCCCACCCGATAACGCTCTCGCCTGGTATCCACCAGCCGTCTATCCTTATATTGTCATCAACATAGGCAATATCCCATATCACGGTCTTCAGGTCATCGGATAGCTCAAGGACCCAGATCCTTCCAGAAACATCCATCTCATGAGGTCGATCGGAATAGGTAAGGAGCCTGCGTTCAGGCCACCAAAGCATAGTCCCTGCAGATCTCTGTGTGTGAAGGGTGCCATCCGGTTTGGTGGGTGTGAAGGATCCTGAACCATCCAACCTGACAATGCGGAAGGGGGTAGCGGAGACGAAGATGGCTTCATGCTCCAGCGCCCACACTGGAGTTCCGGATACACCCTCAGCCAACTTCCGGGGTTGCCCACCATCCATCTCGATGATATACAGCGCTCGATCCTTGATATACGCGATCATCTCTCCGTCCGGCGACCATGAGAGGTGGCTGGCATCCCCGATCATGGCGATCTCTGTAATTTGAGATGGACCTGTGATCAACTTGAGTTCGCCATCCGCCTGCAGAACAGCCAGTGGCTGGGAGCCAGACCCTGATGATGAAAGGGGAGACCACTGAGCTATGATGATCTCCTCTACAAGCCATAATTGGTTGGAATCTGTCCAGAAGTCATAGACCCAGAGAGCACGATTTTCATCCACATATGCGATCCTCCCCGTCCTGGGCGTGTAGTCTTCTAAATATCCAGGCGAGTTAAGGGGCGAGGGGAGGTAAGCAGTTTCAATGCCGCAACGCAAGAAGATTTCACCATTTGGGATGCTGTCTACCGCATCTGGGAATGGTTTGCACTCGGGAGGCAGCGTGAAAGAACCTGTAGGGTTGGGCGTCTCCGTCGGGAGGGGAGTAACCGTTGGAAAAGGCGTATGCGTCGGCTGAACAGCTTTTCGGGTAGCTTCAGCGGCATAGGTGGCACGGACAGTGTCGGGCCGGTAGAGATCAAGTGTCCGTGTTGGGAGAATCTGGGCGGTTGGGGTGGGGGTTCGTGTCGGGAGGAATGCAGCTTTTTGAGTCTGGGTGATCTCAACGAAAACATTCTCTTCATTTGTGGTTTCTTCAAGGGTACAACCCACAAGTACGGAAACAAGTAACATTATATAAAGTGACATTCTTTCAAGGCTAGAAAACCTTCTATTTACCATAGGGCACACTCCAGAAATTTCGATTGTAGAAAGACTCTATCCGCTGAGTTTTACCGGAGTATTACCATGAAATTTCAAATCTGAAATATGGGTCTTCATCTGAGATGCACAGCCACGTCGAGCAATCAGATGCTGCTATTCTCTTTAAGAAAGATGGGTTATTCGGAGCTCTTATCCAGGAGGCTGACTTTAAGACTCAAATAGTGGCCAAGGAGTGGGAGACCTGTAACCCTGATTCGAGACCCTGATTCTAGATCGGCTAAAGAGAGAGGAGTTCCATTCTGGTCGAAGATTTCGGTCCGATCCGTGATGAAGATATAGCACGGGCAGTATCGATCTTGATTGAGGTATTTAAAGAACAGGATCGAATATCCGGGGTATGGGAAATTTACATTCAGGTATTGGTCGAGGCTATAGGATGCAGGACCGTACCTTGCCTACCTCTTCGGTCTTCACTTTCTCTGGATCAGAAATGATGTCTTCTATGTCAGCGCTTTCTGTAGTGCTTATCGGTAATTGAGATGGAGCAGGGTCATGGGACTGGGACAAATCGTTCTCTGTGGGGAAAGGAACTCCAAGGCTCTCCTTCGTTTCAGAGGGGTTACAGCCCATCAGTGTGGAGAAAATGAATACACCCATTAAGATGTGGATGGAAAAATTTTCATAATTGGACGTATCGAAACCTCACTCTTGATAGAATTCAATTGTCATCTGTAAACTATCTCATGCATATTACTCGTTCATAATGGGAATATTGCAATTTAGAAATGCGCGTGGACATACTTGAGATGAGTTAAATAGGTAAATTTCTCATGAATCTTCCATATACATGTGTGATGATAAATATCTAACAAATAGTCAGGTGTTGGTGTTAACGATAGGGGTGGGACAGTGGATCATGAAACGACCGGGTTGAGTCAAGGTCGCCAATCCAAGAATGTTTTTAGAATGATTAAGTTCTGTTCCAAGTCGGTGTCCCAGTGTGTAGAAAGCTCGATGTCGATAGCTGCGACACCATGGTCTGCGGCCCAATCAGTCATGGTTCCGGTGTATTCACAACCGATATCGATGGGAGGATAAGGATAATCGCTAACAGAGGCGATGGCCTTCGCCAGGCTCAAAGAATCCTCAGTTGATGGTTTTCCCCCGGCGAAGATGCCTAATCCAGCGGAGTGGTAGCTGATCATCGCTTCAATATCGGCATACAGGATGTACTGCATGAGGGCCTGGGTCTCGGGTTCAGACCCGGGATAAGGGCCTGCGGTGAGCGGCACCAAATCCCAGCAGTTTGGTTTAGGGACGTCGATGCTCCAGGAGGAATCCCAGTTCCTGTTCAGATCGATATGATTGGCATTGCCCCTTCCCCAGGGATTCCCTTTCAGCGTAGCGCCGTCTGGATTCAAGGATCTTAGAATCTGAATTGAAAGCCCGGGGTCAATATTCTCCGGGTGTTGATCGAGATACCAGATCAATTCATCCGCCAGGACGATCGTGTTCCACTCATAGCCGCCGTGGATCCCGGCTATGATCATCAGGCTCCTGGGACCACTGCCGAATTGGTAAATTTCCAATGGACGACCTTCCACGGAATAACCAATGACCCGATATTGTTGAGAGAGATTAATCGGGGTTGGTGATGGATGTGGGGAATCGATTCGGGGATTCTGATTTGAGCTTGAATGGGGTGCGGAAGATTCGTTTACCGGTGTCGCTGTCCAAACCGGAGGAAGAGCCAGACCCCCATGTTGGGCATTTTGAGTGGTTTTCGAGGTTGGATCAAATGCAGCAGATGCAGGGCTGCATCCTGCTAGCATAAGCAGGATCAGCACCCATGGAGTGATCCTTGACATTCGCATCCGTACCCAACAACCAATACACCAGCCCATCACATACTTTCCCTGAAAATTCGGTATCTACTGCTCTTAACCCGTCCGAGCATACTCATCATTCGCATTCCATTGTACCCGAGTTGAAAATTTCTCACACAAGGAAAAAGGTCATGGTTGAAACAAAGGGCAGGAAAACCGTTCTTTGCACTTCCCTATCGCTCAATCCCAAACCTAAAAATCACTCTTTTCAAAATGCTGCTGAGTATCTTGATACCTTTTTTGAAACACAACCTTTCGAATGCTATGCAAGGATGAGCTTAGAGAGATAAAATTCTTTTGGTTCCAATCCAAAATATTGAATGGCGCTTAGTGGTCAAAGACAGTGCACTTTGTTAAAATGGTTCCCGCATCTTATCATTGAAAAAAAACGGATGAACTATGCCTCTCGAAATCAATGAAATCTTAAACGGGCGTTATCGTATCGAAGGTATCCTTGGACAAGGCGGTATGGGAGCCGTTTATAAGGCGATTGATATTAACCTTGGTGTTGCAGTTGCCGTTAAGGAGAATTTGTTCATCACAGAGGAATATGCACGTCAATTTCGCCGGGAGGCAACCATCCTTGCCAGCCTGCGGCATCCTAACCTTCCAAGGGTGACGGACCATTTTGTTCTGGCAGGTGAAGGACAATACCTCGTCATGGATTTTGTGGAAGGTGAGGATTTGGGGGATAGTCTGGAAAGGGACCAGATTATCCGGGAGGCAGATGCACTGCCATGGTTCTTAGAGATATGCGACGCCTTAGCCTATTTACATTCACGACAGCCACCCATTATCCATCGCGATATCAAACCTGGAAATATTAAAATTACCCCCGACAATCGAGCCATCCTGGTTGATTTTGGACTGGCTAAGGAAGCTGAAGGTGGGATACATACAACATCGGGTGCGAAAGCGATGACGCCTGGATTTTCACCACCTGAACAATATGGAACAGGACCTACCGACGCCCGGTCGGATGTCTATTCCCTGGCAGCTACGATGTACGCTGCCCTTAGCGGGGAGATCCCGGAAGAGGCCTTGGAACGAGCCATGGGGCGAAAGGTCCTGACACCCCTCGAGAAATATACCCAAAAGATAAACCCAGGCATATCACGTGCGATTGAAAAAGCCTTGTCCATATCCCCGGATGATCGCTATCAAAGCGCGACCCAGTTTGCATCCGCATTAAGCGCTTCATCCACTTCTGGGATGACCACAGTTTCACGACCATTGCCTCACTTGATGCCGACTGTACGAGGACGCGAATATTCAGACACAGCGACGTTAAGGACCCAGATTGAAACTGCACCAAAACATCGGAAGCGATGGCCGATTCTTGCCATCCTGCTTGCATCTGTTGTGATTATCGCTGTGGGGGTCATCCTGGGAAGACCTGCCATTGAAGCCAGTTTAGCGACCCTACTCTCAACGTCTACCGGGACGGCAGCGATCGATACCAACCAGCCTGAGGAAACCACACAACCAGATTCTACGGAGATGGTTGTTGTAGCTAATCCGACTCAAACAGAGCAATTGGGTGTGGATGAGACCTCTTCACCTACACCGACCTACACAATCGAGCCCACATTGGAACCCACACCAGCTTCAACTCCAACCGGTGGTGGGGTGGGGCAAATTGCATTTTCTTCTGATCGCGAAGGGGTCCCGCAGATATTTTTGATCAATGTGGATACAACGGGATTACAGCAGCTTACCAGCATGCAAGATGGCGCATGCCAACCAGCATGGTCACCTGATGGCACACAACTCCTTTTTATTTCCCCGTGTCGAGAAAATCGCGAACAATATCCCGGATCCAGTATCTGGTTGCTTTCTCTGGAAACAATGGAAAGCAGCCAATTGCCGACTATCCCTGGCGGAGGCGATTATGATCCAGCATGGGATCCGAATGGGGAACGTATTGCATTTACCTCATTAAGGGATGGCTGGCCACAGATCTACCTTATGAATTTGGATGGAAGCGATCTGCAAAACATCAGCGATGGATATCAGACAGACTATCAACCTGCATGGGATCCTCGTGGGACAAACTTGATCTTCACAGCGGTGCGAGGCGAGGTCCCCGAAATCATGATCATGCCAGATACTGGAGGGAGTGTTCAACAATTCTCCATGGGTGAGAGCCAGGGTCATACGCATGCAGATTGGTCGAGAGATGGGGAATTCATACTCATCGAACGTCAGTTGGGTAACATCCCACGATTGGTCGCAAAGCGATTTGGGGAACGGTTAAAAGTTGCCAATCAGGTGTGCCTGGAAGGGGCCAGGGCATCCCAGCCGATGGCAGAGGGGAAATGGTCTCCAGATGCACGCTGGATCGTATTTGAGACATGGCCTGACGGGGTGGAACACGATATCGCCATCATCTCCTCCAATTGTTCAAGCTACACCCAAATTACTTCAGATGCATATCGCGATTTTGATCCGGTTTGGCGTCCATAGTTTTTTGGTATGTTGTAAGGAAATATAGGAAAGGTGTCAGCCCTGATGGGGAACTCTTTCCTTGCCGTTATCTATCTCCTTCAGGGATAATCGTTCTGGTATTCCGTTTCACATTATCTTTGAGCTAACTTCGAATTCGTAACCCTGGTGTTTTGGGGTTCATCAAAAATTCATTTCGGGGAGCAGAATATGAGTGCAAAGATCATTGATGGAAAAGCGATAGCAGCAGAGATCCGGGAGGGCATCGCTCGAGATGTTGAGAAGCTGGTTGCCTCAGGTGGCCCGCGCCCCGGATTGGCAACCGTCCTTGTGGGGGAGAATCCAGCTTCCCAGACATATGTTCGCATGAAGCGTAAAGCCTGCGATGAATTGGGAATCGACTCCTACGGATATGAGTTGGATGCGACGGCTTCACAGGAAGAGGTTGAGACACTCGTTAAAGACCTCAATGCTGATCCCAAGATCCATGGAATCCTGGTTCAATTACCGCTGCCAGCAGGCCTGGATGAGGAGGCCATTCTCCGAGCCATCAGTATCGAAAAGGATGTGGATGGTTTCCACCCCATCAATATTGGTCGTCTTGCCCAGAAAGGGCGGGAGCCCCTCTTTGTGCCATGTACACCAGATGGTTGCATCATCCTTCTGAAGGCAGCTGGTGCTAAATTGGATGGCGCCAATGCCGTAGTAGTTGGTCGATCCAACATCGTCGGGATGCCGGCTGCATTGCTCTTGGTTAAGGAGAATGCAACTGTGACGATCTGTCACTCTCGAACGCAGGACCTTCCTGGCGTTTGTCGGGAGGCGGATGTCCTGATTGCCGCTATTGGCCGAGCCGAGATGATCCGCGGGGATTGGATTAAACCCGGGGCTTATGTTATCGATGTAGGCACCAATCGAGTAGAGGATCCCACCAAGAAGAGTGGGTATCGATTAACCGGCGATGTTGCCTTTGAGGAGGCCAAAGAGGTAGCAGCAGCGATCACACCTGTCCCTGGTGGTGTCGGCCCGATGACGATTACGGGATTGTTGCAAAACACATTGAAATCAGCTCAAAGAGCTGCCGGGAAATCGTAAAGTTACCAATCATTGAAGCTTTATTGTGATGATCGACTTTTCTTTGATGCTTCAAAGGTTGAAAACAAGTTACCTTTAAGTTCAACTCTAAGGTGATGGATGGGAGAGGGTTGATAGGCCTCTCCCATTTTTATATGACCTGGATTGGGAGTCATGGATGTGATTTGGACGACAAATGCTTCACCCAAAGGGTCTGCTGTTATCCTGATGGCTTCCATATTGATGATCGCAAGATCATGACCCGGGAACTCCTTGTTTGTGTTCGAGTGTGTAAGTTTTAGAAAAACTTCGTATGCAAGGGGTATTTTCCGTCAATTGACGCTCGATTTATGCGATGTTACACTACCTCAGAATGAATTGGGAGGACCTATGTCTTCGCTCCTAGTACGCCATGCAGCGATCCTGGTGACCATGGATGAGGAGCGCCGGGAAATTCCCGATGGCGGAATTTTTGCTCAAGATGGTTGGATTGAGCAAGTTGGGCCTACCAAAGAATTGCCGACCCACGCGGATGAGGTCCTTGACCTCACGGGGCATCTTGTCCTTCCTGGCCTGATAAATACCCACCACCATTTCTATCAAACGCTCACACGAGCAGTGCCCGAAGCACAGGACGCCGATTTATTCAATTGGTTGAAGACGAATTATCCAATCTGGGCTAAATTACGACCCGAGGATATCCGTGTCAGCACCCAGCTTGCGATGGCAGAGTTGGCCTTATCGGGGTGTACGACGGCTTCAGACCATCTTTATATATTCCCCAATGGATGCCGTTTGGACGATGAAATTGAGGCGGCTGTGTTGATGGGGATGCGCTTGCATGCTTCCCGTGGGTCTATGAGTCTGGGGGAGAGCGATGGGGGACTTCCTCCAGATAGCGTTGTCGAAAGTGAAACGCAGATCCTTGCTGATACCCAGCGATTGATCGAGACATATCATGATCCCGAACCAGGTTCCATGCTCAGGATCGTGATTGCGCCTTGTTCACCTTTCTCCGTCACGCCCGAGTTGATGCGAGAAGCGGCTGTGTTAGCCCGCAGCTATGGAGTTAAACTCCACACTCACCTTGCTGAGACACTGGATGAGGAGAGGTTTTGCCTGGAACATTTTGGGCATCGACCCTTAGGATATGCCGAGTCTCTGGATTGGTCAGGGGAGGATGTTTGGTTTGCCCATGCAGTCCACATTCAACCGGATGAAGTAGATCGAATGGCACAGGCAGGGATTGGTGTTGCCCACTGTCCCTCCTCCAATATGAGGTTGGCTTCCGGGATTGCACCCATACGACGGTATCTTGCCAGAGGGGTTGAGGTTGGTTTGGGCGTGGATGGCTCAGCCAGTAATGATAGCTCTCATCTGTTGGCTGAAGCCAGGCAAGCTTTGCTACTATCCCGTGTGGGTTTGGCAGTCGCACCAGAAATAGACGATCAAACAGGGATGCTAACCGCTCGTCAAGCTCTGGAGATGGCTACTTTGGGCGGAGCCAATGTGTTGGGGAGAAGCGATATCGGATCCTTGGCGGCCGGTAAATGTGCAGATTTCATCGCCATTGATCTGAATAGAATTGAGTTAGCGGGAGGTTTGCATGATCCGGTTTCAGCGGTTGTTTTCTGCCAACCTGTAGGCGTTGAATACAATTTTGTGCATGGTCGGGCTGTTGTATCTCAGGGAAAATTATCCAAGGTGGACTCAGATCGACTCGTCGCGGTTCATAATTCTGCGGCTCGTCGTTTGCTCAATGGAGATTGAAACGCAAAACCTGTTTTGGGTCTGGTTTCAAGGAGGTAAGACAATATGGAAGCAAGTGAATGGAGCAGATTGACCCGTCAGCTTGTGGATGTGGCTATGGGGCGGGAACCTGCCGATCTGGTCATCCGGAACGGGCGTTGGGTTTGTGTTCAATCGGGAGAAATTATCAAAAAGACCGATATCGCTGTGAAGGGTGAACGAATCGCTTTTGTCGGGCCAGATGCCAGCCATGCCATTGGTGAGGACACAGTGATCATCGATGCCCAGGACCGTTTCCTGGTGCCTGGTTTATGCGATGGTCATATGCATGTTGAGTCGGGCATGGTTACAGTCACGGAATTTGTGCGTGCTGTCCTTCCCCATGGTACGACAACCATGTTTGTCGATCCACACGAGATCGCCAATGTTTTTGGATTGAAGGGCGTACGTTTGATGGTGGATGAAGCCCGTCTGCAGCCTATCCATGTCTGGGTTCAGATGCCTTCTTGCGTGCCCTCAGCTCCTGGATTGGAAACAACTGGGGCAGAGATTACCCAGGAGGATGTTGCTGAAGCCATGGGATGGCCCGGGATCATCGGGCTTGGCGAGATGATGAACTTCCCCGGGGTTTTCAACTCGGATGGGAAGATGCATGCAGAAATGGCTGAGACCCGTAAAGCAGGCAAGGTCATTGGGGGACACTATGCGTCGTTGGATCTTGGACTTCCCTTCCATGGATATGTGGCAGGTGGACCCGAAGATGATCATGAGGGCACTCGCCTGGAAGATGCCATCAGCCGTGTCCGGCAAGGCATGAAATCCATGCTGCGTTATGGTTCCGGATGGCATGATGTTGCTGCGCAGATCCCGGCAGTTACGGCACATGGCTTGGATCCTAGACACTTCCTGCTTGTGACAGATGACGCTCATCCCGGGACTCTGGTGCACGATGGCCACATGGATCGAGTCGTTCGATTTACAATGAAGCAAGGTGTCGATCCGATCACAGTCATTCAAATGGCTACCTTGAACACAGCCGAGCATTTTCGCGTTGCCCAGGACGTGGGCCAGATCGCCCC
>Ga0180437_10009428_pt1 | contig 12095 bp, 12 predicted proteins | sample SS_ome_4_FD_132410 | JGI IMG/M metagenome (GOLD analysis project Ga0180437, IMG submission 132410) | Hypersaline lake sediment archaeal communities from the Salton Sea, California, USA - SS_3_D_1 metaG | ecosystem: Environmental > Aquatic > Non-marine Saline and Alkaline > Hypersaline >... | reverse complement strand
GTTATCAAAATCCTCAACAACTTTTAACGACAAAACCAAAATATACAGATTACAAAATAAGAGAGTAAAAAAAATGAAAAAAGCGATTATTTACAAAAGCCGTCTAGGCTCAACTAAAAAATATGCCCAGTGGCTAAAAGATGAAATTGGAGCAGATTCGTTTAAGCATTCTCAGTTAAAGGGCGAAAAGTTAAAAGATTATGATTTACTGGTGATAATGTCTGGAACTTATTTCGGCAATATGCCTATGATTGGCTATTTAAAAAAGAATTGGCAGTATTTGGAAAACAAGAAAGTTGTTGTACTGGCAGTTGGCGCTGCGCCCGAAAATGAAGAATGGAGCAAAAAGTCATATCTTAAAATTCCTGAACAAATTAGAGAAAAAATCAAATTGTACAAAAAAATCCGCGGTAGAATGGCAGGGGAAAAGGATGATTTAGTGAGAAAAGAGAATTTGAAGTCTGTGGTGGATAAAATTAATTCATTCAAATCATAAAAACCGAAACTTACCTCTTTAGAGCAACATAGTGCACTTTGATTTTTGCAGCTCGTATTTAGCTTTTGACAAAAAGGTGAAACAACTATTGTTAGCTGAAAAATTGCTGTGATTAGGCACTGCGGGCAGGTGCAGATTATGAGACAATCAATAAGATTATCAAAATCATAATTATGGAAAAAGATAGAATCAAACAAATTATAAAAAAACATTATGGCGAGATTGCTGACGAGGGAAGCTGTTGTAATAGTTGTGGTTGTGACAAAGGAGTTACTAGTAAACAGATATCAAGAAGCATTGGCTATTCTGAAGACGAAATAAATTCTGTTTCGGAGGCCAATCTTGGCCTTGGTTGCGGTAATCCAACTGGGCTTGGAGAGATAAAAAAAGGCGAGATTGTCTTGGATTTAGGTTCAGGTGCGGGATTTGATTGTTTTCTCGCTGCCCAAAAAACGGGTCCCTCTGGAAAGGTAATCGGAGTTGATATCACTCAAAAAATGATAGATGTCGCCAAGAAAAACGCTAAAAAATACGGTTTTAAAAATGTTGAATTTAAATTAGGCGATATCGAAAAACTGCCGATTGGCGATAATTCAATTGATGTCGTTATTAGTAATTGCGTCATCAATCTTGCCCCAAATAAATTAAAGGTCTTTAAGGAAGTGTATCGGGTGCTTAAAAAAGGAGGCAGGGCTTATCTTTCTGATATTGTTTTATTAAAAAATCTTTCTAAAAGTCAAAAAAATAACAAGGAATTGATTGCTGGCTGTGTCGGCGGGGCATTATTAAAAGATGATTATTTACAAACGATTGCTGACGCTAAATTTAAAGTAAAAATCTTGTCAGAAGACAAAGATATCAGCAAAAGGCAATATCAAGGCGTTTCTCTCGAAAGCATAAAAATTGAAGCAAAAAAATAGCGAAGCCCGGCCGCCAATAGCTGGATGGATAATCCAACAATCTGCAGATTATGAGATTAAAGAACATGAATCTTTTAATCAATTTTTTTGATAAAATAAATATGTATTAACACAAAGAAAGGAAACAATGAAATTACTATTATCAAAAGAGGTGGCGAGATTTGTGCTTATTTTAGGCATTATTGCACCATTAATTTTCAGTATTACCGAGATTGTGACGGGTGTGGTCACAAAAAATTATAACTTTATTTCTCAATCAATTAGTGAGCTAAGTGCTGTCGGAGCTTCCACGAGACCGTACGTTGTTTCTCTTAATATAATTGGTTATCTTTTTGTAATGATATTCGGCTTGGGTGTCTGGTATTTTGCCGAACAGAATTGGGCTCTTAATGTTGTTGCAATTTTGTTTATTCTTCATGCAGTTTTTGGCCTTGTCTGGTTATTTTTCCCAATGCATGTTGGCGAATCTCCAAGCACAATAAATGTAGTCTTTGGCGCTTTAACCGTAATGTCTTTGACGCTTGCTATATTTTTTGGCGCAGTTGCTTTTAGTGGCTGGTTTCGTGTGTTGTCAATAACAATAATTATTATCTTTGTTCTGGCAGCCATTATTGGATTATGGATTGCTCCACGATTTATGGCAAATTCGAAGCCAACGATAGGTGTTCAAGAAAGAACAATGTCATATATTATTTATCTTTGGATGGTGGCACTGGTGGCTGTCCTGATTCAAACAAAAATATCTTAAAAATGCTAAAATAAGAGTAAGATGAAAAAAGCTTATATAATTATTTTGATTGCAGTTGTTTTAATTTTAGCAGTTATTTTAATTATCTTTTTTACATACAAAGGCAAAAAAGACTCAGATGAAGCGGCTGAAACTCCCCAAGCTGAGGAACAAGTACAAGAGATAGAATTTAGCGCCAATATTTTTGATCCCAACGAGATTAAAAACATTGTTCCTTTAGGTGAGCTAAACGGCGGATATGATGAAGTGAGTACGTTGGGTGGTGTAATGATGAATATTAAAGAGAAAATTTACCAGAGCAGCTCTGTAAAAGTATACGCCCCCACACAAATGACACTTGAATCTTACGCTTTTTTTGAAATGCCCCCAGAACCTCCTAGCTGGCGACTTTCTTTTTCAATTGAACCAGACTTAACTATTACTTTTGACCATTTGGATGAAGTCACAGAAAAAGTAATGGATGCAACTGCCAGTGTTCCAGCAAGCTCCTCAGCTGGTTTAATGCCCAAAGAAAAAATAACTCTTAGTGCAGGTGAGCATTTTGCCAATACCACAGGCACATCTAAGGCTCATAATTGGAATATTTATCTTTATGATAGAAATCAGCAAAATGAATTCTTGAATATTGAAAGATTATCTCAATCAGAGGGTGTAGGAAAGCAACTTTTAACTGCAGTTTGTCCCTTTAAGTATTATAATGAGGAGACAAAAAAATTTTTTATTGATTTAATGGGTTATCATCAGGCAGGAGAATCAAGCGACTGCGGATCAGTTTCCCATGATGTAAAGGGTACTGTATCAGGCCTTTGGTTTTTAAAAGAAGAGGGAGTAGAGACATTTTATGAAGGCGTTTATGCCAGTCCGTTTTCTATATTTAAAAATTCAGCAGGAAGCGTTAATATTTATCAAGTAGATCACGGGTATTATGAAATTAGCTCAAATAGTGCTTCTTTCAAAGATCCTCAAGAAGTAACAAATGAGCATTGTTATAATTTTTCCGATGCCATTAATCAGAATCGTTCTGTTTCTGGTTATTTGTATTTTAAAGTTATCTCTGATAATCAGATGCAAATGAGTTTTGGTGCTTCAGGAAGTTGCCCAGCAAGTTTTCCAGCGCAACAAGCAAAAACCTATTATCGATAATTAAGAGCCTCTTCTTCATTACCAATCAAAGACTCTAACTCTATACCAAATACGGCGACATTCTTGCGAATGTCTCCCTGTTTAAAAAAATCTTTCTCTTTTTGATATAATTAGATAAATGAAGAAAATCCCAACTTGGTTTTTCCCAATCACCCTCCTTTGGATATATGCTTTTTCTATTTTCGGTATTTTAGAAGCTGGCGGCGGCCTGCCGACTTGGGAAAAAATCTTCCATTGGGAGTCATTAATGGTTATTGGCGCTCCGATTGCGGCGGCAATAATTTTTTATTTTTTGTTTAATAAGTTCAAATGGTGGCTTGTTTTTATTTTGACTCTTGTTCTGGGTGCTTTGATGTCAATTGAGATGGTTCTGCAATATAGCTCAGGCAAAATGGATAGTCTTTTTGGCGAAATTGTTTTTACCATCTTAATTTGGCCGGTATTAATCATTATTCCATATTTTTTAACCAAGCTTGCTGATAGGTCAAAATGGTGGAAAATTATTATAATAGTAATTCTCTTGATATTTTTAGCAGTGCAATGCTATCGTTTGGCTGTTTCTGAAAAATCAAGAGATAATGACCTAATTTCAGAGATTTTTCCAGATACAGACGGGGCGCCAGTTTTGGAACTTGCTTGGGACGGCGAACTTGATCCCAAAACCGCAACGCGCTATACCCCTTATGGAATTTGGGAAGCGCAAATTGAATATGAAGACGGCATTGCTTATGAGCCGGCAAATGAAATGCAATTTTATTTAATTACAGATAAAGAGAATTTTTTAGCCGCCGCTCCGGGAATTGTTATCCAAAACGAACTACATGGAGAGTCAGGACTTTTGACCGTAAGATATGGTAAAAATTATTCCATAACCTATATGCATATTATTCCAGACGAAAAAATTGAGCCAGGAACCAAAATTGAAATAGGTGATGTTTTGGGCAAAATGGAAAAAAGAAATAATCCTACTTGGGGGGAGGAAACTTGGTGGGAGATACAGATAACCAAAAAAGAAGGCAATAAATATAGATCGGTGCCGCCTTATGATTATTTTTCAAAAGAGAGCAAGGAAATCCTCAATGCGATTGCTGATAATTCGAAAGAAACAAATAATTTCTGGATTGCGGCTGAGGGCAGTCATGGCTGGACAATTATTGATGGTTGCTCTTGGATAAAATACACCAAAACGCCATCTTGGTGGGCAAGTAATCGCTTTGATTCAAAGAATCAGTTTGAAAGCCAAGAAGAATTTTTAGACAGCTTGGGACTGGGCTGGAGAGTTGGTGATAAAGACGGGCGGATTATCGGGCCAACTGATAAGTGTCAATAATCTAAAGAAATATATAACATTGTATTTAATTGCTCAGTATTATACTTGAGTTTTTTGTTAATAAAAAAATGCCAGGAGGCGACATGATACGACTCTGTCGCCCACTGGCGGATATTGTGCATGATGGGTGTTGCTGGCCTTCAGTTCTTCTTGCGCCGTACCGCGCTCGCGATGCCGATGGTGGCAACGCACAAGAGCGCGAAAGACACAGGTTCTGGTACTGGAGACGTCGGACCGGAGTAGTCGGTGCCCGTCTGGTAGTTGGTGAAGGCGCTCTCGCCGTAGCGGGAAGCAAGGTAGACGTCCCCGAAGTAGGCGGGAGCGATGTCCGTGGTACTCCACGCGAGTGTGTTATCGAACCAGTAATCAACGGTGCCGTCGGAGCGCATGCCGACCTTCATCGTGTGTTCGCCGGCGGTGCGATCTCCGAGCCACTGCCAGCCGTCTGCGTCTGTGTCCACGTTCCACCAGTACAGCCCATATTGCTCATAGGTTGGATACGCGGACGCGTTCCACGACCCGAACTGGAACCAGGCGGCATTCGGGCTGCCTTCCTTCTCAACCCACACTTGGGCTCGCTGGGTGCCTGGTCCATTGTCGATGAAGCTGATCTCGATCCATGGCGTCAACGCGCTTCTGAAGGATGTTGGAGTGTTGTAGTGGGCAGCAGCGTAGCTGTCGCTTGAGCCCACCACGAGGTCGCTTCCGACGATGGTCAGGGGAGCACTGTTGTAAGTGCCCCAGTCGACGCTTTCCCAGAGAAGAGCGTTGGCAGCCGACCCGATGAGGGTCAAAGCTACCAAACAGATGACGAGATAGCGGATCAAAGGCAACACCTCCTAGGATACATCAAAGTATCGCAGTTATTATACATAATAATTATTTTTTTGTCCAGTATTTTTTATTTATCATTTTTTGAGTAATCATATATAATTAAGCAATGATAGAAGCAAGTAAAATCAGAAACTGGGAAATCGTTGGAGCGATATTCAGTATTTTGGCCGGCTCTCTTTTGCATTTTGTTTTTGAGTGGTCAGGCAACTCAGAAATTGTTGCCTTGTTTGCTGCTGTTAATGAAAGCACTTGGGAACATCTCAAACTCGCTTTTTGGCCGACCTTTATCTTTGCTTTAATTGAATGGCTAATTTGGGGCAGAAAAACAAAAAATTTTTGTCAGGCAGTCGCGGTTAAGCTTGTTTCTATGCCTTTTTTGATAATTATTTTATTTTATGGTTGGCTTTTGTTCTTTGAAGATAGTTTTATCTGGGATATTTCAATTTTTATAATCTCTGTAATTATCGGCTATATTTTGAGCTACCGTATTCTTAACACTAAGAGAAATATTGGTTATCAGAGATTATTTATTTTAATGATAGTCATTATTCTTTTTGCGATGAGTTTTTTGACTTATTTTCCGCCAAAAAATCTTCTTTTTGAGGATCCTGTCAACGGCGGCTATGGTATTGAAGAATAATTACTTTTATATTATTGTTTAGGAGTAATTTTTAGTTCATAATTTTGATAATGGATTTAGATGAAAATACAAGCCTTAAGGAGGGAGAAGAAAGGTGGCTTGTTTTGGAATACAAAAATTTAAGGCATGAATTAGATTTGCGAGTAATCTATTTATACAAAACAATAAATTTAGCTATATTTTTTTGGGTAGTATTTTTGGGGATGTTTTTTGTTTTCTGGTCTTTCGGGGTAGAAAAAAAGATTATCATTACTTTTTTGCTGCTTGTGCCGATGATTATTGATTTAATTGCTTTTGTTTATCAAACTAACCAAAATTCATTGGAATCAATTGCAAGATATATTCATTTAAAAATCAAACCAAAATTAGATAAAAATTATGGAAAAAGTGTGCTTGGTTGGGAGAAATTTTTTGCCAGAGAGAAACGTCCTTTCAGATATGAAAGTGTGACCAAGGTTTTTCCTTTTATTCTGCCTTCAATTATTCCTATTTATTTTTTGGTCGCTGGGTATGAGCTTGAGCCGTATCAAATTATAATTGCGATTATTGATATTGTTCTTTTGGCGATTATGCTTGAAAATTTCCGTTATAAATTAAGAAGAGTACAATAATTTTTTATGAAGGATCTACAAGTTCTAAAATCAGACAAAGCCCAGTTTTATCTCATTTTAATTCTTGCTGTCTTAAGCTTTATTATTCCTGATGCCCTGCCTTTTGTTGATGAGATTGTTTTGGCTTATTTAGCTTTCACGAAACTTAGAGAGTTATAAAAAAGGGACCATTTCGGCTTTCTCGTGGAAGACAGAGCTCTTCAGGTTATAGAGAACCGAGCTCTGCAGTCTGAAGACAGAGCTCTTCAGGTTATAGAGAACCGAGCTCTGCAGTCTATGGATAGTATGCCATGGTCCACTTGTGTTGAATGAGGGGTTATTTTTGAGACCGAGGGTTTACCCTCTCTTACCTCGGCTTCGGTGTGCAGATAGTTGGCAAAGGACGAGCGATTTATGTAAATCATCCGACCTTGGCCGGACTTCTGCTCTATCCTGTGCCGTTACAGATTACGCAGCCGAGTCGAAGCGAAATGCACTTAGCACTTCTTCGATCAAGAGATCGCAGAGATCATCAGGGTCAATGCCAGCCATAGAGGCCTGTTCTTCATATTCCCTAAGATCTACGATCTGAAATCCCTGGTAAGGGATTTCGCCGCTGGGAAGAGGGTACAATCTTTTTTCTGTCATTGGGCATTTTCCTCCTTTATCAGGATACTTGGTTCGCCAAAGTAAAAGCGCCAAGATTTAATTCAAATATAGGATAAAATCAAATCATTGTCAATAAACAGTTTGGTTGAAATTAAGAGATGGGATATAATTAAAAACAATGAATAAAAACATTATCATTATTGTTTTAGTAATTTTGATAATTTTAACCGCTGGGGTTGGAATTTATTTATATGCAAGGGGCTTGGATGATGAAACGACAACAGAGCCTACTCCGACTCCAAGCAAGACAGCAACCAAAGGCGACTCACAATCAAAAATCATTTTTCTTCACCACTCTACGGGGCAAGTAATTTGGGATGGAGGAGTTGAAGAATGGTTTACAGATTACAATAGCCAAAATGGCACAAATTTCGAAATAGTACAGCAGGATTTTCCCAAAGACTCACCCTATGGCTGGGAAAATTACCCTTATGATTATTGGAATATTTGGGTAAATCACGCAGGCGCAAATGAATATATGGAAGAGCCAACTTTAGAAATTTTAACAAAATTATATGAAGTCATAGTTTTCAAACATTGCTTCCCGGTAAGTGATATTGAAGCAGATACTGGAAATGCTGATATTGCCTCAAGCGATAAAACAATTGAAAATTACAAATTGCAGTATAATGCCCTCAAAGAAAAAATGCATGAGTTTGAGAGCACTAAGTTTATTGTCTGGACTGGCGCAGCTCAAGTCAAGGGTGCAACAAGCGCAGACTATGCCCGTCGTGCGGAAACATTTTTTAGTTGGGTGGAGAATGATTGGGATGAAGAAGGGGATAATATCTATATTTTTGACTTTCGTGAACTTGAAACCGAAGGCGGGCTTTATTTAAAAAATGAATACGCTGAAAGCCCAGAGGACTCTCATCCCAATAGTACTTTTGCGAAACGCGTGGCGCCAATTTTCAGCCAAAGAATTATTGAAGTGATAACGGAAGAATAATTAAAATAATATCTATTGACAAAATGGTTATTTTAACCTATTATTTTAGAAGTTTTGCTAAATAATGAAAAACTATGAAAATTATTTTGTTAGACAGGGTAGAGCATGTAGGCGAAAAAGGAGAAGTGAAAGAAGTCAAAAAAGGATATTTTAGAAATTTTTTGTTTCCCAGGGGGTTAGCTAAAATTGCAACCACAGACGAAATTGAAAGAATTGAAAATTTAGCCAAAGAAAAAGAGAAAAGAAAAAAAGAGGAAGTAAAAGAATTACAAAAAAAGGCAAGTGAATTTGCTGGGAAAAAGTTTGAAATTGGTGCACGATTTATTGCCGGACGAAAACTATACGGCTCCATTAAAGATAAAGACATTGCTGAAAAATTAGGCATAGATAGAAAAAATGTTGTTTTAGATGAGCCGATAAAAAAAGCAGGGGAACACAAAGTTAAAATTGATCTTGGCAAAGGAGTCAAGACAGAAATAATTATAAGTATTGTTTCTAAAAAGAAAAAATCAAAATAATAGTATAATAAGAGGCATGAAAACCATAATCCGTTTCAGTCTTCTAATATTAACTTTTATCGTAATTTTTTCTTTTTGCTCCCCTGCCCTCTCACAGGATAATCCGGTAAAAGAATATTACTATTCTAAATTTTATGTTGATATTTATATAAATGAAGATTCAACAGTAGAGGTGCAAGAACATCAAACATTTGATTTTAGCGGAAGTTTCTCCTTTGCCTACAGGGATATAAGTTTAAAAGGGGTTGACTATATTACTGATATAAAAGTACGAGATGATACAAATGAAACTGATTTCAGCCAGAATAATGATGCACAAAAAGGTGATGTAGGAAAATTTAAAGTTGATAAAGATACTTATAGCTCTGAGGTTACTTGGTATTTTGATGCCCAGAACGAAGAGAGAACTTTTACTCTCTCATATAAAATGCACGGAGTTTTAACTTATCAGGGCGACTGGGACGAATTATATTATAATGCTGTTTGTTATGATCGAAGTGTTTCGGTGAATGATATTAAAACAGTTGTTCATCTGCCAAGTGAGGCAAACACTAATGATATTAAAACCGCTCTTTATACCGAAGCAACAAACGCAGAGTCAAAGGTAATTGATTCAAAAACTATTGAATTTAAAGGAGAAAATCTAGCGCCTTACACTAATTTTACTATTGTTGCCGGCTGGCCTAAGGGAATCGTTGAATATCATCTGAATCGCACCAAGATTTTACAAATAATTGGAGTAATTGTTGGCCTGATTTCGGTTCTGCTTGTCTTTTTATTGTGGTGGAGAAAAGGTAGGGATGAGCCTGGTCGGGGGACAATTGCGCCAGAATTTGCTCCTCCTGACAAAAAATTGCAAGTATCTGTTGTTGGGTTACTTGCTGATGAGCGCACCAATATCAGAGAGGTTACTGCCACAATAATTGATTTAGGGCAAAAAGGCTATTTAAAAATAAAAGAAATTGATAAAAAGGGATTTATCGGCACACATAAAATTTATCAGTTTGAAAAATTAAAAGAATTCCAAGGACTTCGGTCAGTTGAGAAAAAAATATTTGAAGCGATATTTAAATATGGAGATACCGTCAACACCAATGATTTAGCCAATAAATTTTATGAGGACCTGCCTGAAATTTACAACTTGATAAATCAAGAGGGGATAAATAGAAAATATTTTGTTAGGGATCCCCGTAAAACAAGAGGAATTTATATTTTCATCTCAGTTTTTTCAATAATAGTGTTGTTTTTTGTGACTATATTTCTTGCATCTTATATTAAGGGGGCAAGTTGGATCACAGGCGGCTTGATATTTGGAGGAGTAGCTTTATTTTTTGTTTCCTTCTTTATGTCCAAAAAGACACGCATCGGTTCGATTGCTTACGAAAAATGGAAAGGATTTGAATTGTTTTTAAGCATGACTGATCGTTTTGGTTTTGGAGATATTGATGAGCAATTATTTATGCAATATTTGCCCTATGCTTCAGTTTTTGGCGTAGAAAAAGAATGGGCAAACAGATTTTCCAAGCTTGAGCTCAAGCCCCCAGATTGGTATGAAAGCTCAAGCCCTCGTTTTGCAACGACATTTAATTCCGTTGCTTTTGCAAGCTCCATCGGCTCAATGAATTCTGCTACCGCAACCTCGCTTGCTTCTTCTCCTTCTGGTGGTTCTGGTTTTGGTGGGGGTTCGGGTTTTGGCGGCGGCGGAGGTGGCGGAGGCGCTGGCGGCGGCGGAGGTGGAGCCGGATAGTCGCTCACTAAAATTGTGATAATAAAAAAAATTCGCTTGCAAAAAATAAAAGTGTTATAATATTTATTGAAATTATTTTATTGCTACTTTTTGAATTATTTGAGAGTTAGTATTTGGAAATTGAAAATTTTCAAAGGAGGGATATGCAGGAGGAAAAAAATCCAGATGAAAACAAAAAGCCAGAGGATAATTATGGTCAGTCAGGCGGATATTTTGGGGAAAATAATACACCAGGAGGTGCTCCTGAAGAAAGCCCCCCTGCACCAGGAAATTCTCAAAATGAAGACACGAAAGAAAGCACAACCCCGCCTAGTCAACAACCAAGTGTAGATAATTTTTCTGCTCCTGGTCAAGGTCAAGCTCCACCCTCAACGCCGTCTGAAGGCGCTCAGGGTGAATTGAGAATGCCCTCTGAGGGAGAGATAGAAGAACCAGAGAAGAAAGTAGATATAAGAGAAACAGAAGCAGGAGGCGAAGCTGAGGATATTTTTGAAAGAAAAGAAGAGCCTCAAGAAGCACCAAAACAGGAACCTGAGATGAAAGAACCCGAAGAGCCAAAAATTGAGCCAGAGAAAAAGGAAACTGAGGGCGAGCAGAAACTAGGGGAGATTGAGCCAGAGAAAAAAGGAGGCTTTTTTAGGTGTTGCCTTATTGCTTTGATAATTTTTGTTGTCATAATTTTGGGTCTTGGTGCTTTGATTTATCTCAATGAAACTGGAATTTGGGATAACGGTCTTGAGAAATATTATGGTCAAATCGGACTAGAGAGACTTTGGGGAGGATTAGGCAAAGATGGTAAAGCTGCTGTGGTCTCAGCAGTCAACAAAATGTCTGAAAAAAAGAGCTTCTCTTTTAGTGGGCAGGACCAATTTAGCTTAGAAGTTAGTTCAGTCTCTCAGACAAAAAATAAATCCACTACTGCAACTGCCAGAGAAAAAGAAACAAGCGCTCAACTTGCAGATATACTGGGAGTAGAAGAAAACTCAATTACTGCACTTATAAATCAAGGTTTCGATGTTAGTACTAAAATTGAGATTGTCGGAAAAGTTCAGGATGAAAATAAATATGAAGTTAATTTTGAAATAGGATTAATCGATATCATTAATCAAGTTATTGGGACTTCAAATGAGGTGGAGTTATCAATAATAAGAAATGAGGATTCAGTATTTATTAAAAGCGCCGCTCTAAATAGTATTATAAAATCCGAAAAAGAATGGCTAAAGATTAATACAGACGAGGAAAGCCTGTCTTCAGTAATAAGTCTCGCAGGAATTGTTACAAGTGGAGAAAGAACAGGCACAGAAAAAGTTGATGGTGTTTCGTGCTATGCCTATAATTTAAGAATAAATGGGCAGCAGTTAGCTCAATATTTAAGTGGCCAATTGTCCATAATTTCTGATTTGATTTCCGAAATTTCAGTTATTCAAGCCAAAGTCTATATTGGTAAAAAAGATCATCTTATCAGAAAATTTGAAATAAGTGCCTCGGAAAGCTCAGGTCGAATTTCAATT
>Ga0180437_10009427_pt1 | contig 12095 bp, 8 predicted proteins | sample SS_ome_4_FD_132410 | JGI IMG/M metagenome (GOLD analysis project Ga0180437, IMG submission 132410) | Hypersaline lake sediment archaeal communities from the Salton Sea, California, USA - SS_3_D_1 metaG | ecosystem: Environmental > Aquatic > Non-marine Saline and Alkaline > Hypersaline > Sediment... | reverse complement strand
CGGCTTGGCGGCGCCCTGGCGCACCCGCTGGAATTCCGTGTTGGCTTCCGCCTTCTTTCGGCGGATTCGGGCAAGTTGCTCGGACGGGGCATCGGCTTCGACCTGGTCCCAGTACCAGCCCTCGGCGTCGAAGTCGCGCCCGACGTAGATCAGCGTCCGGCCCGGTTGCTCCATCAGCCAACTTTCCAGCCAGCGGCAGACGTCTTCGGAAGGCTGGTCGAAGTCGTCGGGAAACCAGACGATGCAATCGGCCCGCTGGTTCAGCTTGGGCGAGAGCTTCCGCCATGAGAAGACGCGGTGCCCGGCCCGCTCGAACATCCCACCCAGCACGGCCGTGCCGTTGACACTCGTCGAGGCCCCCTGCCGTCGCCCATATTCGGTCTCGATTTCTCCGGAGCATCCCGCGATCGTCATGCACCCCAAGATCAGCAAGAGCATCTTCGGCCAGCGAGTTGCCGTCTTCCACCGGGGGAACACTCGTCGAATCCATCTGGAACCGTTTGTAGTGGCCGCATTCATGCGGCCTTCTGCAGGATGCCGCGGCGCGGCCCCGATGAATCGGGGTACTACGAACGGCGTGGGAGAATGCTTGCGCTCTCGGTTCCCATGTACGGCGAGCGTACGAGACATGAGGGCTTGAGATCTGGAATTCGCCATCATCCGGCCGCTTCTCCCGCCAGGGACTGAAACTCGTCCAGTCGCGCCCAGCACGACTCGAACCGGGCCCGGTCGAGCGTGCAATTGCCGAAGAACACGTCCTCGAAGGCCACCATCGTCTGCTCCACAAGCTGCCGCAGCGACGCCTGCGGACCGACTTCCCGCAGGTACTGGCGATTCGTCTTTCCCTTGGTCAGCCGAATGATCTGCTGTTTGTCGAGCTGCACGAGCTGGAAGCTGAACAGGTAGACGATCGCCTGACCGTAGTTGCCCTGCTGGTAATGCCGCCGCGCTTCGCCCAGCAGGTCCGATCGGCCGCTGGTCACCGGCATGGGCAAGGCCTCGATCCGGTCGGTGTCCTCTTGCTCTGACTCCTTCTCGCCATCGCCAGACTTTGCCGAGCGCGTTTCCCGGCTGAGGTACGCTCGGATCAGCAGATAGCCCACCGCCCCCAGGGCCAGGATCAGCACGCTCCAGGCGATCCAGCCGAGCATCGTGTCGGGCCAGCCGGCCCAGCTCGGCCACAAATTGCGGAACCAGTCGCCCAGGTCAGGCATCCAGTCTTTCAGCCAGCTCCAATCCCGGGGCTTGGGCACTTCCACCCGGCGGAGGCCGTCGGTCGCCGGATCGTACCACGGATAGGCCCACCACCCATCGAGCGCCTCGCGTCCGGCGGTGACCGATTCCTGCGGATCGGCGGCCGCCGGCAGCAGGAAGCAGATCGTTGAGGAGAGTGCCGCAGCGCTCATGACATTTGCCTCATCAGCCGGGCCCGTTCGGCACGCAGCGTCAACTCGACGTCCCAGCCTTCTCGCCGGATGCGCAGATCGAGATAACCGAGGAAGCGGACGACGGTAAAATAACCGACCACCAGCCATAAGGCCAGGGGGAAACAGACCGTGAAGGTGGCCCCGGTCAACTCCCATTCGTTTACGAGCATGCGGCCGGCCAGCCAGATCGAGAACCAGCAAGCCAAGAACAACGCCGTGGCGATGGCCAGCGACGCCAGCCAGCGGGCGAACAGATCGGCGACGTAGCCCACGTGCAAGGCCCGGCGACGGCGGGCCGTGGTCATTTGGCCCGGCTCGCGCGCCCACATCGGGTTGCGCTCCAGCAGAACGACCTCGTTGAGATACGGCCAGACGGCGAACAGAAATACCCAGGTGAAGACCAGCGGGACCCAGAACGCCCGCAACAACACCTGGTACCACAACATCTGCCCGAGCGAGTCGACGAATCCCCGGGCGACCTCTCGCGGCTGCGGCCGGTCGGTGAACAACGCCTGGCCGAGGTACAGCGTCACCGGGGCGGTCACCAACGGCATCTCCCAGATTACCAGCAGCAGCATCAACGCCATGTAACGCGCATACGCGAATTCGGCTTCGACGAAGTCGACGTCGGCGAAATCGGCCAGCAGCCAGGCGTTGAAACCCATGACGGGAACCGCACCGATCGCCAGCGCCACCAGCAGCGGCCAGGCGTATTCCCGGATTACCCGCAACGCCAGATCCATCACGTCGAGGTGACTTCGCGGGCGGATCACGATGCGGTTTTCGTCCAACTGCACGTTTAGTTTTCCTGTGGATGGCCTTCTTCCCGCGGATAGCCGAGGATTACGAAGTAAAACATCAACATCCCGGCGGAGATCACCGCCACGGCCGCCTTCAGCCAGTAGGGGGCTCCCGAGGGAGACAAGAAGCCCTCGATCAGAGCCGCCAGGACGAACATGAGTACCGCCGCGCCCATGGTCGGCATCGTCTCTTGGGCGGCCCGACGCAGCGACGCAAGCCGGGTGAACCCCCCGGTGTCGACCAGCGAAAAACCCAACCGCATGCCGGCGGCCGCCGAGAGCACGACCGCCGTCAGCTCGAACGGACCGTGGGCGGTGACGAAGTGGTAGAAGTTGGCCGACTGCGGCAACCTGGCCATGTGCCCGAAGGCCGCGCCGATCGCGGCGGCGTTGTAGACGGTCACGTACAGTCCGCCGATCCCGAAAAGCAGCCCGAAGGCGAAACATCGAAGACCGATCCCGGCGTTGTTCCGGATATAGAATCCGGCCATGCCGCCGCCCATCTGGCTGCTTCGCCCGGTGATCGGTTCGGAAAAGCTCTCCTCCAATTGCATCATCATCGGCTCGCCCATCATCCGCTCGGCGAACTTCGGCGAGTTGTAGGCCATCATGGCCGAAAGCAGCAACACGCCCCAGAAAACCACGAACGCCAGCCGCAGACAGTTGTCGGAAAACAGCCGCTGCGGCACGCGGACGAACAACTCGTGAAACCAGGTCTCGTAGTGGAAGGTACGGGTGCGGTAGAGCTGGCTGTGGGCCCGGCCGACGAGCTGATGGAGGTAATGGACGGTGCCCGGTGGGAGCTGATAGGCGTCGGCCAGGGCCAGATCGGCACAGGCCGCTCGATAAAGGGCGGAAAACCGGGTGGCGCCCTCCGCCGGGATCTTGCGTCGCGAGCGGCCCTCCATCCAGGCACAAAGCTGTTCCAGCTCCCGCCACGTCGCCCGGCGGGATTGCAGCAGGTCGGATACTTTCATCGATTCTCCGGCAACTCCCCCACCGGCAGCGGAACGGCCAGCTGATAGGACGTGTCCTGGGGTTCCATGAAGGGCGAACCCTCGCGGGCTCCCAGGTCCGTCTGGTCGGTGAAGAACGTGCGATCGTACAACGCGCACAGCAGCAGGTCGGAATTCGTGTTCGCCGGCAGGTTGAGCTGCTCGCGCAACGGCTCCCCCAGGTGCCCGGCAATTTCCAGCCGACGCGGCCAGGAAAACGTCCGCCGCCGCTGCACGTAGGCCGCCAAGGCCCGGGCCAGCGTGCGGCTGGGCTGAAAGTTGGCCGGGATCGCGCCGGCCAGCCGAACGGCCTCCGGTTCTCCGCTGCGGACGACCCCCTCGAACCAGGGCCGCTCTTCGACAACCACGATCGTGCCGCAGGCCAGATCGCCCAGCCGCTGGAAGCGGTGGTTCATCGCGCAGGCCAGCAGCCCCGCCAAGTAACAGGTGATCGGCTGGGCGTCGACCTCTCGCAACACGTTGCGCAGCACGGCCTGCAACCCGTTGATTGGCTGGCCGTCGATCGAGACGACGCGAATTTGCATCAAGCGCTTGCCGGGAGTCTGGCCGTTAAAACAGGTCTCGAACAGCCCGCCGTAGAACCAGGCCAACACGAACCAGAGGATCAGACTTGCCCCGGCCACCCAGCCGGCTCCCAGTCCGGCCATCCCCAGCAGCACGGCCAGGCCGATCGTGCCCGCGCCGGCCACCCCGCAGCGGATCAACAAGTCGATCAGGTACGCCGGCAGCCGCCGAAACGGTCCGGCCACGCGGTACCTGAAGGCGATGTTCTCGGGCGTGACGATCTCGATACTGGTATCGAATTGGGCCGGAGCGTTTCCCATAGCCTCATTATTCGCCGATTCGACATGTTTCGCAAGCGGGGGGGAATGTGGCCCCAGCTTGTCCCTTTCGCGACGGGGGTGTAGTTTGGGTGGCAAAAGTCAGCCGAATCCGAGCAGGAGGGTCATCGCGTGGAACTCAAAGACAAGGTCGTTCTGGTTACCGGCGGCGGCAGCGGTATCGGATTGGGGATCGCCGAGGCACTGGCCCGCGAAGGCTGCCGCGTGGCCATCACCGGACGCAATCCCCAGCGACTGACGGACGCCGCCGCGGCGTTCGACGGCCCGGGCGAACTGCTCACCCGGCCCTGCGACGTGGCCGATCGCGACGACGTCGGCCGGCTGTTCGCCTGGCTGCTGGAGCAACTGGGACCGCCGGAGATCCTGGTCAACAGCGCCGGCATCAACGTCGCCAAGCGGGCGATGGCCGAGTTGGATCCGGCCGACTGGGACCGGATGGTGGCCATCAACACCACCGGTGCGTTCAACTGCATTTCGGCCGCCTTGCCGGGCATGCGCGAAAAGAAGTCGGGGCTGATCGTCAATATCTCTTCCAGTGCGGGTAAACGGGCCATGAAACTGGGCGGAGTCGGATATTGTGCATCGAAATTCGCCATGACGGCCCTGGGAACGATTGTCGGCCTGGAGGAGCGGGTCAACGGGATCCACGTGACGAACGTCTACCCGGGCGAGGTCAACACGCCCATCCTCGCGCAGCGTCCCACACCGGTCCCCCCCGAGAAGCTTGCCCAGATGCTCAAACCCGAGGATATTGCCGCGTGCGTGGTCACAATCGCCAAGCTTCCGCCCCGGGCCCTGGTTCCGGAGTTGGTGATCACGCCGCTGTATCAGGAATACGCATGATGAGACCCAAGAAACCTCTCTAGAAAAGAAGCTCAAGTACTCGCAAGCGGCCAACGTGATGACCGCTCTCCAAGACGAACTGGCCTTCTGGGCCGAGTACCAGAACGAGCCTTTGCCGGAAGACACAGCTGAGGATGAAGGTCTTTCGATCGATCACATTGCGTCCAAGATCAACCGCATGCGGCGCGGCGAGGTGGCGGTCGGCTGCAATCATCTGACGATGTTCATCGACGTGCAGGGCGCCTTGTTGTTCTATGTCGTGTGCGCGTGGGAAGATGGCCTCACTGGCTATGTGGTGGACTATGGTGCCTACCCGGACCAGAGACGGCCGCTCTTTTCACTTCGGGACACGCAGCCCACGCTTGCCGATGTGGCCAAAGGTGCTGGACTGGAAGGTTCGATCTGCGCGGGCCTGGAGGCCCTGACCGAACGTAATCTGGCCCGCGAATTCCGTTGCGACGACGGTGCGGCCATGCGGATCGAACGCTGTCTGATTGACGCCAATTGGGGCCAGTCGACCGACGTAGCCTACCAGTTCTGTGGCCAAAGCACCCATGCGGCCATCGTCGTGCCCAGCCACGGCCGGTTCGTGGGCGCATCGAGCATCCCGTTCTCCGAATACAAGCGGAAGCAGGGCGACCGCGTGGGCCACAATTGGCGGATTCCCAACGTCCAGGGCAAACGGGCAATCCGCCACGTGGTCTACGACACCAACTACTGGAAGTCGTTCGTCTACGCCCGGCTGGCCGTGCCCATGGGCGATCGCGGCTGTTTGTCGCTGTTGGGCGCCAAGCCGGAAGTGCATCGGCTGTTTGCCGAACACGTCACGGCCGAGTACCGGGTCAAGACGCAAGGTCGCAGGCGAACGGTCGACGAATGGAAGATGCGCCCCGAGCGCAGCGATAACCACTGGTTGGATGGCCTTGTGGGTTGTCCCGTGGCTGCATCAATATCAATACAGGGCGTGGCGCTATCCGAGGTCAACGTCAAGCCGACTGCCAAGCGGCCGCGAATGAAGCGTTCGGAACTGCGGCGGAGGAAGCGGTAGATGGTTGAGGTTGCGGAGATCGCTGGAAGGCTCGGGCGTAGGGCCGTCTAATCACCACAAACGGGTTTCCAACAACTTGTCCACAGCATCTTCGACCTTGTAGCTATCGTTGCGTGGCTGCCGTGTTCGTAGGTTCATCTGCTCGAACTCGTACAGCCAGTCCAGCTCGCTGGTTGCAGAAATCTGAGACTCCGTGTCTGCTCGCTCCAAGATAGCGTCGGATGCGGAAGGCTGGTCAACGGCTGCTGACGATTCATCCAAGTACAGCCTGGCCACTGACGAGGCAATGCCAGATTCCTTATGCTCGGAGGCTTCATCCGGTGCCGAGATCAGTTCCAAGGCGTTCATGAGGTGCGTCTGATTGTTGCGGGCGATGAGCATGTCAGTCGCGTTGACTCGCTGGTCGCGGTTGAAGTCGTATGGGAAGTCGATCGAGGCTGGATTCGTGAGCGTGCGTAGGTTGTTGCGGGCCAAGAGCGCATCTATGACGTCGACTCTCGCGTCGGTTGCCGAATTGCCCGTCTCGCCGATGGCGTTGCCGAAGTAGAAGACTTGCGGTTCGGGCAGGGCGGTGTTGGCTGTAGCCAATACCGTGACTTGTAGCCATGTATTCTGGATCGTGTTGTCGAGCCAAGTGATCGTCAGTCGGTCGGAGCCGTTCGTTCCGGCGGCCTGGCGGACGGCAACGTTCTTTGGAGCCGGGGCGGCCGACCAGCCGGACGGGTCGTCGTCATTGCCCACGCGGAACTCGAAGTCGGCGGCGCTGAGTTCGGTGCGCTCGACCAAGCCGGAGATGTCGACCATCACACCATTAATGCCGCGGCTGTAGCTGGTGTAGTTGGCAGACGTAGCAGTTTGGCCCGGCAGCAGGGCCTGTTTATCGGTGGCGATGGCCCGGTCTCCGCGGCCGTCGGGGCCCGGATCGTTGCCGTCGAAGGCCGACTCGTTGTAGAAGATCTGTTGGCCAACGAGTTGGCCGGGCTGATTCAGCCACACCTTGTTGGCATCGTACTCGTTGGCCACCAAGGCATCCAGATCGCCGTCGCCGTCGAGGTCCCCCAGGGCCACGTCTTTGCTGGACGTGAGCGCCAGGAGTTGGCCGCTATCGGTAAAGATGCCCCTTCCATCGTTGAGCCAGACGTTGTCCCAGGTGTACCAAGCACCGGCGACGTAGGCATCGAGGTCGCCGTCGCCGTCGAGGTCGCCCAGGGCCACGTCCCCGCCCATAGAATCACCCAGATTCTGCCCGCTGTCGCTGAAGACGCCCTGCCCGTCGTTGAGCCACAGCTCATCATTCGACGCAAACCCCCCCACGAGAGCGTCCGGATCGCCGTCACCGTCGACGTCGCCCAGGGCCACGGCGAAGCTCGCCTGGTCACCCAGCGTCTGGCCGCTGTCGGTGAAATGGCCCTGGCCGTCGTTGAGCCACACCTTGTTGGGCACAGACTCAAACCACTCATAATGGCGCACCGCATTGGCGACGAAGGCGTCCAGGTCGCCGTCGCCGTCGAGATCCGCTAGTGCCAGGCCGAAGCTCGCCGAATCGCCCAAAGCTTGGCCGCTGTCGTGGAAGTGGCCTTCCCCAGTGTTCAGCCAAACGGTGCAGCCTGCCTGGCTACCCCACGAGCCAAGGAAGGCGTCCACGTCGCCGTCGCCGTCGATGTCGCCCAGCGCCATGGCGGGGCTCCAGTCCATGCTACTGTGCAGATCCTGACCGCCGCCCGAGTAGATCCCGCTGCCGCCGGCCCCGTGCGGGATCAGGATCGAGTCGGTATCGCTGGCGGTGTTGTTCTTGGGCGTCGGGTCGTCGTAGCCGGGCGGAACGGCGACGATGGCCTGGTTGGTGGGCGTGCCGGTGGCTTCCCAGGCGAGCGTGCCGGTGGCCGTGTAAGTGACCGTGCCGCCGACGAGCAGGTCGATCGTATCCTCGATGTTGCCGGTGCCGCCGGGCGTGCAGTTCGAGCCGGGCGAAGCGACGGCCGTCCAGGTCACGTCATGAAGCTGCGTCGGGAAGCTGCGTCGGGAAGACGTCGCTGACCATCGCCCCGGTCACGTCGTCCGGGCCATGGTTGGTCACCGTAATCGTGTAGTCCAGCGGCGCACCTGGGGTGGCCACGACCTGAGAGTCGGTCTTGCTGATCGCCAGATCGGCCTGGCGGTTTTGATTGAGCCAGACCTTGTCGGGGCCATTGTTGGCCACGAAGACATCCAGGTCGCCGTCGCCGTCTACGTCCCCCAACGCGATGCCAATGCTTACCAGACCGTCGAGTGTCTGACCGCTGTCACTGAAATGGCCCCGCCCATCGTTGAGCCAGACAATGTTGGCATCTCTTTTCGCGACGAAGGCGTCCAGGTCGCCGTCGCCGTCTACGTCCGCCAATGCCACGGCGAAGCTGTTTGAATAGCCGAGGCTTTGGCCACTGTCGCTGAAATGGCCCCGCCCATTGTTCAGCCAGACCCTGTCGACTTGATGGCCGCCGGGACCAGCGTTGGCGACGAAGGCATCGAGGTCACCATCGCTGTCCAGATCCCCCAGGGCGACCGCCACGGTGAAATCGCCCAAGCTATGGCCGCTGTCGCTGAAATGGGCCAGCCCGTCATTCAGCCACAGCTTGTTGGGTGCACCATCAGGCCGATCCGCGTCGGCGACGAAGGCGTCCAGGTCGCCGTCGCCGTCCACATCCCCGAGGACTATGGCACGGCTTTCCGAATTACCCAGGCTCTGCCCGGTGTCACCAAAACTGCCTTCCCCGTCGTTCAGCCACACGGTGTTAGGTGCCCGATAAGGGGAATCCGCAGCAACATTGCCGACGAAGGCATCCAGGTCGCCGTCGCCGTCCAGATCCCCCAAAGCTGCCGCATAGCTAAGTGAACTGTCCAGGCTTTGGCCGCTGTCGGTGAAGGCGCCGGTGCCGCCGGGCACTTGAGTGCGGAACTGCCAGACGTAGGGGGCGGGGGAACCTTGGCCGTTTAGGTTCTGGATGCCGATGGTTGTGGTGGCCTGCACCAGTTCGCCCGGTTTGAAGTCCGCCGCCGGGTCCAGGGAAACCGTAGGTCCGCTGGTGGCGAACGTGTTGGCCGGCTGAAGCAGCCTGCCGGAGTGCATCGAATGCACGGCAAAGGTCGCATCCGAAACGCTGTCCGGGTCGATCTGTTGGTCAAAGGTTGCCGAAACGTCGGTGCCCAGCGGCGCAGTATGGCTGTTGGCCGCCGGATCGACACTACTAACGATCGGTCCGGTCAGCAGCCGACGCGCTTCCAAAACCTCCAACGCCGGGATTCGCCGGTGCTGAGGCTCGCGGCGTCTGCCGGCCTCTCGCCGAGAAGACCTCCGCAGGGGCAAACTCACGGTTGATCTCCTTTTCCGAAACGAGACACTGTGCGACGGGGACACTCATCTACTGGCATATCCAAGAGAGCGGTCGCCCCTCTGCAGAGGGCATCTCAGCTTTCGAAAGGGAACGCCACATCCTGGGACTTCGCCAAGGTTTCGCTCTCCAACGTGCATTGCCTCCAGGGCCGATCCGATGTCGTAGTCTCCTGCTCGTCCGAGGTCGGACCGGAAAAACCCTTAGTAGACTTGCGCGAGGGAGACAAAATCAGGCCCGCAGTCTCATTAGTTTGGCAGACCGCCAACCTATAAGACGCACGAAGCGAGGTTTTGGCCTGTCACCGGTCTGGATTCTCTGCCTTGGTCGCAAACCAAGCGGCTCGCCAAGGAGTATGGGCCATGCGATGTCTGCTTGCTGTACCCGGCGGGAGTCTGCGGTTCGTGTTGTCCAACGATCACCCAGCCCCTCTCATGGGTGGCACTATATCGAATTCCTTTCCGCCCCAGACTACTGCCGGACCACCGCTCTTGGGGGGTCCCAACGGTCTTGCAGGACGTCTCGATCTCTCCGTACACCTGCTTTCCGGAGGAATCCCTGATCACCACCGTCGGATCAAGCGAAACGTGGCAAGCGGTTGCAGTGAACTTCTTGCCTAACGCGTAAGTGCAAGTCCGCTTCTGGACCTTCTGCGAGGAATCTGACACCCACACCAGTAGGTTGAGTTCGAGATCAACGATCACAGCCACCAACGGCGCGCTGCTGCCCGGCTTGATCGAGTCGTCGCCGGCTCCGCCGTCGACCTGGTCAGTGCCGTATCCCAGCGGTAAATTACGAGAATGGGAGCGTGGAATTCGTTGAACTCCTTGGGAATTGGCGCAACTTCATTCATGGAAGCGATGAGTCTCGCTTTGTCTCGACCGCCAATTGTATGGAAGATCCAACACACCGACTTTGGGAACAGGCATTGGTTCTCCGGTGACAGGCGCCGCGTCAACGTCACAGGTGCTGTCCGACCCAGTTATCATCGTGTGTTTTCGAAACGACGTTGGTCGACATGGAAACTGTCGCGGATGTTGATCGCGTTCACTCTGCAACATTGGGTTCCCGAAGGTCCAGTCGCACTGGCGGGCGACGATACAGTCGACGGACATCCGGGAAGAAAGGTTTACGGCAAAGGTTGTCATCGCGACGCGATCCGATCGACCCATTCGATGACCGCGTATCGTTGGGGACACAAATGGGTCGTGTTGGAAATTTCGTGAAGTTTCCGTTTGCCCATCGGCCTTGGGTGTTGCCGGTAATGGTTGCCTTGTATCGCAGCAAGTCGTTCGACGAGGAATATGGTCTGCGACATCGCACACCCGCCGAGTTGATGCGACGCATGTTAACCGTGATGATGCACTGGTTTCCCGAGCGAACATGGCAATTTGTCGGCGACGGCGGCTTTGGCACGCACCCCTTGGCTCAGTTCTGCCATCGCCATCGAAAGCGTCTCACTCTGGTGAGCAAGTTCTACCCGGACGCGAATCTGTACGATGCCCCGCCGCCGCGGACGAAGAAGAGCGGCTGACCACGCAAACGCGGCAAGAAGCTTCGTTCGCCGTAAGAGGTGGTCTTCAAGACGAAGAAGTTCAAGCGATTGACGGTCTCTTGGTATGGTGGCGGCAAACGCCGCGTCGAAGTGACACACGGCACGGGACATTGGTTCAAGGGCGGTGTGGGCCTGATTCCCGTCCTTTGGGTCTACGTGCGCGACCTGACGGGCACGCATCGCGACGAATACTTCTTTACCACGGATGTGAGGCTCTCGTTGAAGCGAGTGATCGTAGATCTGCAGCCGCCGGCCGGGCCAGACCTGCTCGACCGTCTCCAGCCGCAGGCGCAACCGGGTCAACTCCGGCGCCGAGCGGTAAGCCTCGGCAATCGCCACGAAGCGACCGGCCTGGCCCAGGGCTCGTTGCATGAGCGCGTGCTTCTCCGCCTGGGCCGCCAGCAATGTCTGCTCTCGTTCGGCACGGGTCCCGGCTTCGATTTCGTACTGTTCGGCTTGGGCCTCGTTGACCGTGGCCTCTTTGTCCTCCAAGGCGCCGGTCACTTCCCGATATGCCTGCACCACCTCCAGCGGCGGATGGACGTCGGACAGACAGACGCAGTCGACCACAAAATCGGCTTCGCAGCACTGCTGCGTCTCGGCCACGCGCCGATGGATGACTTGCTCCAACTCGGTCCGTTGCATGCCGAGCGCCGCGTCAATGGGCCGTTGCGACATCTCCGCTCGCAAGGCGGCCTCCGCCACGCCGCGGACCAGGAGGTCCCATTTGCTCGCTCCATCCGGCTGCAACTCGCCGATCCGAAATAGCGCGGCCAGCGGATTGTCGACGCGATACTGCACGATCAGGTTCACGTCCACCAGGTTCTCATCGCCCGCCAGCACGTCGGCTTCGCGATCTTCCCGGCGGCGAAGCCCTCCCCGATACTCGACGTTCCATTCGTAGGCGGGCGGTTCGTTCGACCAGCCCGGGAGTGTGCGGAATCCGATCTCCACGCGTCGCACCTCCTTGAGATGAACGAGGCGATGTTGGCCGAACGGATACGGAAGCCGGTAGTGCAAGCCCGGCGTTTCGACCGGCTCGACGAGCTTCCCGAAGTGCTGCACGACGCCGACCTCGCCCACCGAGACGACGTGAAGCCCGCTGAGCCCATACGCGGTAGCGGCGAGCAACGCACCGGTGGCCACGGCGGGCCGCCATCGTCGCCGCAACCCATGCCATAGGCCTTTCCAACGCG
>Ga0180437_10009426_pt1 | contig 12095 bp, 8 predicted proteins | sample SS_ome_4_FD_132410 | JGI IMG/M metagenome (GOLD analysis project Ga0180437, IMG submission 132410) | Hypersaline lake sediment archaeal communities from the Salton Sea, California, USA - SS_3_D_1 metaG | ecosystem: Environmental > Aquatic > Non-marine Saline and Alkaline > Hypersaline > Sediment... | reverse complement strand
GTCGCGGAGTTGGAGCTGGCGGTAGGACCGGTCCAGGAATTGGTCGAAGGGCAGATCCTGCAGGGTGGTGAGGATGGCAGGGATGTCGAGCGGCAGTGGGGTTCCCAGGGTGGGAAGACCGCCCCCGAGGATGGGGGCTTCGAGCGAAGGGGACGGGATGCCGCCCGTTGCTTCGACAACGGGGGCTGTGAGTGTGGTAGGACCGCCTCCGTCCTCGGGGGCGGTGAGCGTAGGACAAGGAACCGCGGCTGTGAGCGTGGAAGAAGGAACGGGGGCTTCGAGCAAAGGGGATGGGATGCCGCCCGTTGCTTCGACAACGGGGGCTTCAAGCACGGGAGAGGGTCTGAGGGCTGTGAGCGGTGTGCCAGTGCGCGCGGCCTCGACGACCTGTCGAACGGTCTCGACGACGAGTTCGGGTTGGTCTTGCTGGACAAAATGCTGGCTGTCCCAGGCGAGCAGGTGGATGCTGTCCGTCGAGAGCTGGGCCAGCTCTTCCTGCAGCTCCATCCAGATCTGGTTGAACTGCTGGTTCAGCGCTTCGGGGAAATCGTCCGCCCGCCGTTTGTCCATCGCGGTGAGCACGGCCAGCGGCAGATCGCCCAGCGAGCCGGGCTCAAAGAGGGAGGGGCCCAGGGTGGGGTCGGGCGTCGCGCTGGCAAACCAATCGCGGTAGAACTTGACGCTTTCGCTGTCGCCCGGCGACTCGGGCGGCAGGACCGCCGCCTGGCGCCGGAACTGGTCGGGGTGGGCGCTGTCCACCAGTACCAGCCCGGCGACGTCCTCACGGTACCGGCCGGCGTACAGGCGCACGTAGGGGCCGCCCAGCGAGTGCCCGACCAGGACGTAGGGCCCCTGGAGGCCGGCGTTCTCCAGCAGGGTGTGCAGTTCCTCGACGACGTGCCCGGCGTCTTCCGGCCCTGAACCGGGCTCGCTCTGCCCCAGCCCGGCGCGGTCGTAGGCGCAGGCCCGGGTGAACGTGGCGATCTCGGGCTTCACCAGGGACCAGGTCCCCGCGGTGTCGTGGTAGCCCGCCTCCAGGATGACCGCCGGCGAACCGGTGCCGGTGCAATGGATGTACAGGTGGTGACCGTCGACGTCGACCCAGGCCTCCAGTTCTGGTGGGAGTTGGAAGGTGAGGGGGCCGGTGAGCGCCGGAGTCGCGGTTGGCGGCGGCGAGATGGCGGTCGCCGGAGCCGTAGGAGCAATGGAAGCAGCAGCCAACGGCGGCGTCCCGGGGCTCCCGACTGGCGCCTGTGGCGCACCGTTGGGTTCCGGTGCGCCACAGGCGCCGATCAAGATCAAGGCCATCACAGTCAAGGCGATGGCGCGGTGGCGGGCAATCATGGGTCCCTCCCTCCCCTCCTGTCAGTAGGAATAACTCGCCGGGGGGGAGGGCCGTTCAGTCGCGGAGGACGGAATCGGGGAGCGGACCAAACCGTCCTGCACGACCGCTGCTCTCATCTGTGGAGCGATGAGCGACAGGTGCGTGTGGGAACCATCTTTGCCAAGACGCAGCCGCGCTGTTTGTGCGGCGTTGGCTCGAGAGACCGATTGGATTAGGTCAGGTGGCTCGCTACTCGCCGTCTCCGGCGATCAAAGTATAAACCAGCGCACCTAGCGCCCCACCGATGATAGGAGCGACCCAGAAGAGCCAGAGCTGGCCAATGGCCCAACCGCCAACGTACACCGCGACCCCTGTGCTGCGGGCGGGGTTCACGGACGTGTTGGTGACCGGGATGCTGATCAGGTGGATCAAGGTCAGGGCAAGGCCGATGGCGATGGGCGCGAACCCCTGGGGCGCCCGCTTGTCCGTCGCGCCCATGATGACCACGACAAACATCAGTGTCAGGACGACCTCTGCAACCGCCCCGGCCAGCAACGAGTAGCCCCCTGGCGAGTGCTCGGCGTAGCCATTCGCAGCAAATCCATCGGCCACACTAAAGCCTGCCTGGCCACTGGCGATGAGGTACAGCACCCCACCCGCGACAATCCCGCCGAGCACCTGCACGACGATGTAGGGCAGGACGTCCTTTGCGGGGAAGCGCTTCCCCACCCAGAGACCCACGGTGACTGCAGGATTCAGGTGACAGCCCGAGATGTGACCGATAGCGAAAGCCATGGTCAACACGGTCAGACCAAAGGCAAGCGCTACACCCAGAAACCCGATGCCCAGCTCGGGAAACGCCGCGGAAATCACGGCGCTGCCGCATCCCCCAAGTACGAGCCAAAACGTGCCGACGAACTCGGCGCCCAGTCTCCTCATCATGATGCCGTTCTCCCTTCTGGTGGTATGCGCCGCATTGTATCACCGTCTGCGGGATATGTCAAGTACGAAGACCGGTGCCTTCACCAAGAGCCCTGGCGGCGAGAACCTGCCTGCTTGACAAAGGGGCGATCTCGCGTATAATCAGTTAGCCGGCTAACTGTAGGCTGGTGGAACGCGCCTGGGGTTTCCCGGAGGAGATGCAAATGACCGGACCGTCAGAGCCAGAGTCGCTCGACTCGCTGTTCGCGCAGATCTGCAAACTGAAACACGCCCGCATCCATACGCACCTGGAGGCATTGGGCCTGTACCGCGGGCAGCCGTCCGTGCTGCAGGCTCTGTGGGAACAGGAAGGGCTGATGCATACGGAACTGGCCCGTCGCTTGCAGGTCCAGCCGGCGACCATCACCAAGATGCTCAAGCGCATGGAAAATGCCGGCTTTGTGGAGCGCCGGCCCGACCCTGAGGACCAGCGGGTCTCGCGCGTCTACTTGACGGAAGCCGGGCGGGCGGTCCGCGCCGACGTGCAGCAGGTGTGGCGCAAGCTCGACGAGGAAGCGTTTGCCGGCTTGACGCCGGAGGAGCGCGCCCAGGTGCGACGGTTGTTTGTGCAGATCCGCGAGAACCTGATGCGGGTGACCGGCGAGTCGTAGCGCGCTTTGCGGTTGGCCCCTCGGACCCTGCGCCGGCCAGCAGCCTGCGGCATTTGGTCCAACTTTCCGACTTGAGGTAGACAGCCAAGTACGAAGGATGGTGCAATGAAGTCACTTGGATTTGTGCTCAAGTACACAAAAGAGTACAAGGGCCCGCTGGCGCTCACGGTGCTCAGCATGATCCTGCTCGTGGGCATCCAGTTGCTGGCCCCCTGGCTGGTCAGGACGATGATCAATGTCGTCACCGATCCAGAGACCGGGCCGGAGGCGGTGGGCATTCTGGCCCGGCTGGCCCTGCTGACCCTGCTGGTCTATGTGCTTCGCGCCGGGCTGCAGTTCGTCCGCAGCTACATGGCCCACGTGGCCGGCTGGCACGTCGTCGCCGACGTGCGGGCCGAGGTCTATCAGCACCTGCAGCGCCTGTCACTTCGTTTCTACGAGGACAAGCAAACGGGCCAGTTGATGTCGCGCATGGTCAACGATTCGGACCTGATCGAGCAGTTGATCGCCCACGCCATCCCGGACCTGCTGGTGAACGTGCTGATGCTGATCGGCGTCACCGCCGTGCTGGTCAGCATGAGTTGGCAGTTGGCGCTGCTGAGCATGGTCCCCATCCCGCTGATCGTGCTGGGCATGCGGGGGTTTGCCAAGTACGTGCGCCCCGCCTTTCGCCAGCGCCAGGTGGAGCTGGGGGAGCTAAACGCAGCGCTCAACGACAACCTCTCGGGCATCCGCGAGATCAAGGCCTTCACCCGGGAGGAGGTCGAGGCGGCCAACATCTGGGACCGCATTGTCAGCTACCGCGATTCGCTGCTGCACGCCCTGCGCCTGATGGCCGTGTTCCACCCCTCTGTGGAGTTTGCCTCGGCCCTGGGCACTGTCGTCCTCATCTATTTCGGTGGACGGATGGTGGTGAACGAGACGCTGCCTGTCGCCGACCTGGTGGCCTACTTTCTCTACCTGGAGCTGCTCTACCAGCCGGTGCGCATCTTGAGCAGCGTGTGGGAGAGCGTCCAGCAGGCCATGGCCGGTGCCGAACGCGTGGACGAACTTCTAAAGGAAGCACCTGACGTGACCGAGCGGCCCGGCGCGGTCGCCCTGCCCGGGCGGGCCAGGGGTGCGATCCACCTGCGCGACGTGGGATTCCGCTATGCGGTGGGCGGTATGGTGGTGGAGGGGATCGACCTCGACATCGCCCCCGGCACCGTCACAGCCCTGGTGGGACCGACGGGCGTGGGCAAGACGACGCTGGCCATGCTGATCCCCCGCTTCTACGACGTATGCCAGGGGACGATTTCGCTCGACGGGCACGACCTGCGGGACCTGACGCTGGACAGCCTGCGGAAGCAGATCAGCATCGTGTTGCAGGATGTATTCCTGTTTCATGGCACGGTGCGCGAGAACATCCTTTTTGGCCGACCTGACGCCACGGAGGCAGAGATGATCGAGGCCAGCCAGGTGGCCAACGCCCACGAGTTCATCGTCCAATTGCCCGAGGGCTATGAGACGATGATCGGCGAACGCGGCGTCAAGCTGTCGGGCGGACAGCGGCAACGGCTGGCCATCGCCCGGGCCGTGCTCAAGGATGCACCGATCCTGATCCTGGACGAGGCGACCTCCTCGGTGGACATGGAGACCGAGCTGCTGATCCAGCAGGCACTGGAACGGCTGATGGTGGGGCGGACGACGATCATCATCGCCCACCGCCTATCCACCATCCGCAGCGCCGATACGATCGTCGTCCTGGAAGATGGCCGGATCGTCGAAAAGGGGACGCACGAGGAGTTGATGGCCCGCGACGGACTCTACCGGCACCTGAACGAGGTCCAGTTGGACGATGAGCCGCGCTGGCTCGCGATCCGGAAGCAGCGGCAGCAGCAGAAAGAACTCGTGCCTGCCTGGAGCTAGTGACTAGTCTTTTGTGGTGCCGTCAGGCATGATGACATCGCGAAGCGACCGGGCCTGGGCGAGCTGCCGGGGACTCACTTTGGCGCCCCGGAGGTCTGCCCCACTGAGGTCGGCCCTGTCCAGCCTGGCTCCCCCAAAGTTGACCTCGCGGAGATCCGCCTCGCACAAGTTGGCACTCTCCAGCCTGGCGCTGCCTAAACTGGCACCGCGCAGGTCGGCGCCCTGCAGATTGGCCTCCATCCGCAGGTCAGCTCCACGGAGGTTGACCTTTCGCAGGTTGGCCCCGCGTAGATCAGCCCCACGGAGGTCAGCCCTTCGCAGACTGGCCATGCGCAAGTTGGCTTGCCTCAGATCGGCCAGGAACAGGTCGGCCCCACGCAGGTTAGCAGCCTGGAGGTCTGCCTCACGCAGGTTGGCACTGCCCAGGTTGACCCAGCCCAGATTGGCCCCTTCCAACTGAGCCCTTTCCAGATCGGCCTCCCGGAGATCAGCCTCCTGCAGGTCAGCCCCCTTCAGATCCCCGCCATCCAGCTTGACCCGTCGCAGGTTAGCGCCACGCAGATCAGCACCGGCCAGGTCGGCCCGGGTCAGATCCTGCCCGCTCAGGTTGGCGCCGGCCAGGTGGACGCCCGCCAAGTCCTGCTCGGCGTCTGTGGGCGCCAGTTTGTCGGGGATGATTGCATCTTGCAGCGAGGCCGCATGTGCAAGCTGCTCGCGGGACACCTGGGCCCCTGTCAGGTTGGCGTTGTCCAGGATGGCCGCGCTCAGGTCGGCCCGACGCAGGTCGGTCTCGCTCAGGTCGGCACCGTCTAGCTTGGCCCCGCTCAGATCTGCGCCATACAGGTTGGCTGCACTGAGGTTGGCCCATCTGAGAATCGCGCCATTCAGGTCAATCGCCTGAAGGCTGGCTCCGTGCAGGTTCGCGCCGGTAAAGTCCCGGTCCCCTGCACTGTAGCGCTTGATGAGCTGGTTGCCGGTCATTCTTCTCATGGTACTGCTCCTTATGCTAGCTGCGCTCCCCACCCCTGTTGGCCAGGCCCTTTGCACCTGCAGCACCCTGGCGGCATGCCAGCAGGCAGAGCCCTTCCAGGTGAAAGAGAAATCAAAAGCCGCTCGCTCACCTGCACCTGCAGGCACCCCGCTACCGCGGGGGACGCGAACGGCTCATTTGTACTACCCTAGTCTCTGGTGCGTAATTGCTCCCGGGCCCGTTCGAAAACGGGGGCTCGAACGCGTTTCGCACCGAATACTAGCCTAGCTCAGACAGGGCCATCTCACTTCCACGCCGGAATCAACGAGTCGCGACCCTGTTAGCCAACTTGCTCCGTGAGCAAACCTCTCATAGGCTAGGCCCTAAACTCAACCCGAGTTGGGCACGATAGCTACCTGGCCACCCGCAACGACCCGGGCGTGCCCCAGATGCACACACGTCAAAGGACGTTTGCTTCCCCTATTATAGCGTATAATGCATAGAAGCACAAGCTACTTGCCCTTGCGGGTGAGCGATGTAGAAGACACGTGTGGGACATCCAACCTGCACTCAAGTCGAAACGCCAGTTCCGGCGTTCCACGGGGGCGGATCTGGCGATCCGCCCCGAGCGTAATTACCTCACCAAAGCGAACTCCTTCGAACATCCCCCAACTCAGAACCGGGCCACGATGGTGGCAGGCGGTGGGCTACGAAAGCGGATGGCTGGCCGTGTTCGACCTGTCAAGGATGCTATCCCGTCCCCCTACCGCCAATTTTGACGATTTTTATGGATTGCGGTATAATAAGACGAACCGACATAGATCGGAGCGTGCTATTTCCACTGGAACGGTGAGCCTTCGCTGGTTTGTCAAGCGCTGGAGCAAGCCGCTGCAGGGCAGCGTGTGCGTACAGAGTTGGGGTGGCAGACGGCGTTCAATGATGACCCGGCCCTGGCCACAGCCGGATTGACTTGGCTGGATCCTGCTGTGGGTCACCTGTCTGGACAGCCGCCAGCCGAGGAGGACGTAGCGGGATAGAGCATCACGGGAACAGCTCAAGATGGTTGCTAGAATACTGACTCCCGATTCCTGCGTGTGGTCATGTAGGATTCGGCTCCAGGCTTTGCTGTAGACCTGGCTCATGCCGCAGACAGTGGTGCAGAGGGCGGCCGAACCAGGTTTTTTTCGTGGCTGTATACAGAGGGGGAAACACAAAGCTTGAAAGGCAGCATGATGAGTGACGTGGCTGATTCAATTGTGGTCAAACGCTTGGTCCGAAACTTGAGGTACAAGTTGACCTACATCAGGGTCTTTGAGACCTTTTTGGAGCGGGCCCCTCATCCTGTGGCAGCCAAGCTGATGCAGTCGTTGATAAGGGCGCAACAGACCGCTGTGGTGCCTCTGATAGATTATGTAGAATCGCTGGGCGTGGATACACAGGATCTGGGCCTGGACGAAAAGCTCCAGAAGCACGCTGCTGCTCGCAACGATTTCCGGTCGCAGTTGTATTTCATCCACTATGGTCTGACCAAGGCCGCCTCGTGGTACAAGACACAACTCATGGACGGGCAAATGACCGCCGATCCACAACTGCGTCTGCTGCTGCTGGAATTGGGCGAGATCGATGCCGCCAGCCTGTGGCGTACAGAGGCGGTGATGGTCACGCTGAGAATCCCCGTGGAGCCAGTGTCAGCGGACCAGCGCAAGGATTCACGGCGGCAGCCAGCCAAAGTGCGCGATTGGCAGTCACGACCGAGGGGACGCCAGAGGCGGCCGGTCTGGAAGCGCGACTAGTCCATTTGCGCCGTGGCGGTCGTTGATGGTACTTGAGTAGACTGCTGTGGACCTCGATACCGGCCGTGCCGGCCACGAGAGACGTTCACAGATAGCGATTACAAAGGGGGATATTGTGCAGTTTTCAGTTGGCGACAAGGTGGTGCACCCGCACCACGGTCCGGGACAGATCACGGGTGTGGAGCGAAAAGAGTTCCTGGACGGGAAAAAGCTCTACTACAAGATCGAGATACCCGAGCACGGGCTTACCGTGTATCTTCCCAGCAAGAAGCTCCAAGAGATAGGGGTGCGGCTGGCCATGAGCCGGGCCAGACTTCCCCGTGTGCTGGACAGGCTGAGGAAGAAGCCGGGCCGCTTGCCTGACGACTATAAGGAACGCCAGGAGGTGGTCTGGGAAAAACTCAAAACGGGTCGCGTGTCACAGATGGCTGAGGTGGTGCGGGATCTCACATGGCACAAGCATCGCGATCATCTCACAAAAAAGGATGCGGAGCTCCTGGCACAGGGTACGCAACGCCTGGCTGCCGAGATGGCACTGGCAACCGGCGCCGAGGTCTCTGAGATGGAAAAAGCGATCGTGGATACGCTGGCTGCTGTCACGTCAGATCAGGTCGACCAGGAGCGACGCCACCAGCGGGCTGCTGAGGTGACCGGCCTGCACCACGTGTGGGAAGGACGACCCTAACAGCGCCAGTCCCTACTGCCCCCCGCCCGGCCTCTGTCTCAACGGGGTGAACCCGCGGAACCGAGGATCTCCACTACCCCCCGCCCGCCGTCCACCCGGACGCGGTCGCCGGTGTTGAGGCGCATGGTGGCATCGCCGCAGCCGACGACAGCCGGGATCCCCAGCTCGCGGGCGACAATGGCCGCGTGGGACAAGGGCGCGCCCACGTCGGTGACGATGGCCGCCGCCCGGGGGAAGAGGAACGTCCAGCCGATGTTGGTCTGGGCGGTCACCAGGATCTCGCCCTGTTGCAGTTGATCACCCTCGTCGAGCCGCTGCAAGCAGCGCACCAGGCCCTCCGCTCGCCCTGCAGAACCAGGCGACCCGACGATCGGGCCAACAAGACCGAGATCGGCGGCCGGTAGGGATGTATAGGCGTCATACACGTCGGTGCGCCGGTCGGGATCTGCCGCCCACTGGAAAGGATCGAAGCGACCGCGGACGAGGGGTGGATAGAGCGGCAAGGCCTTGAACCGCTCGTAGGTATCCCTGCGGACAGGGATGCGGTCCGCTGCATGACCGTCGCCCGACAGCAGGTCCAACATCTCGGCGACACTCAGGAAAAAGACCTCATCTCCGAGGCCGGTCAGTTCGCCAGCGCGGAGCGCGAATTGGCGGACCACCCAGCGATCGCGGGCATACTCGGAGCGGGTATCTTCGCGCAGACGGGCGCGGGGCCCGACCTCGTCGATGCGCGGTCGCATGGCTTTCACCTTGTCCGGATAACGCTCGTTGAAGCGCGCCCAGGCCGCTTCAAACGCGCCGCGCTGGCGGGCCAACATCGCTTCGGGATCCTCCCCAGATGCCTGGAACTGTGCCAACTGCCGCTCGAGCGACCCGGGATCCTCGGCCGGACGGGGCGCAGACAGTTCGAACTCTTCGGGTCCCCTGTGCCCATAGTGCGCCAGGTACACGTCACCATCCATCTCGCCGCGCGCCACCCTGGCCAAGCCCAGCAACGGGCCGAGAGAGGCCAACTCACCGGAGCCACCACTCAGATTCGACGTCAGCTTATCGGCATCGTTGGGCCCCACCAGATCTGTAAGGTCGCGGCGCAGTTGGCTCGTGTAGTCGGAAGCATGGGACGCGCTGCCCAACACGGCCGGCACACTGTCCCTGACATGGGGTTCGATCCCCTCCCGCCACAGGGAAACCAACTCGGCTGCGGACGCTGCCCCACCGATCTGCTGCCCTACCGTCCGGCACCAGGCCGGGTTCACGGCCAGATCGGCGGGCAAGCCCCTGACCGCTCGCCTCTGCCGCATCTGCAAGCCGAGCACATTCAATAGAACAGCCAGGAGGGACCGCTTGGCCAGGGGGAACACCGGGATCTCCATCGCTTCCGGGAGACGGGTGTAGCCGGTGCCCTCCAGGGCCTCTTGGAGCGCCTGTTCGCTCCGGCCCAGGGCGCGGAACACCGACGCATAGGTACTGAGGTTGAGATAGGGCAGGCCGCCGATGTTGCCGGCGGGCAGGTGGCCGGGCACGATCGTCCACTCCTCAAGGGTGAGCTCAATGACCGACCAACTGAGGGGCGTCATGACCTCCGCCACAGCTTCGCCAAAGTTGACGTTTGACCACAAAAAGTCGCCGGCCATGCTGGCGTTCCATTCACCGTTGTAAGGGTCGTGTGCCTGTAGCTCTGCCATGGGTCCGCTCCTGCATCTGCCGTACGACTGCAGCCGCCGTCCGACTTGCACATTGTTCTTTAACAGGCGTCCTGTCATCTGGAATAACTCGCCGGAACGCATAGCTGTTCAGTGGGCGAAAGCCGGACATACGTAAGCGGGGCCTACTGTATTATGTAGAGTTAACCAAGGGGCAAAGCCCGAGTGCGCCATACCACTGCAGGATCGGGCACAGGAACAAGCGGGCGATAAGGTGCTAGGGCTGCGCTTGACGCTTCGGGCAGGTAATGGTAAACTGGCTTGTACAAATAGCGCGACAGGTTCATACAGACTAGCAAGGGGTTCTCCATGTCGACCGAATCTTCCTCGCGGGCCGGCATGCCCGCACAGCAAGGGCAGGCTGATCGACCGGTAGAGAGCAAGGCTGCATCCTGGTCCGATTTTCACATACGCGACGTCGCGGATGCCATCCTGCACACCGTGATCTATGCAGACCTGTTCGACTATCCCCTGACTGCCAAGCAGATCCACCGCTTCCTGACGGGACACGCTGCCCCCCTGGCCACCGTGGAGGAACACCTGGCCAGCGACAGCAAGCTGTCTGCGCAGTTGGATTCGATTCCCCCCTTTTGGTTCCTGTCCGGCCGCGACCATCTGGTTCGCTTGCGCCAGGAGCGAGAGGCATACGCCCAAGTCCTTTGGTCCGCGGCCTGGCGCTACGGCCATCTGGTGGCGACCATGCCGTTCGTGCGCCTGACGGCCGTGACTGGCTCGCTGACCATGAACAACGCGACCAGCGCCCAGGACGACGTCGACTTTCTCCTCGTCACCCAAAAAGGTCGCGTGTGGCTTGCCCGTGGCCTCGCGATCCTGGTGGTGCGACTGGCCGCGCGCCTGGGTTTTGAGATCTGTCCGAACTATGTCATGGCTGAGCAGCACCTGCGCATCGGCGAACAGAACCTCTTTACGGCCCACGAACTGGCCCAGCTCGTACCGCTCTATGGCCTCGACACCTACCTTGTCCTGATGGAGAGCAACGCCTGGTTGAACCGCTACCTGCCCAACTTTGCACCGCGGCGGGCAGGCGTGGGCCAAATGGGAAGAGTGGCGCAGTTTGGGCAGCGGCTGGCAGAAGCCACGCTGGGTGGTCGACTGGGGGATGCGGTCGAACGATGGGAGCGCGAGCGCAAGATCCCGCGCTTGCGCCAGGTCGCTGCCGAGCGGGGTGGGACCGGGGCCATCTACACGCCCGATCTGTGCAAGGGGCACGCGGATGACCATGGGGCAGCCATCCAGGAGTGGTATGTCCAACAGCTTGCCGCCCGACGGGCGTAGCCTTGGAAGAGGGTGCACCGGGATGAGAGACCAGGCTGCTCACTGGCTGCAGAAGCTGAGCACGTGGGGGTTGGTCGCCCTTCTGGCGACCTTGCCCTTCTGGCGGCATCGGGTCCTGCTCCACCGCCCGCTGGATCCGATCTTTTTCGAATTCCACGATATCACGCTGTACACCAACGACCTGCTCTGGTTAGGCACAATCGGCGCCTGGTTTTTGGGTCTCCTGTTGGACCGAGCACCAACAAGACTGCGCCTGGGACCGTGGTTCCTGTCCGGGCCGCTCGCCGGCCTCCTGGTGTTGAGCCTTGTGGGGGTTCCCTTCGCCGTCGATCCGGTGTACGCCGGATACCAGGCCGCGCGGATAGTGCTGCTGGGCATGTTCTATCTCATGCTCGTCAATGCGCGCTTTTCGCGAGGGGTCATCGCCTGGCCTTTGGCCATGGGCATGGTGCTCCAGGCAGCCGTCGGCCTGCCACAGTTTGTATTGGGACGCTCGCTGGGCCTCAAACGCCTGGGAGAGGTCACCGTCCAGGCCGGCTGGCCGGGCGCCAGCGTGGTCATGGTCGGCGAACAGCGCTGGCTGCGGGCCTACGGCCTGGCACAACATCCCAACTTGTTGGGGGGCTGCCTGGCGGTCATGTTGCTGGTGGTGTTGGGCTACTACCTGACGCAGGTGGGCTGGCGGCGACTGCCGCTTCTCGCGGCAATGGGATTGGGGCTGGCGACGCTCCTGCTCACGTTCTCCCGGGCTGCCTGGCTGGGCGCTGTTCTGGGTGGCGTGGTGATGCTGGGGTTGTCCCTGTGGTCGCGCTACCAGGGCC
>Ga0180437_10009424_pt1 | contig 12095 bp, 6 predicted proteins | sample SS_ome_4_FD_132410 | JGI IMG/M metagenome (GOLD analysis project Ga0180437, IMG submission 132410) | Hypersaline lake sediment archaeal communities from the Salton Sea, California, USA - SS_3_D_1 metaG | ecosystem: Environmental > Aquatic > Non-marine Saline and Alkaline > Hypersaline > Sediment... | reverse complement strand
TGAAGGCGATCGGCGCCGGGGCGTGCCTGGCCGCGGTGAAGGGGGCGGCGGGGGCGAAGGCATCGGCGGCCGCCGCGAGGCCGAACATTGTCCTGTGCATGGCCGACGACCAGGGTTGGGGTGACATGGCCTACAACGGGCACCCGCTGGTGAAGACGCCGCACTTCGACGCGATGGCGGCCGAGGCGCTGCGGTTCGACCGGTTCTACGCCGCCGCGCCGGTCTGCTCGCCGACGCGGGGCAGCGTGATGACGGGCCGGCACCCGAATCGGTTCGGCTGCTTCCGGTGGGGCCACACGCTGCGGCCGCAGGAGGTCACCATCGCCGAGGCCCTCAAGCGGGCCGGGTACGTCACGGGGCACTTCGGCAAGTGGCACCTCGGGCCGGTGCGCAAGGGCAGCGCGATGACGCCGGGGGCCAGCGGGTTCGACGAGTGGCTGTCGGCCCCGAACTTCTTCGACAACAGCCCGATCCTCAGCCGGGAGGGCAAGGCGGTCCAGACGAAGGGCGAGAGTTCGATGGTGACGGTGGACGCGACCGTCGAGTTCATGCGCAAGCACGCGAAGTCGCCCAAGCCGTTCCTGGCGGTGGTCTGGTTCGGCTCGCCTCACGGCCCGCACAAGGCGGCGGAGATCGACCGCAAGCCGTACGCGTCGCAGTCGGTGGCCATGCAGAACTTCCTCGGCGAGATCACGGGGATGGACCGGGCGTTTGGCAAGCTGCGGGGGGCGATCCGCACGCTCGGGATCCGCGAGAACACGATCCTGTGGTATTGCAGCGACAACGGCGGGCTGAAGACCGAATCGTCGGGCGGGCGGGGCAGGAAGGGCAGCATCTACGAGGGCGGGCTGCGCGTGCCGGGCATCCTGGAGTGGCCCGCGCGGATCACCAGGCCCCGCACGACGGCCGTGCCGGCCGTCACGTCGGACATCTACCCCACGCTGCTGGAGCTGGTGGGCTTGAGAATCGCGAAGCAGCCGCCGCTGGACGGGATCAGCCTGGTGGGGCTGATCGACGGGAAGATGACCGCCCGGCCGGGCGGGATCGGCTTCTGGCAGCATCCGACGGGCGGCCGGAGCACGCCGAGCGCGAAGCTGATGGCCGAGTTGCTGAAGGCCCAGCAGGCCGGGCAGAAGCTCACCCCGCACACGTTCGGCGCCGATGCGGGCAAGGTGACGAAGCAGTACCCGCTCGACAGCTTTCCCGGCCACGCCGCCTGGCTCGAGTGGCCGTGGAAGCTGCACGCCAACGTTGGCAGGGCGAGAGGCAGGGGCAAAGCCAAAGGGAAGGCCAAGGCCCCGGCCGGGCCGCGCGTCGAGCTGTACAACCTCGCCGACGACCCCCGCGAACAGAAGAACCTCGCCGACGCCGAACCCGGCCGCGCCAAGGCGATGAAGGCGAAGCTCCTCGCCTGGCAGAAGAGCGTCGTCGGCAGCCTCAACGGCGAGGACTATCGCTGAGGCGGACGAACAGGGCGATCCGAACTCGAACGCGTGGACAAGGAAGCCGTCGGGAGCATCCGCAAGGGCGTCCTGGTTGCCGAACGCTACGGTCGCCCCTGCCGGGGCTGATTGAGTGAGGGGCGGGATACCCAGGATTCCGTCCGCCTTCGGCGTCCGTCATCCTGGGCCTAAGAACGTCAGCCCCTCCGGGGCGAAGAAGCCGGCCCGGGCGCGCCGCCAGCCTTCGCCGACCATCGCCCCGGGCCAATCACGTTGGCCTCCCTGGGGCGGAAGAGCCGGCCGAAAAGTCCCGTCAGCCCCGGCAGGGGCGGCCGTGGGGCACGCCAAAGGGATGCGACCATCGCACTGTGCGCTCATCCAGGGAGCAGCGCCCACGACGCGCCGACAGCTACCCAGTGCACGACTCAACTCACGCCAGCCACCCCTTGCGCGGCTGGAACCGCAGGAGCTTGTCGGCCTGGGGGTTGTTGACGATGCGTCCGGCGAGCGGGTCGTACTCGAGTTCGCCCTCGACGAGCGTCGCGACGTTGCCGAGCATGAGGAACTCGACGAGCGGGCCGGCGTAGTCGAAGTTGGAGACGGGCTTCGCTCCGCCCTTGCAGGCCTCGATCCACTCCCGCTCGTGCCCGCGCGAGCGAGGCAGGGCGGCGGGCACGTCCGGCGGGGTGGCGAACTTGTCGGCAGGCAGCAGCTTGCAGACCGTGTTGTGCCCGTTGCCGAAGATCCGCCCCTTGCTGCCGAGGATGATGCACCCGGCGTGGTCGTGCCACTTCTTGTTCTTCTTGTCGCCCCAGTCGAGCCCCTCGCCGATCTTCTCCTCGATGATGTCGCGGGAGTCCGGTGCGGTCCGCCCGTTGTGCCACGTCCAGCTCACCGCCGGCAGATCGCCCCGAGCGGGGATCTCCCAGCGGACCACCTCCCACTTGGGGAAGGACACCTTGTTGATCGCCGAGACCTTCGCGGAGACCTTCAGCCGCGGCCGCGCGGCCGCCTCGGCGTGCCACAGCTCGTGGACCTTCAGGGCCATGAACGGCAGGTTCGAGCTGTGCGTCGACCAGTTGCCGAGATAGCCGGTCGCGAAGTCGCGCCAGTCGTGCCACCGCAGCCAGCCCGTGTGGAAACCGCGCTGTGCCGCCGGGCCCAGCCAGAGGTCCCACTTCAGACCGTCCGGGACCGGCTCGGTGCCCGTCGGCGGGCCGGGCTTCGCGCTGCCGCCGCTGTCCTTCCACACGTGCACCTCGCGGACCTCGCCGATCACGCCCGCGCGGAGGTAGCTCAGGTGGTCGCGCAAGGCCCGGCTGGCCGTGCCCTGGTTGCCCATCTGCGTGGCGACCTTCCGCTCGCGGGCCGTCTGGCGGATCAGCCGGGCCTCCCAGACCGTGCGCGTCAGCGGCTTTTCGCAGAGGACGTGTTTGCCCGCCTGCATCGCGGCGAACGACGCCGCCGCGTGGGTGTGGTCCGGCGTGGCGACCACCACGCCGTCGATCTCCTTGCCCTTCTCGTCGAGCATCTTGCGGAAGTCGTGGAACGTCGGCGTTCGGGGCATCTTCTTGTAGCTCTGGGCCGCCCGGCGGTCGTTGACGTCGCACATCGCGACGACGGTGGCCATGCTCGGCATGCAGCCGACGAACCACCGCCCGCGCCCGCCGACGCCGACGAGGGCGACGTTGACCCTGTCGTTGGCGGCGTACGTCCGCGCCGCCGAGCCGCCGGCGAGGACCACCGCCCCGGCCCCGCAGCCGAGGTTCCGCAGAAACGCCCGACGTTTCATCTGCCTTGCCATCCTTCGCTCCTGTCGCTTGAAACCTCGCTACCGCCGGAGCTCGGGGGCGATCCAGACGCCCCAGTCGCTGCCGGTCCCGTCCGCGCCCGGCTCGACGATCAGCTCCAGCACCTTCACTCCTGAAACGTCCACGTCCAGCCTTCGGAGTCGGCGATCCCGAATCAGCGCGGAGCGGAACAGCTCCTTGCCGTCGCCGCGGAGGACGAAGACCACCGAACCGGGGTGGCCGTCCTGGAGGCCGTAGCCGCCCCGCAGCCGCTTCCACTTGCCACCCGGTTCCAACACGTGCGACGCAGGTGCGTGGGCGTACAGGCCGGACTCGTGGAACACCCCGCCGACGGCCAGGAAGCACGTTCCCGAGGCTCCGGACAGGACCTGGTCGCGCAGCGGGCGCCCCCAGCCGGTCTTCGCGCTGCGGAAGGCCAGCTCGCTGACGGGGACGGACTTCACCCCGTCGCCGATCTCGGCGAGCTTGCGCGGCCGGCCCGGGCGGATGAGCTTGCACAGGTGCGCGGCCTTCCGCTTGATCTGCTCGCTGTCGGCGGCGCCGTCGGCGATCGCCTTGGCGAGTTGCTCGGCCTTGCGGCGGTCGCCGCGGGCGTAGGCCTTGACCGCCTCGGCGAGCCGAAGCGAGTAGCGGAACGGGCCGAGGTCGGGCGTGCCGTTGGCATCGACCTCGTAGTCGAAGGCGAAGCGGCTGCGGGCGCCGTTGGTGTGGCAGACGAGCAGGCGAAGCTGCGACGCGCCGGGCCTCATCTCGCCGACGGCCAGCCGGAATCCCCCGTCGCGGCCGACCTTGCACGTCCAGCCGACCGCGTCGTAATCGCCGCGGATCTTCGCCCAGTCGTTGTAGGCCGCGATCCCGTGGGCCGGGGGCGCCGCCGTCAGCCGCCCGGTGAGCCTCAGCACGCCGCCGGTGAAGGAGGCGGCCAGCTCATCGACGCGGCAGGTCGGGCGGGTCCGCGCGTCGGGCAGGTCGCCGGCGAACGGGCGCGTCCGCGACAGGAGCATGGCGCTGGCGGCGCTGAGGAACGTGCCCGCCCCCTCGCCGCGCCGCTCCTGGCCGTACGTGTGATTGCCCCCCCCCATCAGCGCCCTGCCTCGAGAGCGGTCGGCCTTCCGTTCGCAGACGTGCGGCAGGCTGAGGCCGTGGCCCAGCTCGTGGGCGACCCCGCCCATGTAGTGCGTGTTGAACCGCCCGATCGAGACGGGCCGATGGTAGTAGCCGCCGGGCTTCTTCGAGGCGAGCTGGCGCGGGTCGAGCAGCTTGTCGTCGTAGACCCAGGCCGTCCCGGACATGTGCGACCCCCCGCCGCAATAGGGCCCGATCTCGGTCGCCTTGCCGCCCTCCCAGGCCAGCAGCAGCTCGAAGATGACCACCGTCTCCTTGTCGGCGTCGACGCCGGCCTTGGCCAGGGCCGCCTTGACCTCGCGGCGAACCGCGCGCGACGCGTTGCGCCCGTACGAGCGCATCGGCGACCGCGCCCGCACGACGAAGACGCGCAGCTTCCCCCCCGCGCCGCGGTCGAGGCGGAAGGTCACGGGTCCGTAGCCCGCCGCGGCCATCCCCTCGCGATAGAACCGCTGCACCTCCGTCAGGACACGGTCGAACCGCGCGACGTAGCCCTCGATCGGCTCGCGGTCGGTCGGAACGAAGTAGGCGACGCGAACGGCGGGGCGGGCGGCCTTGGCGGCCGGCAGGGCCTCGGCGACGGGCGCAGCGCCAAGCGCCGCCGTTGGCGTCAAGGTGAACGCGACGAGGAGAGACGTCACCGTAGGAACCGTTGCGTCGTAATGGCAGCCCATCTCGTAGGCCTCCGTGCAGTGCTCGGCCCGCCCCTGAGCGTCCGGCCGGCGGGCCGGTGGCGTGATTGTACCGCGTCGTTCTCTCCGAACGAAGGAACAGCCCAGGACGACGATGAGAGTGAGGACGATGCACGGCAGGGGCTCACGCCGGGTGCCGTGGGCTGCGAGTGAAGCGAGCAACCACGTCCGCCACCGACGGACGGTCTCGCGGTGGGTCTCAGTGTGTGTCGGTGACGAGCGTGGTTGCCGCTGCGCGGCAAGCCACGGCACCCAGCTTGGGGTCGTAGCGAGTTGGCAGACGGGGGCGGGAGGCGGCCCCGCCGCCTTCACTGGCGTCTCACGCGAGCCCTGTGCCGCCGCGACAGCATGGTGAGCGTTCCGATACCCAGCAGGCTGCCGATCGCCGGCTCGGGGGTGGTGAAGGCCACCTTGAGTTGGGCGTCCGTGTCCACCACGTAGTCGATGCCGTCTGCGTTCGTGTCCCGGTAGGCCTGGTCGAAGGTCAGTTGCAGATCATACGTCGTGTTGTCTGCCAGCCCGACTAGCCGATACTGCGTCTGTGACAGAGGCAGAGAGACCTCGCCGGACGGTCCGAGCCCGTCATCGGGCTCCCACTCCAGGCCGATGCTCGTGGCAGCGGGGTCCGTGCACGGTTCCCACTCGACGGTTACGGTTGTGGGCACTTGCCTGCCCAGGTGCGAAGGGCTCAGCACGACGGGCTCCTGAGTCACTTGGGGGATCGCGCCTCCTCCGGGTGCCTCATACCGCACAGCGGTTACATCGGGGTCCTGCGTTGAGTAGTAGATGGTGAATACGTACTCCCCGTGTGGGTAGACATCCAGCTCAGCCTCGGTTGCGTATTCACCGCCCCACGACCACCACGGATCGCCGGTGTCGTCAGGCTGCAGAACAAGCGCGGGGCCGCCATCGGGCACTTGGCAGGTGATCCCGGTCACCGACCCGTCGGCCTCAACGCTTATGTCGAACTGGTGCGGGTGCGTCACCACCTCGCCGGGGCTTCCGTAGTCCCACTCTTTTGACATCGCCACCATGCTGACATGTTCCGACACGCCGCCGTTGGCAGCGGGCAGAGCCCAGAGCAAAGCGGCAGCCAGAACCGAGACCGTTCTCGTCGTGTGTCTCATCAGCGACCTCCTGGTCCCACACCCCAGCAGTCTGAGCGTGAGCGCGAGCTTGAGCAACGCATCACCCCGCCGGCCGGCAAACGCCCCAGCACGTTCCGGACGCCGGCGGAACTCCTTTCGTCACGAGCAACGCTGATCATACCGCGCTCTTCGTGCTACGCCAAGCGGATTCCCGCGCACCCACAGGCCACGCCGACGGCGATGCGCCCGTGTTTTCTGACGGCGGATCGGATACCATCCGCGCCGACGGCGTTGAATGTATGGTAGGCAAAGCAGGAATCCTCGAGATGGGAGACAAGAGCATGCTGAGACTGACAAGACTGGCCGCGGTCGTCGCGTTGGGCATGGTGGTCGTGCTGGCGGCCCCGGCGGCGCGGGCGGCGGAGACGGAGACGGAGGAGGGCTTCGAGCGCCTGTTCAACGGGAAGGACCTGACGGGCTGGGACGGGCACAAGGAGCTGTGGTCGGTGACGGAAGGCGGGGCGATTCGCGGCGAGACGACGCCGCAGAAGCGGGCGCCCGGCAACACGTTCCTGATCTGGCAGGGCGGGAAGCTGAAGGACTTCGTGCTGCGGCTGAAGTTCCGCGTGGGCAACAGCAACAACTCCGGCGTGCAGTTCCGCAGCGTTCACCTGCCCGCCAAGCCCAACGCCAGCAACCGCTGGGTCGTCAAGGGCTACCAGATGGAGGTGCAGGAGAAGCCGGGCAAGGTCGGCTTCCTGTACGACGAGAAGCGTCGCGGCTGGCTGGTCAACGTGGGCGACTTCATGGAGATCAACCCCGTCGAGGGCGGGAAGATCAAGAAGGAGGTCGTCGGCAAGATCAGCGACGTCAAGCAGCTCATCAAGGACGGGTACTACAAGTCCAACAAGGACGCCGAGGCCTGGAACGAATACGAGATCACCTGCCGCGGCAACCACATCGTGGTCAAGCTCAACGGCTATCAGACGATCGAGCTGATCGACAACGACAAGGCGCAGCGGACGCTCGAGGGCGTGCTGGCCCTTCAGATCCACGGCGGCTCGCCGATGTGGGTCGAGTTCAAGGACATCCGCGTCCGGAAGCTGACCGAGAGCTACGGCGAGGCGTTCCGCCTGTTCAACGGCAAGGACCTGACCGGTTGGACGATCCCCTTCGACAACTGCAAGGAGACGTTCTCCGCGAAAGACGGCGTGCTGGCGATCACCGGCCGGCCCGGCGGGTACATTCGCACCGAGGCGAAGTACACCAACTACGTCATCCGCGCCCAGATCCGCCACATCAAGGGCTGCAACAACGGCCTGCTGCTGCGGACGACCGGCAAGGACAAGGTCTGGCCGCGGTCGATCGAGTGCCAGGGCGCCAAGAACAACCTGGGCGACATCTGGAACATCGACAAGTTCCCGATGAAGGCCGCGGCCGACCGCACCCGCGGCCGCCACACGCGCAAGATGCACCCGTCCAACGAGAAGCCCGTCGGGCAGTGGAACCAGTACGAGATCTACCTGAACAAGGGCGACCTGCGGATGTACGTCAACGGTCTGCTCCAGAACGCCGCCACCGAGTGCCAGGAGATCCCGGGGACGATCTGCCTCCAGTCCGAAGGCGGGCCGGTCGAATGGCGGAACCTCGTGCTGATCCCCATCGTCGAGCCGAAACCGAAGAAGGCCGAGTAGCTCGCCACGTCGCGGGCACACAGACGTACGCCTCGGGCAAGGCCCTTGCCTCCGACGCCGGGTCAGGAGAGAATCCTCGCCGGAAGCGGCCGCTTTCCTGGTCGGCGGCCGATCACTGGAAACGTTCGTTTGTGCGCCCATCGCTCGGAGCCACTTCAGACAGAGGGAGAAGGCAATGATCGAAGTTCAGTGCCCGTCGTGCGGCAAGAGGTTCGGCGCGGCCGACCAGCACGCGGGGCGGCAGGCATCCTGCCCGCAGTGCGGCGGGCCGATCACCGTCGCGCCGGCGCCGAAGCCCGCGCCGCTCGCCCCGGGCGGCGGGGCGGGGTTCGCCGCGAGTGCGGGCGGATCGGGCGGCGGGCTCGGCGGGGCGTTGGGCAAGATGAGCATGCGCCTGGCCGTGCCGTTCGGCATCGTCTTCTACGTCTTCGCCGGGCTGGGGCTGATCGGCGGGCTGATCGCCGCGATGTTCCTCAGCGACCTGTCCGGCGGCATGGGCATGATGGTGTTCCTGTACGCCCTGCTGGGGGCGGTCTGGATCTTCTCGTACGGCATGATCCTCCACATGCTCGCGGCGCTGATGCGATCGCGGAAGCAGTAGGCGGCCCGGCCCGGCCGAGCCGGGCGGGTGTTCGACCGTTCGACGAGCTCCAGGAAAGGACTGCCCCGTGGAGGAGAAGCTTCGACAGTTGCTGAGGGCCGGCGCGGCGCTGATGCAGCGGCGCCGCCAGGCCGACGAGGACCGCGCCGGCGGGCGGCTCGACGACCGGCAGCACGCCGACCTGACGCGCCGCCTCGACCGGGACCTCGCCGATCGCCGCAAGCAGATCAAGGCCCTGCGCCAGCGGATCGCTCGGGCGGCCACCGAAGTCAAGGCCGAGTTCGACACCTGCCGGCAGCACCTGGCCGAGATCCACCAACGCCCGCAGACCAGCCCCCCGAGCGGCGAGGCCGTCCGCCTCGAGGCCGAATTGCTGGCCCGGCAGAAGCTCCTGGCCGAGAGGTTCCGTCACCTTCGGGCCCTGTGGAAGGCCCAATCGCCCGCCGATCTGCCCGACGCCGCCGAGGCCGCGACGGACGGGGAGGCGGCGTCGGCGGCGGCCGCTGCATCCGTAAAGCCCGAGCCCCCGATCGAGGCCGGACCCGAGCCGGTCGAGCCGCAGCCGGCCGGACCCGCGACGCTCGAGCCCCTGACGCCCGCCGCCGGCCAGACCGACGCGCCGGCGCCCGTCGACGAGATCCCGCTGACGCCGCTGGACGGCGAGGTCTGTCTCGTCGCCGTCGAGCCGCCCCCCCCAGTGCCCCTGACGCCCGTCGACGAGCCCCTGCTGACCCCGCTGGACGCGCCGCCCGGCGGGGCCGACGGCGGCGTGCCCCTGACCGCCCTCGACGACGCCGTGCCGCTCAAGCCCCTCCGGGCACGCTGGATGACGCCCGGCAGGATTCTCGTCATCGTCGCCGCCTCCCTGCTGCTGCTGGCGTCGATGATGACGTGGCTGTCGATCCCCCTGGCCGCCCGGGCCACCGAGATGGCCGAATCGGCGTTCGAGGGCGTCTCGGCGCTGCTGGGCGAGTCCGCCGACGTCGACGCGATGCCCGGCAAGCCTCGATTCCTGGCCGGCGCCCCGCGGGCCGGCAGCGCCGTGCTGGCCCTGCTGGCGACCGGCCTGCTGTTCGTGCCAAGCCGCACGGCGCGAGGGGCCGCGTGGTGGCTGGCCGGCTCGGCAGCCCTGACGCTGCTCGTGCTGGCCGTCTGGGACCATCGCCTCCGCATGCTCGCGTGGGGGGCGCTCGGATCGGGCATCGGGGTCGGGGCCTACGTCGGCACGCTCGCGCTGGCCGCCCTGATGGTCGCCGGGGGCATCGCCGCCTGGCCCGGCCGACGCTTCCGCCGCCTGGCCGCCCTCGCCCCCGCCGCCGCCGTGCTGCTCGCCGCCTTCCTGTTCACCAACGCCTTCGGCATCATGGCCGACCGGCTGACCGTCTCCATCGGCGAGCCCGAGGCGCAGAAGAGCTTCGGCGCCCCGGTGGTCCGCACGACGATGGTGGTGGACAACACCGGCTGGAACATGGCCCGCCTCTACCCGGCCGACCCGAACGCCGCCCGGCCGGACGACGGCTTCGTCGTCCGCCTCAGCCGGCAGGCCGGCGACGATTGGCGGGTCGCCGACGCGAGGCGTTTCCTCCCGGCACCGATGGAGCTGTCGCTGACGCGGATGCTCAAGGACGCCGGCCGGGGCCGGCCGAGCGGACATCCCGTCGCGCCGGGGGAGAAGTGCGCCCTGCCGCTGACCTTCCAGCCGGCGTGGAATCCGGGGCCGGGCATTGCCAACTCGGCCGCGGGGCGCTGGCGGATCGAGCTGTGCGCCCCCGGCGACGACGATCCGATCGAGCAGGTTACCATCGACGTGCCCGGCAGGGACCATCCGGACGTGGTCTACCGCAAGCAGCTTGCGGAGGTGCGGCGCGTCCTGGCCGCCGGCGGCGCCGAGGCGGCGCGGGAGGCTTTCAAGAAGCTCAGCGCGCCGTCCTGGGGCGCCGCTCGGGAGACCCGGGCGGCGCATCAGGCGCTGGGCGCGGAGATCTGGAAGGCCCTCGCCGAGGCCGCCGCCGCCCGGCTGGACAAGATCCCGCAGGGCCAGCCGATCCCCGCGGATCTGGCCCGGCAGGTTGCTGAGCTGACCGGCGCCCGAGAGGCCTACCAGTCGGCAAACTCCGCGCTGGTCGCCCGCCTGCGGGCGAGGCAGCGAGAGGCCCAGCAGCTCATCTACGCGCAGCGGCAGAAGCAGGCGCAGATCGAGGCGGCAAAGCGGGCGATCACCGGCGGGGACCCACGGCGGGTGATCTCGGCCGTCAAGAGCTTCCAACAGCGGTTCCCCGGCGACCCGGAGGCGGCCAAGCTCACCCAACTGCTCCACGAGAAGGCCCCCTCAATGGCCGACCAGGCCATCGAGGCGAAGCGGTTCAGCGACGCGTGGGCCCTGTTGACGCTGCCCGGCCTGGCGGAGCCCGGCTCGGACGGGGCAAAGGCGTGGGCCCGGCGGGCGCGGAGCTGCGCGGTCGGCCTGGCCGGCTCGCGGTACACCGCCGCCACCGCGTCGGCCGCGTTCGACCTCGCCGAGAAGCTCGACCCCGCCCTCGCCGCCGACGCGGAGTTCGCATGGGACCGCCTTCGCTCGCCCGGCGCGAAGGTGACGGCCGAGCAGTACCGCGCGTTCGTCGGGCGCTTTCCCAGCCACCCCATGGCCGACAAGGCACGGATGGCGCTTCTGGCGGCGCTGGGGCGGAAGGTCCTCCAGCCCGCGACGGCCGTGACCGCCGCGGAACTCGACGAGCTGATCGCGATGTGCGGGAAGGCAGCCTCGTCACCGTCCCCCGCGGTACGCGGCACGGGGCAACTGCTCTGCGACATCGCCCGCCTCCGCCGGGCGACCTCGGCCGCCCGCGCCGACGAGCCGGCCGTGCTGAAGATGATGGACGGGCTGTACAGGCGCTTGGCGACGATCCCCGAGGCCGCCGGCCCCGGCGGCGGCGACGTGCCCCCCGTCGGCCGGCAGGACGTGTTGGCGGCCCTGCTGGCCGCGCGAAAGCCGATCGGCTGGGGCAAGTCGCTCGGCGAGGCGATGGACGGCGAGGAGGTCCGCATGACGTTGCGGCTGAACCCCGCCGTCATCCGCTCACGGGCGACCGCCGGCGAGGCGATCGGCAACCGCGCGGCCCACAAGCTCCTGATCGTCCGGTGCAGCCAGGCCGACGTCAGCGCGGCACAGGTCAGCAGCCTACAGAAGTGGGCCATCGCCGGCGGGACGCTGTGGATCATGAACACGGACATGCTCTACAACTTCGGCTTCCCCCGGACCGGCTGCCGCCCGATCACCAGCCCCCTGCGGGCGACGGTCGAGCCCGTGGAGGACCCGAAGGGCGCCAACGCGAGGCTCATCGAGGGCCTGCCGGCCAACCTCGGGCTCTACACGCTCGGTGTGCCCTGTTACGGGCTGAGCACCGAGGCCCGCGGCTCCTACGTGAACGTCCTTCGCGTCCGCCAGGGCCGCCGCACCGGCTGCTTCGTCAGCCTGACGCGATTCGGCAAGGGCGCCGCCGTGCTGATCTCCCTGCCCATCGACCGCGACCGCCTCGGCGTCTCCCGCCTGATCCACAACCTCAAACGCCACGCCTGCGACCTCGCGAAGGGCGCCGCGGCGACGGGGCCCTGACAGGCCTCCGGTAAGAAAGGGGTCGCTAC
>Ga0180437_10009423_pt1 | contig 12096 bp, 9 predicted proteins | sample SS_ome_4_FD_132410 | JGI IMG/M metagenome (GOLD analysis project Ga0180437, IMG submission 132410) | Hypersaline lake sediment archaeal communities from the Salton Sea, California, USA - SS_3_D_1 metaG | ecosystem: Environmental > Aquatic > Non-marine Saline and Alkaline > Hypersaline > Sediment... | reverse complement strand
TCTTGTCTGGAAACCCCAGGTCATGAGGAGTCCCCAACTTGTTGGGGCGATTTTGTCTGCCAGGTGGGCGACCCCCGAACAAGCTCGGGACTCCGGCCTCCCCAACTGGGGCAGTGCCTGTGTTTCCAGACAGAAACTGGGCTGGCTGCCAGGAGGTGATACACACTGAAGCAGTTAATAGCATTACGGGTGAACGGCGAGGTACGAGACGTAGTGGTGGAGCCCCAGGTGACCCTTCTGGAGGCCCTGCGGGAAAGGCTGGGCCTGACGGGCACGAAGCGAGGCTGCGACATGGGCCAGTGCGGGGCCTGCACCGTCCTGCTGGACGGCCAACCGGTCCGCTCCTGTCTGACCCTGGCCATAGATGCCCAAGGGCAGGAGATCACTACCATCGAGGGTCTGGCCCGGAACGGGGAGTTGCACCCCCTGCAACGGGCCTTTCATGAACATGGAGCCATCCAGTGTGGCTTCTGCACGCCAGGTATGATCCTGACGGCCAGAGCCCTTCTGGCCGAGAACCCCACGCCTACGGTCAGGGAGATCAAACAGGCCATCTCGGGCAATCTCTGTCGCTGCACAGGTTATGTCAAGATTATAGAGGCCATCACGACTGCAGTTGGGACCAGAGAGGTATGAAATGAACGACTATTCTGTAGTGGGCAAGGGCCTGCCCCGGCTGGACACCATCGCCAAGGCCACCGGTCAGGCCCAATACACCGTAGACATGAGCCTGCCCGATATGTTGTGGGGCAAGATCCTGCGCAGCCCCCATCCCCACGCCCGTATCCTCCACATTGACACCTGTCGGGCTGAGGTCCTGCCGGGAGTCAAGGCGGTCGTGACCGGCCAGGAGGCAGCCAAAGTGCGCTACGCCTTTGTAGACACACCCCGCTATCCGGCCGATGAGCACCCCCTGGCCGTGGACAAAGTGCGCTACATCGGCGATGAGGTGGCCGCCGTGGCCGCCGTGGACGAGGCCACCGCTGAGGAGGCCCTGGAGCTCATCGAGGCGGAGTACGAGGTGCTGCCCGCCGTATTTGACCCGGAGGAGGCTATGAAGCCTGAGGCCCCCGTCATCCACGAGACTCCCTACGAAGGGACCTCCGTCTGGGAAGACTGGGGGGCACGGCGAACGGCTGCTTCCACCGCCCATTACAAATACAACAACATCAGCGGTCGCACCTTCGTAGAGATCGGCGATGTGGAGCGAGGCTTTGCCCTGGCGGACCATATCCGCGAGGACCGATTCGAGACCCAGGCCACCGACCACTGCGCCCTGGAGCCCCACGCAGCCCTGGCTTACTTTGAGCCCGGCGGCAAGCTGAACGTCTGGCTGTCGAGCATGAGTGTCTTCTACAAACGCTACATGCTGGCCAAGGCCCTGGGGTTGCCCACCAGCCAGGTGCGAGTGCATGGCTGCTACGTGGGAGGCGCTTTCGGAGGCAAGATTGACCTCTTCCCTTATGAATTCTGTGCTGCCTACCTTTCGCGCAAGACGAACCGCCCGGTCAAGATCGAGCTGACCCGCGAAGAGGTGTTCACCACCACCCGCCAGCGCCATCCCACGATCATCGAGCTAAAGACTGGGGTCAAGCGCGATGGCACCCTGCTGGCCCAGGACATCCGCGTCATTGCCGACAATGGGGCCTATCGCGGCACAGGGCCAGTGGTCGTCTTTTTGATGCACGCTTTCAATATCCCCATCTACCGCCTGCCCCATCTGAGGTACGAAGGCTGCGCCGTCTACACCAACAACCCCATCCGGGGCCCCCAGCGAGCCCACGGTGCGCCTCAGATCCGCTTCGCTATAGACTCTCAACTGGACCTCATCGCCCGAGACCTGGGGTTGGACCCGGTGGAGATGATGCTGAAAAACGCCCGGCACACGGGCGATGTGCTGCCCAATGGCGACCGGCTGGACAGTTGTGGCCTGAGCGAGTGCATCCAGCGAGTGGTCAAAGTCTCGGGGTGGCGCGAGAAGCGGGGGAAAGCGGGCCAGGATCGGAAGCGGCGAGGAGTAGGCATCAGCGCTTGCTCCATGTTCAGCGGTGCGCCTTTCTATCCTTTCGCTTCGGCGGCAGCCGTACAGTTGCACGACGACGGGGGCGTGACCCTCTTCACCGGCAGCACGGAGATGGGCCAGGGGGCGGAGACGACCATGGCCCAGATCACGGCCGAGGAACTGGGAGTGAGGCTAGAAGACATACGGGTCATCTCTGGCGACACCGAGCTGGCCCCCATTGACCTGGGCAACTTTTTGAGCGGCGGGGCCCTGGTGACCGGCAACGCCGTGCGCCTGGCCGCGGCTGACGCCCGGCAGCAACTCCTGGCCGCTGCCTCCGAGATCCTGGAGGTCGCCCCTGAGAACCTGGTTGTCCGAGAGCGGCGTATCTTTGACAAAAACGCCCCCTCCTGTGGCATGGGCTTCGCCGAGGCGGTGCGGGCCAGCATCCTGCGCCACGGCGGCAACCCAATCATGGGCCGGGGCTATTTCAAACCCTTCCCCGATGTGGACCACTACCCCAGCCTGGCCACAACCAAAGGGCGCTTCACCCCGGCCTATGGCTTCGCCGCCCACGTGGCCGAAGTGGAAGTGGACACTCTGACCGGCCAGGTGGAACTGATAGCCATGACCACCTTCCACGACTGCGGATTCCCCCTCAATCCCATGATCGTGGAAGGGCAGATTGATGGCAACGTGTCCACCGGCCAGGGCCAGGCGTTGACCGAAGAGATCGGGCTGCGGGAGGGACAGGTGCTGAATCCCTCATTCCTGGACTATGCCCTGCCCACTGCCCTGGAGACGCCAGAGGTACGGCGGGGGGAGGTGTACAGCATCGAGCCTAAGGGACCTTTCGGGGCCAAGGAAGTAGGCGAAGGAGCCATCGCCGGGGCACTGGCTGCGGTGGCCAACGCCGTCCACGATGCCGTGGGGGTCAGAATCAAGAGCCTGCCCATCACTCCCGACAAGGTAAGCTCTCTAATGTCTCAGGAGAGGAACAAATGAATCCAGCAGAACAGTCACAACTCCGACAGGCCCTGCACGGCCGTTGCGATGTCATCGCCGACGGGTGGTACACAGCCATCGCGGGAACCGGTTTTGCACCACGCAACGCGGTAAAAGTGCGCCAACGCCTGGCCGAATTGACGGAGCAGGTCATCGCACTTTTGCTCACGGAGCCGTTCGACCACGGCCGGGCTCAGGCAATTGGCGCCTCACTGGCAGGCCTCCATGATTACATTCAACCCGAAGCTTTGGGCAAAACGCAAGAAGCGCTGGGCCGCTGGCTTGTCAAAGATCTGCTCGCCGACCAAGTTGTAGCACTGCAGCCCCGGTTGGGTGCGCTGCTCGGCGGATTGGCGGTTGGTTTCTTCCAGCAAGCCCGCCAAAGAATCCTCGCTGAGCAAGAACAGATCCGCAAGGCACTGATCAACGAGGGCAAGCGGGCCGAAGAAGCACTGCAAAAAGCTCACAACGAGTTAGAAAGACGGGTTGAGGAACGGACAGCAGAGCTGGCTAAAACCAACAAAGAGTTGCAAACAGAAATCACCGAGCGCAAACAGGCGGAGGAGGAACGAGAGAGACTGATTGTTGGACTCCAAGAAGCTCTAGCCAAAATCAAGACGTTACGGGGATTGATACCTATCTGCGCTCATTGTAAAAAGATACGCGATGACCAAGGCTATTGGAATCACCTCGAAGCCTATATTCAAAAGCATTCCGAGGCTGAGTTCAGTCACGGCATTTGTGATGAATGCGCGCACAAGTTATACCCAGAACTTTTCAGGGGCGATGAGATAGGATTGACAAGAGAATAACGCCGATGAAATCCAAACACATCATTCCCTTATTCACCGTGACCCATTTCAGCCACCACCTCGCCACAGGGGTGCTGGTGCCCCTGCTGCCCCTGCTGCGCCAGGATTTCGGGCTCAACTACTTTCAGTCGGGCGTGCTGGTCTCTTCCTTCAGCCTCTCCTACGGCTTCGGCCAGGTCCCCATGGCCCTTCTGGCCGACCGGTTCAGCCGCCGCTCTCTCATCGTGCTGGGCCTGATCGGCACCTCCCTCTCAGCTATCGCCGTAAGCCTCACCAACACCTACTGGCAGATGGTCCCCTGCTTCATTGTCCTGGGACTGCTGGGCGCCACCTACCACGCCCCGGCGTCCTCGTTCCTTTCGCAGTCCATCCCGCCGGACCAGCGAGGGCGCTCCTTGGGCACCCACATCATCGGCGGCAGCGCCAGCTTTCTCCTCACCCCACCCATGGCCGTGTACATCGCCACCTGGGCCCGCACCTGGCGCCTGTCATTCTCCTTGCTGGCTGTCCCCGCCCTGGTGATGAGCGTACTGCTGTGGCTCACTACCCGGGAACTCCACGAGGCCAGGCGAATGGCTAAGAAGGCCAAGCTCGCTCCATCCATGGAAGGCTCCAACCCCGACGGTGGGCCCGCTGGCGCTCCAAATCCTGCCATCGCCTGGGGACAGATCATCCGCGCCATTGGCATCCTGGTCGTGATCTCCATCCTCATGCAGACGGTTTTCGCCAGCGTTTACACCTACCTGCCCCTCTACCTGGTGGACCACCACGGCATCACCCCCGAGTACGCGGGTATCCTGGTTGGCTTGGTGGCCGGAGCGGGCATCGTGGGCGCACCTTTGGGCGGCGCCCTCTCCGACCGCCTGGGGCGCAAGCAGGTCATCTTGTTCTCCCTCTCCCTGGCCGGTCCTCTTCTCTTTGCTACGACGCGAGCGCCATCCGGCTTCTGGTTGCCCCTCTCGCTGGCCGTCTACGGGACGAGCATCAGCGCCCGGATGCCGGCCATGGAGTCCTTCATCACCGATGTGGTCCCGCCCCGGCGGCGGGCCACTGTGCTGGGCGTGTATTACCTCCTGGGCCAAGAGACGTCGGGCGTCATCACCCCCCTGGTAGGCCGATTCATTGACCTGCACGGCCTCGACCCTGTCTTTACCGGGCTGGCCCTGGGACTGGGCCTCGTCGCGGTCATCGCCTTGACTTTCAGGAAGCGCATTTGAACAAACCTTTACGTTCGACTGAAAGAGAGAATAGGTGAACGTTGAAGACGATTATCACTGTATTGTAACCGTTCATCCGGGGACAAAGAAACCAGGTTTTTCCCCGTCAGAGAACCATTCTGGCCTTGGAAAAACACTGGCAACAAGGTGTACTTTGCTTGAGCGAGTCAAAAACCTGGTTTCTGATCCACCTCCTGAACGCTTACACTGTATTTTGTCTGTCATTGCGAGCGGAGCGAAGCAATCTCTTAATATACTGCCTCCTGGGATTGCTTCGTCGCGGAGTTCATCCTGAGCCTGTCGAAGGACTCCTCGCGATGACACTCCTGGTCGGTTTGAGGCGAAGCTTTGCTAGAATTGAACGAAAGAGGCATGTGTCTGGTTGATTCTGTTGTCTGCTGTGCTGAGCCGGATACGGGGGCTGTCAACTCTGGCTTTCTCAAACGACGAGCAATTCGCCATTCTGATTCCAGCAGAGGCTAAACGCCAGGCGTTGGCTTACCTGCGCAGCCGTGGAAAATCTCGCCGCATAAATGAACTGTTGAGCGCGCTGAGACAAAAATGACCCGGGGACGCTTGCGCGACACTACCTGGGTTCACCCACGGAGTGGTTACCGTGAGGATGCCAGGTCACCGGGCTTATATAAAGCATATCACAAATTCTGGAGACTGTCAAATCAGTTGGCCCGAGACAGTACAACGGACTCTCAAGAATTAAACGGACGGGACAGGCGTCCGGTTCATTCTGCTGTCCGTTGTACTGATGCCTTGCCAGTTGAAATCTGAGTCTGTCCATAGTATAATGTACGATAAGGACAACGAGACCGAATGATGAAAGTTGGATGATGAGCACTGTAACTATCAGTTTAACGGAAGTCAAAAAGTCGCTGGGTGAAGTGGTGAACCGGGCAGCTTATGGGGGTGAGCGCATCATCCTGGTATCCAGGGGGAAACCCAAGGCGGCGCTGGTCAGCATCGAGGACTTAAAGTTGCTGGAAAGCCTGGTAAACGAGCGGACCCTCCGTCGGGCGCGCCGACGGGAAGCTCTGGCTGAGGCCGACGCTTTGCGAGAGGCAATCCTGGCCCGCCGAGGAGGTGTGCCTTTGCCTGACTCGGTGGAAGATCTGCGAGAGATCAATTGCCCTGGGTGAGGTGGTTGGGACTTTACGATGCACCCGTCGTTGATGTCCAGTGCTAAGATGGCCCTGCGCCGGGCATGACCGCCTACATGGACATGCTGGTGGGAGAATGAAATGGCCGAGAAATCCCTGATCATCATCGGAGCCGGGCTGGCCGGTCTGGCCACCGGCTGCTACGCCCAGATGAACGGCTACCGCAGCCACATCTTTGAACACCACACCGTGCCCGGTGGGGTGGCAGCCTGCTGGAAACGCCAGGGCTACCTCATTGACGGCGGCATCCACTTTGTCATGAGCCACAAACCAGGCACGGCGCTCTACGAGTTGTACCGCGAACTGGGCATCGCCCAGACCACCCGCTTCGTGGACATGACCACCTACGGCCGCTTTGTGGACGAGGCCAGCGGGCGCAGCGTGGAGGTCACCCCCGACCTGGACCGCCTGGCCGCTGACCTGAAAGCCTTGGCGCCGGCCGATGCCCGGACCATTGACGAGTTGGTCGCTGGCGCCCGCGCCATGCAGGGGCTCGACATGAGCGAGGTGGGGATGAGCAAGCCGCCCGAGCTGGTGGGCCCCCTGGACCAACTCAAAGAAATGTGGGGGATGCGACGGCTGCTCCGATACTTCACCGGCAAGTACGCCAGGTCCGTCGCCGACTATACGCGAGACATTCATGCCCCCTGGCTGCGCGAGTGTATCAAGAACCTGTTCCTGCCAGAGGTGCCGGTCTGGTTCATCTTCATGGTCCTGGGCCTGCTGGCAGACGGGCAAATGGGGCTGCTGGAAGGCGGATCGCTCAACTTTGTCCTGCCCATCGAAAAGCGCTACAAGGACCTGGGCGGGCAGGTGACCTACGGGGCCACCGTCGAGGAAATTCTGGTAGAGCCCTGCCCTGAGCCTAGTCGAAGGGAGGATCGGGCTGTGGGCGTGCGCCTGACCGATGGCAGCCAGCATCGCGCCGACGTCGTGGTCTCGGCCGCCGACGGCTACAGCACCCTCTTCCAGATGCTGGGCGGGCGCTACGTGGACCGCAAGATCGAGGACCGCTACAAAAACTGGCAGTTGATCCGCCCCCTGGTCATGGTCAGTTTCGGGGTGGCCCGTGAATTCAGGGGGGAACCGTGGCTGAGCATCCTCATGCTGGAGCGCCCCTTCACCGTAGGCAACCAGGCCATTGGTGGGCTCGCGTTGCGCCTCTTCAACTATAGCTCAAGGTTTGCCCCGCCAGGCAAGACAGTGATCCAGGCCATGTTCGAGACAGAGTGGGACTTTTGGAACGAGTTGCAGAAGGACCGTCCGCGCTACGACGCCGAGAAAGAGCGGGTGGCGGCAGAGGTGCTGGCGCGGCTGGAGGCCCACTACCCCGGCCTCTCTTCCCAGGTAGAGATGACCGACGTGGCCACGCCCTACACCACCTGGCGTTACACCCGCAACTACAAGGGAGCCTCCATGGGCTGGCTGCCGACCCCGGAAGTGATCACCACGCAGATGAAGAGGACCCTGCCCGGCCTGGCAGACTTTTACCTGGCCGGCCAGTGGGTGATGCCGGGCGGTGGCGTCCCGCCGTGCCTCTACTCGGGCCGCCACGTGGTGCAGATCCTCTGCCACCGCGATGGCAAGCCGTTTTCGACGGGCGTCCCGTAGGGTATAGAAGGTTCCATAGCAACCCAAAGCGAGGGGATGGGGAACCCTTGCGAAGGTTAGGTGGATAGATTTCTGGACAAACCCGCCTTCGACAACCAGAAAGTGCCCTTGCGGATGCCTTTTGTAACCTTCGCAAGAGTTAGAGAACGTGCAGAACAAGTCGAGAGGAGGAGACATACTATGTTCGGTTTTGACCGTATTACCTCTGATCCAAACATACTGGGCGGTAAGGCATGCATCCGTGGAATGCGCATTTCAGTGTCGCTCATCGTCAACCTGGTAGCCAACGGGATGACAGTTGAAGAGATCGTAGACGAGTATCCCGATCTGGAGCCAGAAGACATCCAGCAAGCCCTGCGCTATGCGGCCTGGGCTACCGAGGACACCGTCTACATCCCTGTTGGAGTCCCCGGATGAAGTTCCTTGCCGACATGGGTTTGGCGCGTAGCACAGTCGCCTTCCTGTGCGCTCAGGGATACGATGCTGTCCACCTGCGTGACCAGGGGCTCCAGCGGTTGGAAGACGACGAGATCATTGAGAAGGCCCGGAACGAGGGCCGTGTGGTCCTGACCCACGATCTCGACTTTGGCCGGATCATTGCCGTGAGCCGGGCCACCGTTCCCAGTGTGATCACATTTCGGTTGGATGACATGCGACCCGCCCAAGTGAACCACTACTTGGCTGAAGTGCTTGCCCATTTCACCGGCCAGTTGGAAGCTGGGGCGCTGATCAGTGTAAACGAGCGGGGTATCCGAGTGCGCCCATTGCCGATTAAATAAACGAGCCGATAAGCGCCAATTGTAGTATTAGGCCATAGGCCCCATCCCACCTGGGAAGGAAGTACCATTGACTCTACCCCCTCCGACGACTATAATGGTGTAACAAGTCCTTTCAGGGGACACCAAGTACCTATCCGAAAACCTGCTCAAGGCGGACCACAGCCCGCCGCTGGACGGCTCGACTGAGCTCGCCGAAGTCTGTGGTCCAGCGAGAGCCGCTAGAGTTTTCGGATAGGCTCTAAAGCGAGGGGGATGGTCCATGAAAATATTGAAGAAAACCTCATCGGCGATGAGAATATATAGATCACATTTTTGCTCGCGGCGGATTACAAATCCGCCGTCTGGCCGCTGGATTTGCAATCCAGCGGGAGCAATTTATGGTCTACTGAGAATCGGGCTGATGATCGCGCTATTGGTGATTCTTGCCCTATCGCCCGGCCCTTTCTCTGCGCCAGCCCTGGCCGCCGCGTTCGTCAATTTCCTGGCCAACCCGGGCCTGGAGACCTTTCAAGCTCCTTACGGATCCTATAACGGCTATGAACTGAGAGTAGCCCAGAACTGGACCCGTTTCACCAAAAGCGGCGTCACCCCCAAATACATGACCAACAACGAATGGGCGGCCATGACTGGTGGTGCACCAGAGCACCTGGAAGGGGACCACTCCCAGATGTACTGGGAGACGGGGGCCTTTGCCGCTGGCATCTACCAGCAGGTGTCGGTCACGCCGGGCACGGACTATGCGGCCCAGGCCAAAATGCTGAGCATCTGGGAGACCTCAGCCACCCGCACCGACGACAAGATGCTCAAGCAGGTGGGCATTGACCCCAACGGCGGCACTGACCCCAATTCCCTGGACATTGTCTGGGGGCCAGCGGAGGGCAAAGACGTCCAATGGCAAACCGCCAAGACCTCGGCCACGGCCATCTCTTCGACCATCACCCTCTTTGTGTTGGTGGCCAGCGAGGCCAGTTCCCACCCCAGTCTGCGCAACCAGGTCTTTGTAGACGCTGTGGTGCTGACCGAGGCTCCTACCGCCAGCGCCACCTCCCCCGGCTTGAGCAGCAACCTGTCCTTCACCGTCAACTGGAGCGGCACGCCAGCCTACGGCGGCGACTCCCTGGAGTACGACGTCGAGTACAAGGTGGATGATGGAGCCTGGAATTTCTGGAAGGGCAAGACGGAAAGCCAATCGGCCACCTTTGGCCCCACCTCTCCGACCACCGTAGAGTATGGCCATACCTACCACTTTCGCGCCCGCGCCTGGGAACAATACGAGAACTGGCCCGCCGAGATCACGGTGAGATTGCCCGGCGTCTTTGCTGGCGGCAATGGCGACACGTCTACCATCGTAGGTGGCATCTATGGCTGCGTGCGGAACCATTGGGCCAGCCCCATCGCAGGGGCCACGGTGGCGGTCTCCGGCACCGTCTCGTCCACCACCACGGACGGCAGCGGCTATTACGGCCTGCCCCTGCCGGCTGAGGGCAGCTACCAGGTGACCGCCAGCCACAGCGGATACAGTTCCCCGCCAGGGATCGCCATCGAGGTGTCCAGCACGACCACCACCATCCCCCTCACCTTCACCCTGCGCCCGTTGGACGATGTGGTCGTCAACGGCGATTTCGAGGGCAGCCCGAGCGGCTGGACAGCCACGGGCACAGCGCCCACCCTCGTCACCAGCCCCCGGCGCAGCGGGGGCTACAGCCTGGCCATGGGTGGCACGTCAGGGATGACCCAGACCCGTTCCCTGAGCGGGATGCACGAGCCCACCCTGTCCTTCTGGTACAAAATCGCCACCAGCGAGACGGACGGGGATGATTCTTTCCAGGCCTGTCTCTATCAGGATGACCCCTCGAATTGTGCGGCCACTTTCACCGTCACCCCCACCGCCGACGTGGACTGGACCCACCACTGGCTGGCCCTGGGCCTGGACGAGCTCTACACCGGGCCGGTGGGCATCTCCTTCAGCCTTCAGCAGGACGGCTCCGAGCCGACGACGGTCTACCTGGACGAGGTCAGCCTGGGGCAGGGGCCGTACAAAATCTATTTGCCGCTTGTGGTGAAGGGGTATGGGGGGTAGGGGGGTTTTTCAAGCACAAGAACGAAAAGGGTGTGGCTAAAACAATTAGAGGTTGGGAGGGGAACGCTGTCAACGGATTCAGGGAGCGGATTGAACGGATTCGAGTTAAGATCAAACGGTGAAAATCTCGCCTGAGAGATGATCATCCGTTCAATCCGTTACAGAAATCCGTTGACAGCGCCCCGCCAGCAATGAGGCTGCCTGCTCACCTTGACGCTCAACTTATTAACCAGCCCAAATGAAAAAGGGAGACAATCGCTGTCCCTCTTTTGGTTTCCGGTGCACTCCTACACCTGCTCAACCAGCCAGACCCTTAGGGTTTTTGCGGAAACCCTAAGGGTCTTTTCTCCAACTCAAGATGGCTGCAGGCTGCTCAACCGCCTGACATGGGCCAACAGGGGCCGGACGGCAGGGTCAAAGGTTGCCTCGACCCGAGCCAGTAACGTTTGCCAGATGAGGAGGTGGGTGCGATCCGCTGGCAGGTGCAGGCACTTCCGAAATTCCTCAAACTCCTCGGCGTGGGGGCGCAGGCTGGCATGGACGTTGAGCTCGTTGACAATGGCCAGCAGGTATGGCTCCAGTGCCCAAACATCAGGCCGGCACAACTCGTTGGCCAGAACCAGGTGCCGGAGCAATTGGTAAAAGCGGCGCATGGTCTCCGGCCAATCTTGCATATCGGCCAGCAGGGCGCGTAACGGTGCTTCGTAGGTGGCGGGTACCGGCGTGCGGCTGGTGCGTTCCCAGGACCGAATACGCGCGCCCGGCTTGCCCAGTTTGCTCTCGATCATCACCAGGTAACGCTGGCCCTTGAGAATGATGTCCGTCTCGGTTTGAAAACGACCCCTAATTTTGCCCCACGATTCGACGCGGTTCTGGGCTTCGCGGATCTCAGGCAGCGGGTCGGCGGCGTCCCAGGGCCGATACCAATAGAGGACCTGAAAGTCGTCCTCCAGGCCCAGAGCGCGGGTGACCACACCCAGCCGCCCCGCCTTCTCCAGGGTGCGGAACAGATTCCAGGAGAGAGCATCCTCGCTGTTTTCGCTGGCCAGTTTTGGTTGGCGTAGTACGCCCGTATTGGCACCGAAAACATAGCGGCCAGCCTTCCAGACGAGAGGCGGGGCCTCTGCATCCACGACGATGTTGTCCCGCCAATCGTGGTAGACTTTGACGCCAGACCGGGTGATGGTGTGCAGTTTATCAGGCTCTGGCTCATCAACGGACAGGGGTAATTCGGTTTGCTCCATCGAACCGACCAGCGGATCGTAGACAATCCGGTAGCCCTTTGGCAGGGGCACTTCGATAGCTTCTGGTGCTTCCCAATCGCCCACCAGTCCCCGTTCGATGGCCTGGGTCACGGCTTCTTCCGGCGTTTCGGCAAAAGCCACCGCGCAGTGGCGGATGCCGTGGATATAGTAGAC
>Ga0180437_10009422_pt1 | contig 12097 bp, 10 predicted proteins | sample SS_ome_4_FD_132410 | JGI IMG/M metagenome (GOLD analysis project Ga0180437, IMG submission 132410) | Hypersaline lake sediment archaeal communities from the Salton Sea, California, USA - SS_3_D_1 metaG | ecosystem: Environmental > Aquatic > Non-marine Saline and Alkaline > Hypersaline >... | reverse complement strand
GTTCAATTTCTCGTATAGCACAACCGCAAGATGGGTACCGAACACATAAGAAATTTTTCGATAATTGCACATATCGACCACGGCAAGAGCACCCTCGCCGACAGGATGCTTGAGCTGACCGGTACGGTCACCGAGCGCGAAAAAAAGGAGCAACTGCTCGACGATATGGACCTCGAGCGCGAGCGGGGAATCACGATAAAGGCCTCTGCCGTTACGATGAATTACCGCCATGACGGCCGGGACTACATGCTCAATCTCATCGACACGCCGGGCCACGTCGATTTTCATTACGAAGTATCACGGGCACTGGCTGCCTGTGAGGGAGCGCTTCTGGTTGTCGACGCCAGCCAGGGCGTCCAGGCGCAGACCGTTGCAAACGCGTACCTCGCCGTGGAAACCGGCGCCGAACTTATCGGCGTGGTAAACAAGATTGACCTGGCCGCAGCCCAGCCCGATGTGGCCGCGGAGGAAATAGAGCACGTTCTCGGAATCAACAAGGCCGATTGCTTACGCATCAGCGCCAAGAACGGCGCCGGCGTACCGGAACTGTTGAAGGCAATCGTGACGATGCTCCCGCCGCCCGCGGACAGGGGCGACGAACCGGCGGCTGCTCTTATATTCGACAGCCACTGCGACGAGTACCGTGGTGTCATCTGCTACGTCAGGGTTTTCGCAGGATGCCTTGAAACCAGCCGGAAAGTGCGCTTGATGCGAAGCGGCGGGACTTACACCATAACCGAGCTCGGAAAGTTCACGCCGAGAATGATACCCGTCAGAAAGCTGGCCGCCGGTGAGGTCGGCTATATCATCGCCAACATTCGCAAGCTCGCCGATGTCACCATAGGCGACACGATCACTCTTGACGCCGAGCCGGCTGAAAAGCCCCTGCCCGGCTACAAACCCCCAATGCAGATGGTCTTCTCGGATTTCTACCCCGGCAACAACACCGACTACGCGGCACTGCGGGCCGCCTTCGAAAAGCTCGCACTGAACGACGCAAGCTTTTCGTTTGTGCCCCAGAACTCACCCGCTCTCGGCTTCGGCTTTCGGTGCGGATTTTTGGGGCTTCTACACATGGAAATCGTCCAGGAAAGGCTCGAGCGTGAAAGCGATGTCGACGTCGTCCAGACCGCACCCACCGTCAGCTACGAGGTGCTCACCAAAGACGGAATGGTCACCAGAATCGATTCACCGAGCGAGCTTCCCGATTGCACATGCATAGAGCAATTGCGCGAGCCGTTCATCAGGTTCGAGATTATAACCCGGACCGATTCGATAGGCCCGATCATGAAACTTGCCGAAAGCCGGCGATGCAGACTGCTCAAAACCGATTACCTCAGCCCCACAAGGGTCATGCTCGAATACAACGCGCCTTTGGCTGAAATCGTCTACAACTTCTATGATGTGCTCAAAAGCATAAGCCATGGATACGCCACAATGGATTACGAGTTCACCGGCTTCGAACCAAGCGACCTGGTGAAAATAGACATACTCATCAACAAGGTACGCGTCGACGCGCTATCCCTTATCGTCCATAGAAGCACGGCCCAGGCACGTGGACGCAGACTGCTCACACGACTGCAAAAGGCAATCCCGCGTCATCAGTTCGAAGTGGCGCTGCAGGTCGCCATCGGTGGAAAAATCATCGCCCGGGAAAACATCCGACCCTATAGGAAAGATGTAACCGCCAGGCTATATGGTGGCGATGTCACACGAAAGATGAAGCTGCTGAAAAAGCAGAAGCTCGGCAAAAGCCGAATGAAAAGCATTGGGCGGGTACAGATCCCTCAGGAAGCCTTCATGAGCATCCTCGACACCGCTGACTAACCGGCCATATCAGCCGACTTTGTCCTTTCGGAATTCTCGAAGAGCGGTCCGGATTACCATACCGTGGCCCTGTAAAGGCTCACGCTCAGCGGCGCAACAGTCAATGAATTGGGCGCCCCCATGACAGGCTGCTGCTCAATAGTGACTCTTGGCTCTTTTCCCGGCTCATTATACACGTTCGGGTCAGGCCCGGCTATCTGCCACAAGCACCCCGCGCCCGACAGATCTGCTCCCTTGAGGTCCACCGTCAATTCGAGCTTTATGTCCGTCGGGTTGACAATACCTATCGTGATTTCCCTGCGGTCTCGTGTCCAGGCTGCTGCGACGTCAAGACTTTCAGGCTTATCGCTCACTTCCACCGGTATCACGCCGAAATGCTCCCGATACAATTTCAACGGCAGCGCCGTCGTGGAGAAGGCCGCAGCGGTTTTGGTTGTCTTGATACAGCCGATGACATTTACCGTTTGCGCATAGTTGGCCATAAAAATCATATCGCTGTTGCGGAAACACTCATGCAAGCCGGCGGCGATTCCGAGCGCATCCTTCAAAGTGTAACGGCAGCCGAGTTCCCCGTAGTAAGAGACGTATGGTCTGTGCCAGTAATTCCATTCGTCCATCGCGATACGGATGTCCTTGCCCGCCAGCGAACCGATAGTCTTGCGGTAGCTGCGATGCGCGTCCACGATACGTTCTTTTATTCCATTCGGCATCTGTGCGACGTGTTCCTCAGTATTCTCCTTTTCGCCGCGGTAAAGGTGTTCGCTGATAAGGTCCATGTGGTCGGAACAGGAAGCGAGCATTCCCCTGCTCCATTTACCCTGGTTACCGACAGCAACAAGCTTGATTGAAGGGTCGACACTGCGCATTGCCTCGGCGCATTTGTTATGTTTCTTCACGTATTCTTCCAGTGGCATATGTCCCAGTTGCCAATCACCATACATCTCATTGCCGACGGCCCACCACTTGACTCTGAAAGGTTCCGGGTGGCCGTTGGCCGTCCGCAGTTTCCCCATTGCAGTAGTCGAAGCGCCGTTGGTGTATTCAACCTCCTGCCTCACTGATTCTACAGTGCCCAGGCCGGTATTAACCGCAATAAACGGCTCGGAATTCAATTCCCGGCAGAATGTCATGAACTCATGAATCCCGAAATCGTTGTGCTCGACACCCGTCCACGCCGGGTTCTTACGGGGTGGCCGCTTATCACGCTCGCCGATACCGTCTTTCCAATCATAGCCGCTCACGAAGTTGCCGCCCGGCCAGCGGTAGACCGGCGAGTTGAGCTGCTTCAGTAACTTCAGCGTGTCGGCCCTCATGCCGTTTACATTGTCTGCCGGCATCAGTGACACCGCCCCGATTCGAAATATCCCTTTCCCCAGGCCCACGATTTCCAGCCGGCCGTCGTCGGTTGTTGCACCCGCTTTGAACTGCAGTCGCGCCGTGGTAAAATCGCTCGTTGCTTCCTTGATAGCGACAGTCTGCCTGTCACCTTTGCCGGGGCCCCATACGAGGCTCACCTCTATCGGCTCCGCTTCGGCGCCGCCGGTGATTACTATTCGAGCGGTATATCTCTTGCCTTTGGTCAAACCCAGGTCACCCTGAAATAGTCCGCGGCCTGTACCGTCGCCGGCCAACTCTATTTGCGGCATATGCTCACCAACGAAAGAACCTTCGCGCACCATCGTCACGGACTCTTTAGGCCCGATGACCCGCCACGGTGACCCAGTCAGAACAGATGCGCCTTTGTGGTCACTCCATATGGGCCCCTCCGCCGGGACACGGTAATAGAATTTGCGGTCTTCGAGCATCTCGGCCCAGATGCCCCCGTAGATGCATCGACCAAGGTGCTCGATGAACTGCCCGTAAACGTAACTGGAAATCGGCTCGCCCGTTTTGCTGACATCAATGGTCACCGCCCCCTGCTCAACGGACGCCACATCCCCCGGCCCCGCAGCTCTCGTCCCCGAAGTTTCGACGAGTACCAACATTATCGCAAAAGCAACACAAACATGACAAAATCTGCCCATCTCAGGCCTCCTTTCCGTTTCTGTTTTGCACAAGCGTTTCCTGCATTCGCCCAGACGGAAGCTCTTGGAATTTACGAAAAGATACTCTATAAATTCCACGAACTGGCGAACGCAGCAAAGCTCCGGTCATAGGTTTTTTCGACGTCATCAGGAAAGCAGCAGGCCGGCAACTGCTTAATCGAAAGATGATAGCTCAGGCATTCGCAGCACAGTCCTTTCTTGCCGCAGCCGGGATATGTGCAATTGCATCTCTTCAGATTTCGCTCTTTTTCGCATTCCATACTCATCAATAGCTCCTTTTGTCCTGCAGAAAAAACCACAGGAAAGCAGACATACATATTCAAAGCGTTCGATTTGCCGATTGTAGCCAAACGTCAGGAGAAGTGCAACTCAATAATGTCTTTGTCGTTCAGGACGTGGTTTCTTTGTGCGTTCTGACCGTCATAGACTCCCGTGCCCCATATTCTTGCATACCTGAGCTTGTCGGCCAGTTCTCTGTGGATGGCTCTGGCCAAGTCCATAACGGTCGAGCCGGTGGGCAGAGTAAACGGCTCGTCCATATCGGGCTTCTTGCCCGGCGGCTTGGCGTAAACACGGACTATGTTCAGGAGTCTGAAAAACTCCGCACGAAGCCTTTCAACGTCCGCCGCATTTTCGGCTGAGACCTGGATATACTCGAACGGGTAGCTGCAGTGTTGTTTGAGCTTCTCAAATGCATTGGGCGGGGAGACATCGGATTTTGTGCACAGACAGCACGCCCTTCTGCCTAATACATTGCCGTGCTCGTCAACAGCCGGCGTCTCGGCGTCGATGAGCAGACTGCGGGACTCCAGAAAATTCACGCAGATATCCATCTGCTCGACAACATCGGCCGAAAGATCGATAACAACCGCTATAAGGTCACAGTTGCGATACGTCCCAACCTGACCGGGCGCAATATAATCGGCTGTGATGGGCGGCATATCTACAAGCTGGATCGGAACCTCCTCGAAGTGCATCATCCCCGGCGCCGGTGCTCCGGTGGCAAACGGAAAATCGGCAACGTTTACTTTCGCGTTTGTCAGCGCCGCTACAATAGCGCTTTTACCGCAGTTCGGCGTCCCTAAAAGCACGATCTGCCCGGCGCCGCTTCGCGGGACATGGAAAATATCACCGTGCTTGCCGCCTTTTTTGGCCGGGGCTTGTTGGAGCTTGCTGAGTTTTCGGCGCAGGTCCGCCTTCAAATGGTCGGTGCCCTTGTGCTTGGGCATCACAGCCAGCATTCGCTCAAGCGCGAGGATTTTTTCCTCACTGGTCGTGGCCGTCCGATACCACTGCTCAGCCTTGAAATATTCTGGCGTTAAATTTGCCGGCACTGTTTACCTATCCGAATACCGAACCTGAAAATCCGGAACGACCTGCAAACTCAAATCTCACATCATCAAAACACCCCTCACTGCAGGCTCATTTACTCCGTTGCTTTCTCGGCGACCAGGTCACCGACTTCGCTGGTGGAGTATCCCATTTTTCCCGCCTGCATGCTTTTGAGCTTTTGGCCGGTAACGAACATTACGGACTGCTCTACTTTTTGTGCGGCTGCGTCTTCGCCTAAGGCTTCGAGCATCATCTGTATCGCACAGATAGCCGCCAGTGGGTTAATAATCCCTTTGCCCGTATACTTGGGGGCGCTTCCGCCGATAGGCTCGAACATGCTCACGCCTTCCGGGTTGATATTGCCCCCGGCGGCGATGCCCATTCCGCCCTGGCATATCGCACCCAGATCCGTGATGATGTCCCCGAACATATTGCCGGTCACGATAACATCGAACCACTCCGGATTCTTAACCATCCACATGCACGTAGCGTCTACGTGATAGTATTCCCGCTCAATCTCGGGATATTCCGCCCGGCCCATTTCGTGGAAGGCCCGCTCCCATAAATCGTAAATGTAAGTCAGCACATTCGTCTTGCCACACAGCGCCAGCGTGTTTTTGTCCCCCTTACCGCGAGACTTCTTCCCGTGCTTGCGGGTGTACTCGAACGCATATTTCAAACAGCGGTCAACCTGAAACCGATTGTAAACAGCCGACTGCACAGCTACCTCGTGCGCAGTCCCCTTCATCGTGAAACCGCCCGTGCCCGTGTACAAATCGCCCGTGTTCTCACGCACAACCACAAAATCAACTTCTTCAGGCCCTTTGTCTTTCAGGGGAGTCTCCACCCCGGGAAACAGCTTGACCGGCCGAAGGTTGATGTACTGGTCCAGCTCGAATCGCGCTTTTAAGAGTATCCCCTTTTCGAGAATTCCCGGCGCCACTTCGGGGTGGCCGATTGCACCCAAAAGAATCGCGTCGAATCCGCGAAGCTCTTCCACGGCGCTATCGGGAAGCGTCTCACCGGTCCTCTTGTATCTTTCGCCGCCGAAATCGAACTCCGTCAATTCAACCTTAAAACCAAATTTCTCAGCCGCGGCCTTTAGTACCTTCACCGCTTCAACAGTTACTTCAGGCCCGGTACCGTCACCGGGTATCACTGCGATCTTGTACACCTTCAGTCTCCTTTACTGGCTTTTTTCATAAGGTTTGTGCAAAAGTCATAGAATTTTTCGCTCACAAATCCGATAGTTCAAACATCTTGACACGAAGCAGGAAGTTTACCCGTTTTTCGCGTCCTTTTCAAGTCTCTACCGGGATTTGTGCACGGGCAGCTTGGCTTGGGTCTTTCTGAGCCAGGCAACGAGTCTGGCGTCCAGCAGTCGAACCTTTTCAGGCATTCGCTCAGAGAGGTCGTTTTTCTCGGATATATCGTCCTCAAGGTTGAAAAGCTCGAAGGTCTTGCCCTCGTAGCGCTTTATCAGTTTCCAGCAGCCGCTTCGCACTATGCTGTAAGGCACGATCTCGTCCCTATAGTGGGGAAAGTGCCAGAATATTGAATCCCTGGGCAGCTTTGCGGCTCCACCTGATTTCAGATGGTCCACAAGCGAGAGACCGTCGATTTCTCTGTCAGCCGGCGGCCTGACTCCCGCAAGCTCGCAAATAGTGGGCAGGTAATCCACACTTGTAACAGGTTCATGGCTGATAGTACCGCCTTTGACGACACCCGGCCGGCGAATTACCAGTGGTACGCGGATACCTCCCTCATACGGATAGCCTTTACCCGCTCGCAACGGCGAATTGTTGGTGTATTTCGAATATCCACCGTTGTCACTGGTAAAGATTATCATCGTCCGGTCGGTCAGGCCATTTTCCTTCAGTTCCGAGACGATTCGGCCCACGGCCTGGTCAACGCTTTCTATCATCGCAGCGTATTCGGCGCTTTTCTGGCCGTGCCGAGGCCTCGGTCGGTATTTCGAAGTGATTTCTTCTTTCGCCTGGACAGGCGTATGTACAGCGTAGTGAGACATATAAAGGAAAAACGGTTCGTCCCCGTGTTCCCGAATAAAGGCGGCTGCCTCATCGGCTTCGCGGTCGGTCAGATATTCACCCTGTCGGCGGGCCTTAAGTGTGGGTATGCCTTCTTTTAGTTTTTTGTTTTTGTATGGGTCAAAGTAGCTTGGAGGCTGACCGAAGTGACATCCCGCTATATTGAAGTCGAAGCCCTGCTTTTCAGGATACCATGCATCGTGACCCAAGTGCCATTTGCCGATATGACAGCAGGTATATCCGGCGGTTTTGAGGATTTCGGCAATGGTAACCTCTTCCAGCTCCATCCAGTATGGGTTGGCCGGACATAGCAATTTCCTTTTGCTGTTGCCGACATATTCGGTAGGGCCTTTCTCTTTTGGGTCAGTCCGATTACCCTCGAAATCTAACCAGCGTATCCAATCGGTAACTCCTACACGAGCAGGATACCGTCCGGTCATGACTGCTGCCCGGGTGGGTGAACAGACAGCACAAGCTGCATACGCCTTGGTGAATCGCATGCCCTCGGTGCCAAGTTTGTCAATGTTAGGCGTCTCGTAGAATCTGCTGCCGTAACAGCCCAGATCCATCCACCCTAAATCGTCAATGAGAAAGAAAACGAAATTCAGCTTCTTCGGTCTATCCGCGACCCTTTGAGTGATATCGTTGCACCCTGGCATCGCCAGCACCGCGGCGCCGAGACTCGCGGCCTTCAAGAAATCCCGGCGTGTGTGATTCTGTCCATGCATACACTTTGCTCTCATTCAAAGGGGCCGGCTGTGACCCTGATTCTTGTATTTCTGCAGAAGCACCGTCAGCTGCTCCACTATTTCGGGGTGCTGCTCGTGCAGGTTCCGCGTCTCGCAATAATCCTCAACCATATCGTATAGCTGGCCCGGCGGCGAGTCCGGTTTCACCGCGTTCGGCCCTTGCTCGTACCTGTTTCCCCCCGAACCGCGGCAGAGTATCAGCTTCCACCTGCCCTGACGAACTGCAAAGAACCCTCTCGATGAATGATGCACCACCGCCTCGCGCAGCGGTTTTTTGAGCTTCTTTCCCAAAAGTGCGGGAAGAATATTACAACTATCCTCCGCGGTGTTTTTCGGCAGTTTAGCCCGGACTATAGCTGCACAGGTTGCCGTCAGGTCCGTAAGGCAGATTATCTCGCTGCTTGTGCTGCCGGCTTTGATTTTGCCCGGCCATCGAGCGATAAACGGCTCGCGATGTCCCCCGTCCCACATGTCGCGCTTCATGCCTCGAAAATGATGACTTGACCTGTGTTCGTACTCGGCCGCTAACGGCACAGTCAGGTTCTCCGGCCCATTGTCACTGGTGACAATAACCAGCGTATTGCCCGCAACACCGGATTCGTCCAGCGCCCGCATTACCTGCCCGACCGTCCAGTCTGTCTGGACCACAAAGTCGCCATACTCGCCTGCGTTGCTTCGGCCCCTGAAAAAACCCGTCGGTATTACCGGCGTGTGGGGCGCGGTCAGTGCAAAATACAAGAAAAAAGGCTTATACGCTTGAGTCTTGGCGTGGTTACTGATGTAATCAACGGCCTTTTCCGTAAGTCTGCCCAGCACCTCGGCGTGCTTAAAACCCGGCGCAATCGGCCCCGCGCGCCAGAAAGCGGGACGCGGGGATTTTTCAATCTCAAGGCTGGGATAGGCAACCGCGCGGTCATTCTCGATGTAAAGGTAAGGCTGCATATCCAGCGACGCCGGAATCCCGAAAAAGTAATCGAAGCCGAAATCATTTGGCCCCGGCCGCAGCGGCCTGCTGTAATCGGTTTTCTCATCACCACCTAAGCCGAGATGCCACTTGCCGATGCACGCCGTGCTGTATCCGTGCTGTTTCAACAGCGACGCCGCTGTCATTCGACCCGGCTCTATCATGCACGGTGAATATCCCCAAAGCACCCCCTTCTTCAGGCTCGACCGCCAGCAGTACCGCCCTGTCAAGACACCATACCGCGTCGGAGTACAAACCGCCGACGGTGCATGAGCATCGGTGAAAATTATCCCCTCTCTCGCAAGACGATCAATGTTCGGCGTTGGAATCTTCGAATCAGTGTTCAGACAACTGACGTCCCCATAACCAAGATCATCAGCCAGAATAAAAACGATATTCGGCCTGCGCACCGCGCCTCCGCCTGAAAGCATCCCCCCAGACCGGGCACACCCGGCCAGTGAAAACGCCGCCGCGCCGAATCCGACACCTTTCAAGAATTCCCGTCGATTCACAAATCTTTTCATGCTCGGTTGGTGAATTGATTCTACTGTTTCTCGGAATATCGCCAGCCGGTATCGAACATTTTTCGCATACATTTAACGCATGTGCCGTAATCCATTGCGTCCACCTGCAGAACCTTGCCGTCGACCCAAGCGATACTGAAGACACGATCGGAGAAATAGATCGAACCAACGTTTGCCTCCACACCTTTGTAATCTTTGTAGATTCTCGCTTTGGTGACCGCCACCTCACCAAGTTCTTTCAGCCGCTCATTCACCTCTTCACCAGGCGGCAGAATAATCTTCACGTCCTTGCCTTTCAACTGGGGTGACAGCTTGTCGAGCAGGACCATGGGAATATTGCTGATTCGAACCCTCCGTGACCCGGCAATTTTTTCCCTGATCACCTTCAGGGCCTCCGTCGTCGAACAAAAGGTCGTTGAGATCTTTGCTTCGTATCGTCCATCTACAATCGGCATAGCTGCCTCCCATTCTTAGAGCTTCTTCTTTATATGCTCCAGCAGGCCGCCGTCTCGGACTATTTCAAGCGCAAAATCTGGCAGCGGGGCAAACTTAATCTCAGTGCCTGCTGTCTTGTTTTTAATCAGGCCGGTTTTGTAGTCGACTTCAAGCTCGTCACCGTCGTTGATGCTTTCAACGGCTTCGGGCAGCTCGATGAGGTAGAAGCCGCAGTTAATGGCGTTGCGGTAGAAGATTCTGGCGAAGCTCTTGGCGATGACCGTTCGGACCTTCGCGCCGCGAATCGCCCAGACCGCGTGCTCCCTGCTCGACCCGCACCCGAAATCCCCGCCGCCCACGATAATGTCACCCGGTGAAACCTTTGTCACAAATCCGGTGTCGAGGTCTTCCAGGCAGTGCTTCGCCAGTTCGGTCTCATCGTCGGTATTCAGATACCGCGCAGGTATTATCTCATCGGTGTTTATGTGGTCCCTGTTATAAACGTGTGCCTTGGCCATTTCGATTCATCCTGCAAAAAAACGTAATTCTAATGTCGAAGTTCGAAAATTGAAATCCTTTTTACTCAGGGCTTGTTCGACTCGATATAACCGGCCCTGTAGCGGCAAATTCATGCGATACGGTTTTTGCGCATCAGGATTCTGAATCCTCCTTGTCCGCGTTGGTTTCGGAGGATATTTCTTCGGCGTGCTTTACGATGCTGTCGAGAAGTCTTGCAGCCTCGGCCGGGCCGTGCTTTTTCGCTACCACGTCGATGTTCTTTATCACGCAGTGCAGCAGCTTGTTGACGATGCGACCGACCATCGGCTCCATCACGTCTCTGCACTCGGCATTTTCCCTGGCGCCGACGAAGAAACGCTCGAGCTCGGCCTTGCTTATCTGCGTGAACTCTTCGCGCATTCTGCCGATTAACGGCCCCATGTCCCTGGCGCCGAACCAGTCCATAAAATCAGCGGCGTTGTCGTAGACTATCTGCATACCTCTGCTGATTTTTTCTTCGCGAATCTGGCGGTTTTTTTCAGCAACACTCGACAAATCGTCGATGCAGTATAAATACACGTCTTCAAATTCGTTGACAGCCGGGTCGATGTTTCGCGGCACGGCGATATCTATCAGCAACAGCGCCCCCTTCTTTCGTCCGATAAGTATTTTCTCGAATGCTTCTTTCCTGAAAAGGTAATCCTCCGCGGCGGCTGAGGCAATTGCAATATCGGCTTCTGCAAGTCGTTCGTCGAGTTGCTCCCATTTTCCGGCTTCTATACCGTAACGGGCCGCCAGCCCGACGCCGCGGTCGTAAGAGCGGCTGATAACCGTTATGTCCTTGCAGCCGACGTGCACAAGATGCTGCAACAGCAGCTCTCCCATTTCACCGGCGCCGACGACCACGACTTTGGCGCAGGTGATATTTGCGAACAACTGCATCGCAAGTTCCACCGCCACACCGGCAACGCTGACCCTCCCGCTGGATATCGCCGTGGCGGCGTGCACGTTCTTGGCTGTCGTAAAGCTGCAGTGAAAAAGCCTGTTCAAAATCTTGCCGGTAGCCTTTGCCATACAGGCCAATCGGTAGCTTTCCTTGACCTGCGAAATTATCTGAGCCTCACCTATAACCATGCTGTCAAGGCTCGATGCCACGGTAAGCAGATGACTGACCGCATCCTTACCCTCGTGAATGTACAAAAAATCCTGGAAGGCTTCGGGCGCGATTTCGTGAAACTGCGAGATGAAGTCCACCAGCTCCTCGGACTCAGGTCCACCGGCGATTCGCGCGGCACAATAAAGCTCCACACGATTACACGTCGAAAGCAGCACAAACTCGGCATCGGGGAAACTGCTCTTCAGCCGGCGCAGAGCTCTGAGGCTCTCGCGGTTGTCAAAAGCAAGCTTCTGACGAATATCCACTGGCGCGCTTCTATGGTTAAGTCCTACTACGATTATCTTCATACCCAAACTCGTTTTTCACTTCCACGTCTTGCGGCATCTTCGCCGAAAAATCGTGCTTCGTCGCGCAGAACAGTGCCGCACCCACAATCGCGAACAGGATCAGGAAAAACACCACCATCGTTATATGGGCAACGGTTCTGTCCTTGAGGACTGTAATCCGCCGTAATGTGAGTATCACCCCCAGCAATATCCAGGACGCGGTAATGAGCAC
>Ga0180437_10009421_pt1 | contig 12097 bp, 2 predicted proteins | sample SS_ome_4_FD_132410 | JGI IMG/M metagenome (GOLD analysis project Ga0180437, IMG submission 132410) | Hypersaline lake sediment archaeal communities from the Salton Sea, California, USA - SS_3_D_1 metaG | ecosystem: Environmental > Aquatic > Non-marine Saline and Alkaline > Hypersaline > Sediment... | reverse complement strand
CCATTAAGGTAAAAACGGACATTGCTGATGCCATGGTCATCAGTTGCAGTGGCAGCCAGAATAACATTAGCCGGCGCATTATGCGTGCTGTTGTTATCTGGAGAAGTCAGCGTAACCGTCGGCGGCTGGTCCACAGCAGTGACTGTAAAGGTGCGAGAAGCAGACTGGGTAGTCTGACCAATCGTATCTTCAGCCACAGCATAGACAGTGTAAGTGCCAGCAGCCAAACCATTAGCCACATACGAATACGGAGCAGTATAGTCAGTGTTGACCAGATTACCATTAAGGTAAAAACGGACATTGCTGATGCCATGGTCATCAGTTGCAGTGGCAGCCAGAATAACATTAGCAGGCGCATTATGCGTGCTATTGTTATCTGGAGAAGTCAGCGCAACCGTCGGCGGCTGATCAGTCGTAACATTGTCTACGTACACAGTCACAGCCGAAGTGGTAAAAGTTGCACCATCATCGTCTGTAAGACGGGCAGTAAACTGATACGTGCCTGCAGCCAGACCAGACAGGTTAAAACTCCAGTTCGGAGAAGAATCAGTCATAATGACTGAGCCATTCTGCAAGAGTTCAACCATTGTTACTTGACCATCTTCATCATAGACACTGACAATGACTGTGAAGCTGGCCAGGGCATCATAATGCGTGCCATGAGCCGGGGCAATAATACTACCTGTTGGCGGTTGGTTAGGGTTAACCGTAATGCCAACATTGCTAGTATTTTGTCCCCAAGCACCATGAGAGTCATATGCCTTGACATTCAGCTGGTAGGAACCAGCTGCTAGGCCACTGACATTATAGGCCCAAGGACCATTGTAAGCAGTGTGACTTAGTGTGCCATTGATATAAAACTCTACCCGAGTAATGTAATCACCAGGATCCGGATCAACCGGATTAGCACTGAAAGTGAAACTGGCCAGAGCCGAGTAAACACTGCCAGGACTGGGATTAGTAATCGTTACAGTTGGGGGGTTATTACTTGTACCAGGATCTATTGTGATATTCGTTGGGCTTGCTGTGTAACCAGTAGCTCCACGAACATCAGTTGCCGTGGCAGTGATAACGTGAGCACCAAGACCACTTACATTTGCAGTGCAAGTGTAAGGTCCGGCCGGCGCAGTAAACGTGCAAACACCCATCGTGGTGTCTACATTAATTTGCGCACTGGCAATGTCATCACCATCAGGATCAGAAACATTAACCGTAAAATTGATTGTTGCCGGGTTAGTATTATAGACTGTGCCAGGCGTTGGTGTTACGATTGTAACAACAGGAGCACTGTTGGTGGGGTCAATAGTGTTACCATTACCACCCCCACCACCTTCACTACTTTCTGCATTACCGCCATCACCGGTGCAAGCTGTCATAATGACCACAGTGGCTGACAATAAGATTGCCAGCAAATAAGCCTTCCATGTGTTTTTCTTTGTCTTCATTTTTGCAAACCTCCTTTAAGCTTTGCGTGTTAATTTCTTATCCATAATTTTCCGGATTGTTTTATTGTCAATGAACGACCCAAAACACCGTCACCTTTAACTATATATATTTTTTTAAAAGTAGCATGTTTGTTTGCTACACAAAAAGGAATAAAGTGTATTAGGCTGCTAAAAAGATTTAATTAACCAGATTAATTAAACCAGGCTTAGAAGTCTAATATAAGTTTTATTTGATTGTAGTTAACATATAATGTTAAAAATAAGATGTTTAAGTTTAATACTGTATATTAGCACATTTTTTTTGATTTGTCAATATGTTAGCCAAAACTATCTCCTATATTATATATAGCAGAAAAATAAGAGGGCGAAAACGGCTAGTTTTATTAAAACCGTTCCTTACAACCCTGCCACAGGCGGTGTAGCCGTTTTTGCTGTAAATAAAAAACCCGCCTTCGCTCTTTAAGAGTTTTGGCGGGCATTATTTTTGTTATTGATTTTTATGTCGGGTTGTTATTATTTACAGGCAGATGAATATTACTTTGACTGTCAGTTAACCGTGATGTTAACAGGAGATGTATTTGTACCTATTTGACCATGAGAATCATAGGCAATGACATTCAGCTGGTAAGTCCCAGCAGGTAGGCCATTAACATTACAGGTCCAGGAAGGACCCTCATAGTCTGTGCACAGGAGTGAGCCATCAACATAAAACTCTGTCTTGTCAATGTAATCACAGATATCCTTATCAGTCGAATTAGCACTTATCGTAAAGCTGGACAGAGTCGAGAAAATACTGTCAGGGCCAGGGTCGGTGATTGTGCTAGTTGGGGGATTATTAATTGTACCAGTGTCTATTGTGATATTCGTTATGCTTGCTATGTAACCAGTAGCGCCACGAACATCAGTTGCCGTAGCAGTGATAACGTGATTACAAAGACCACTTACAGTTGCAGTGCAAGTGTAAGGTCCGGCCGGCGCAGTAAACGTGCAAACACCCATCGTGGTGTCTACATTAATTTGTGCACTGGCAATGTCATCACCATCAGGGTCAATAACAGATAATTGGATATTGACAGTTGCCGGGTTAGTGTTATAGACCTGATTAGTTTGTGGTGAAGTAATAGTTACGATTGGCGGGTAATTGTCAGGAGTCGGACAATCATTACACCGATCATAATCATCATCAAATGGACCTGGACCGGGAGGATTACAACCAAGTGTGGTAATAAATATTAGAGCCAATATTAAGAGATTGAGCTTTTTCATTTTTTTCTCCTTTCAGGATGCAAATAGTTTTTCCAAAGGACCTTTGTCAATATAATAAACACATTGAGTGTTAATAATAATAAATAATTTTAGCATAAATATTTTAATTTGTCAACCAGTAAAAAAATAGACAAAATAAAAAACCCCGAACCGTGTTAGGTCCGGGGTTTTATGGTTAGGTTAGTAGACTGTCGGATCCGAAGGATTCGGGTCTACAGCATTACGCCAACCATCATTGTCATCGTCAATGCCGAGACAATCATTTATACCCTGAGCCGGATTAGACAGCCAGATACAGGTATCTGTTGGGTTATTAACCCAGTCGCCATCAATATCCAGATCAGAGGTTTTCATTACGTTTACCCAAGCGCCAGAAAAATCTGGCTGGGTATTACCTCTCTTGAGATAAAGCAGGTAATGAGCTCCACCAAGAGTTGGTAAGGGCACATTATAATCTGCTATCCATTCGAGGTAAATAGTATCGCTCCAGTCACCAATAGGTGAGTAGGCGAAGTCTAGTGAAACTAAGCCATTACCTCCTAGTCCGTCAATTAGTGTACCGCTAGAAGTCTGGCAAGGTAACCAGCCTTGGGTACCACACGGACCAGTAATAAGTGGTGTGTCAACATAAATGTTGAGCCTGCAGGTGATTGTAGTATCACCTGGATTAACACCACTAAAGAGGTCAGCTAAAACTTCACCAGAAATGTTAATAGTATTTGTGTTAGTCGCACTACCCATTAAACGCCAGTTATTGAGATCATCATGAGTGTAATCACAATCACCCCAAATTTCTATGGTTTGATGAGTAGAACTTAATACACCAGTGATTTGCCAGCTAGGAACAAAAGGCGGCTCGCAAACATCTCCAATACCGTCAAGATCAGTGTCCAGCTGATCTTCATTGTCGGTGTAAGGACAATTATCACAGGCATCGCCATGTGAATCAGTATCAGAGTTTGCTTGCCCCACATTGGCATCCCAAGGGCAGTTATCATTAGCATCAGCAATCCCATCGCTGTCACTGTCAACAGTTGTCTGGCTTTGGAAAACAACATGGAAAACAATGCCATTTGTAGCATCATTGACCACAGTCCAGCTTGCTAAGATTTCATCAACGGTATTGCCAGTCAGACTGACAAGCGGAGTGAATTCAGCTAAGCCGTCTCCATAAAGACCAGAATAGAGATCACCAGAACCACTAATGCACGGTAAGTGGTCAACAGTGGTCATGGCAGCTGCACAACTATTAACAATTCCAGGACTGAAAGTGATGCTAATATCGCAACTATTACCAGCAATCGCTCCTGCACTGAGCAGACTAGTGACAGTTATGTCGTCTGCTCCTGTGGTTGCGACTTGGACAAAGTTGCCAGCAGCATCCTCACAGTTTGACCAGACTTGCAGCGAACTTGGAGTGGTGTTTGCAAGACTGATATAAGTTGAAACATAGGCGCCTCCACCACAGACATTAAGCGGATCCCCTGGACAAGGATCTAAAGGTGGAGGAGGATAAATAGTCATCCCAATCGGGTAAGTGGTAGTATCACCAACACAGTATGATGTTGCTATACCTGTTTCAGGTAAATCATCATTATCTGCATCAGGATAAAAATCCTGATTTACCCAAACACTGGAATCACCATCATTACAGTCGACTGTCGACATATACCCGTCACCATCAGCATCAGTTGCACACAGGTTCAAAGGATCACCTAAGCACGGGTCAACTGGTGGCGGTGGTGTATTAGTATAACCGACAGGATAAGTTGTCGTATCACCAACACACATAGTGTTAGAAACAGTGTCATCTGGCAAAGTATCAACATCAGCATCTAGCCAGAAGTTCATAAATTGCCAGGCATTAATATTAGCGTCATTACAGTCAGTGCAGATTCCAACCCCGTCGCCATCGCCATCAGGACTATCATCTGCTAGACCATCACAATCTTGATCAATGCCGTCACACGTTATTTCCGTAGCGCCTGGATAAATTGTGTTATCAGCATCATTGCAATCAGTGCAGATTCCAACCCCGTCACCGTCTCCGTCAGGGTTATCATCTGCCAGACCATCGCAGTCTTGATCAATGCCGTCACACGTTATTTCCGTAGCGCCTGGATAAATTGTGTTATCAGCATCATTGCAGTCAGTGCAGATTCCAACCCCGTCACCGTCTCCGTCAGGGTTATCATCTGCCAGACCATCGCAGTCTTGATCAATGCCGTCACACGTGATTTCCGTAGCGCCTGGATAAATTGTGTTATCAGCATCATTGCAGTCAGTACAGACTCCAACCCCGTCACCGTCTCCGTCAGGGTTATCATCTGCCAGACCATCACAATCTTGATCAATACCGTCACATGTTATTTCCGTAGCGCCTGGATAAATTGTGTTATCAGCATCATTGCAGTCAGTACAGACTCCAACCCCGTCACCGTCTCCGTCAGGGTCGTCATCTGCCAGACCATTGCAATTTTGGTCAATGCCGTCACACGTTACTTCAGGTGCGCCAGGATAAATTGTTGAGTCTCCGTCATCACAATCCACTGTGGCCATAAAGCCATCACCATCAGCATCAGTCGCGCAGAGGTTTAAAGGATCACCTAAACACGGATCAACTGGTGGCGGAGGCGTTGTTGTATAGCCGACAGGGAATGTTGACGGGCCGCCTAAACACCAAGTGTTTTGGACAGTGTTATCTGGCAATGTGTCAACATCACCATCTAACCACATGTCTACATACTGGTAGGCATTAGGGTCAGCGTCATTGCAGTCACCGCTGCAAAAGCTTACCAAATCACCATCAGCGTTGACATCATCATCTGCCAAACCATCACAGTCCTGATCAACACCATCACACAGCGTTTCAGGTGCGCCAGGATAAATGCTGGCATCGGCATCATTGCAATCACCGCCGCAAACAGTAACAGGGTCACCATCTGCATTGGCATCGTCATCTGCTAGTCCATCGCAGTCCTGGTCAATTAAATCGCACATAATTTCAGTCGCACCAGGATAGATACTAGCATCTGAATCATTGCAGTCACCACCGCAAACAGTAACTGGGTCGCCGTCTGCATTAACATCATCATCTGCCAAACCATCACAATCCTGGTCAATACCATCACACATTGTTTCAGGTGCGCCAGGATAGATAGTAGCATCGGCATCATTGCAGTCACCGCCACAGACTGTTACAGCATCACCGTCAGCATTGGCATCATCGTCAGCTAAGCCGTTACAGTTCTGGTCAATGAAATCACAGAGGATTTCAGTCGCACCAGGGTAGATAGTGGCATCGGCATCATTGCAATCACCACCGCAAACAGAGACAGGGTCACCGTCTAAGTTTGGATCGTCATCAGCAATGCCATTACAATTTTGATCTATGCCATCGCATTGGATTTCCAATGCTCCAGGATAGATTGCTGAATTCCCATCGTCACAATCTACGTCAGAGAAAAAGCCATCACCATCAGCATCAGTCGCGCAGAGGTTTAAAGGATCACCTAGACACGGATCAACTGGTGGTGGCGGGTTGGTAGTGTAACCAACAGGGAAAGTCGTCGTGTTACCCATGCAAAGAGTATTAGCAACAGTATCATCTGGCAAAGCGTCAATATCTGCATCTAAGTAGAAATCAACTAGTTGCCAGGCATTAGGATCATAGTCATTGCAATCGCCGTTACAGTGTGAGACTAGATCACCATCGTTATCAAAGTCATCATCTGCTAGACCATTGCAGTTTTGATCAATACCATCGCAAATAACTTCAGCTGCACCAGGGTAAACAGTTGGGTCAGCGTCATCACAATCGCCATTGCAATAGGTAACAGGGTCACCGTCTGCATTAGGGTCATCATCAGCCAAACCATTGCAGTTTTGGTCAATGAGATCACAAGCGATTTCAGGCGCGCCTGGGTAAATGGTCGCGTCATTATCATTGCAATCACCGCTGCAAACTGTGGCAATATCACCGTCAACATTAGCGTCATCATCGCCAAGACCGTCACAGTCTTGGTCAATGCCATCGCACATTGTCTCTGGAGCGCCAGGATAAATACTGGCATTAGCGTCGTTGCAGTCTACATCTGCCATAAAGCCATCACCATCTGCGTCAGTGTTGCAAAGGTTGAGCGGATCCCCTGGACAGGGATCAAGTGGTGGCGGGGCATTAGTAGTGTAACCAATAGGATAAGTCGCTGGATTACCAACACACCAGGTGTTTACCGAGGCAGTATCAGGCAGAGTATCAATGTCAAAATCAGCATAGAAATCTACCAGCTGCCAAGCATTGGCATCAATGTCATTACAATCTCCATTGCAATGGGTCACTGCATCACCATCAAGATTTTGGTCGTCATCAGCAATACCATTGCAATTTTGATCAATAAGATCACAAAGTGTTTCTGGCGCGCCAGGATACACTGTTGCGTCAGCATCGTTGCAGTCACCTGAGCAATAAGTGACAGGGTCACCATCTGCATTAGCGTCATCATCAACCAGCCCATTACAGTTCTGATCAATGCCATCGCATAATGTTTCTGGTGCACCAGGGTAAATGGATGCATCAGCATCATCACAGTCACCATTGCATAAGGTTACCAGATCACCGTCAGCATTGGCGTCGTCATCCACCAAACCATTACAGTTTTGGTCAATGCCATCGCACATTACTTCAGGTGCTCCTGGATAGATGCTGGAATTCCCGTCATTACAATCCACGTCAGAGAAGTAACCGTCACCATCTGCGTCAATAGCGCAAAGGTTAAGCGGATCACCCAGACATGGATCAAGAGGCGGAGGTGCGGTTGTAGTGTAGCCAACAGGGAAAGTGATAGTATCACCCACACACCAAGTTGGCCCAGTTGCTACATCTGGCACATCATCCAGATCTCCGTCAAACCAGAAATTGACTAGTTGCCAGGCATTGGCATCATAGTCATTGCAGTCACCGCCACAGACTGTTACAGCATCACCATCATTGTTTAGGTCATCATCAGCTAGACCATTACAATTTTGGTCAATGCCATCACAAAGCGTTTCTGGTGCACCAGGGTAAATGGATGCATCAGCATCATTACAGTCACCAGAACACAAACTGAATGGGTCGCTGTCAGTATTAGTGTCATCATCAGCCAAGCCATTACAGTTTTGGTCAATGCCGTCACATAATATTTCAGTGGCCCAAGGATGTATGGTAGGATCTGAATCATTGCAATCACCATTACATTGGCTAATAGGATCGCCATCTGCATTAACATCATCGTCCAGTAAACCGTCGCAATCCTGGTCAATGAGGTCACACAGGACTTCTGTTGCCCCAGGATAAATTGAAGCATCAGAATCATTACAGTCCCCACCACAAACAGAAACAGGGTCACCATCATTATTAATGTCGTCATCAGCCAAGCCATTACAGTTTTGGTCAATGCCGTCGCAAATGATTTCTGGTGCACCCAGGTAAATTGATGCGTCCGCATCATTGCAGTCACCACCACACACAGTGACAGGGTCACCATCAGCATTAGCGTCATCATCGAGCAGGCCATCACAGTCCTGATCAATTAGATCGCACATTACTTCAGGTGCACCAGGATAAATACTGGAGTTCCCGTCATTGCAATCCACATCTGCAAACCAGCCATCACCATCTGCATCAGTGTTGCAGAGGTTGAGCGGATCTCCAGGGCATGGATCAAGTGGAGGCGGCGCATTAGTAGTATAACCAAGGGGGTAAGTTGGGGGATCGCCCACACACCAGGTATAGATAGTATTATCGTCTGGCAAAGTGTCAATGTCAAAATCTGACCAAAAATTCATGTTTTGCCAGAAATTGGCATTATACTGGTTGCAATCGCCACTACAAAAGGAAACGCCATCACCATCAAAGTCATAGTCGTCATCGTCAATTGCTGGGCTGTTGCAGTTTTGGTCAATACCATCACAAAGTGTTTCAGGGGCGCCAGGATAAATAGATGAAACGTTGTCATTACAGTCTCCGTCGCAGAAAGAAACTGGGTCTCCGTCAGCATTAACATCGTCATCGCTCAAGCCATCACAATCCTGGTCAATTAAATCACAGAGGATTTCAGTGGCGCCTGGATAAATAGTGTTATCACCATCATTACAGTCACCACCGCAGACTGAAATCGGATCACCGTCAGCATTGATGTCGTCATCTGCCAAGCCATTGCAATTTTGGTCAATAGAGTCACAGAGAATTTCAGGTGCGCCTGGATAGATAGTATCCACGTTGTCATTGCAATCACCAGCGCAGAAACTGACCGGGTCTCCATCAACATTGGTGTCGTCATCGATTAAACCATTACAGTTCTGGTCAATGGAGTCGCACATGATTTCTGTTGCACCTGGATGAATGGTTGGGTCAGTATCATCGCAGTCACCTGCACAGACAGAAACAAGATCGCCATCTGCATTAATATCCTCATCAAGAGGACCATTGCAATTTTGATCAATGCCGTCGCACAAGATTTCAGCTGCACCAGGATAAATGGCTGGGTTAGAGTCATCACAGTCACCATCACAAAAAGAGACTGGATCGCCATCTACATTGGTATCGTCATCAGCTAAACCATCACAATCCTGATCCACTAGGTCGCACATGATTTCAGTTGCGCCTGGATAGATCGTGGCAACTGAGTCATTGCAATCACCATTGCAAAAGCTGACAGGGTCACCGTCTGCATTGACATCATCGTCAGTTAAACCATTGCAGTTTTGGTCAATGTTGTCGCATAATGTTTCAGCGGCGCCTGGATAAACAGAGGCAACATTATCGTCACAGTCACCACCGCAAACAGTAACAGGATCGCCGTCTACATTAGCGTCATTGTCAGCCATGCCATTGCAATTTTGGTCAATGAGATCACACATGATTTCAGTTGCACCAGGATAAATGGTTGCGTCGTTGTCATTGCAATCGCCACCACAAACAGAAACAGGGTCACCGTCTGCGTTAGGATCGTCATCCGCAGTACCATTACAATTCTGGTCAATGCCGTCACATGTAATTTCTGGCGCTCCTGGGTAGATTGTGGCAATCAGATCATTGCAATCACCGTTACAAAAAGTAACGTAATCACCATCAAGATTCTGATCATCATCAGCAAATCCATTGCAATTTTGATCAACAAAATCGCACAGGATTTCAGTAGCGCCTGGATAGATGGACGCGTCATTGTCATTACAGTCAACAGTGTTGGGAAAACCATCACCATCAGCATCTGTTACACTGCCACAAGTATTGGTTGGGTCATTCAAGCATGGATCCAGTGGCGGAGGTGCGTTCAATGTCCTGCCGGCTGGATATGTTGGAGTGTTACCAACGCAATAGGTCGTAGCTGTGTAAGAATCAGGTAATGTGTCATTGTCTCCATCTGGATAAAAATCCAAATTTGTCCAGACAGTGGCATCATTATCATTACAATCAGTGCTAACAGGATAGCCATCGCCATCATAATCAACTGTTGAGCCACATTGATTAGTTGGATCACCCGGACAAGGATCCCAAGGCGGTCCAGCATTGGGTGTCATATTGGCAGGATAAGTGCTGGCATTACCAACGCATTCAGTAAGAGTTGCGCCATTTTCAGGCAAATTGTCATTGTCTGCATCAGGATAAAATACCATTTCTTGCCAGAGTGTAGCGTCATTAGGCGCACAGTCAGTAGTGGTATAACCGTCACCATCAGTGTCAGTTATAACCGGGTTGTTGTTTTCATCAGAGGCATCACCACCATCACCTGTGCAGGCCGTTATTACCATGCAGAACATTGCAATTAATGACAGCCACACAAGACTCTTGATTCTGCTTGTTTTGTTCATTTTTTCCTCCCTTGCTTTTCGATTTATTTTTGATTTTTTGTTTTTTCCTGAGTCTTATATTGTCAATGAACGCACCTAAATTGACATTCACAACATCTATATATATCGCAGTATTTTACTGCGTTGAAACTGAAAAAAGCAATTAGGTTATTAAGCAAACCAATTTATTGAAATTAGCTTAAAAATAACCTAAGAGACTACATTATATAGGTATTTTTACTTTAGCAGATTTAATAGTAAAAATTAACACCATATTTGATTTTTGTCAAGTATTTTTAGCTAAATATAAAAAAATTAGCATTTTAAAAATAGTCAATGCTAATTTTTATTTTATTTTAGGTAAATTTAGACTTTAATGACTACTGGCAAAATCATTGGCCTTCTCTGTGTTTGTTTATACAAATATTGGCCAATTTCATCTCTTATTTTATTTTTTATATAATCATCAAAAGCTGGCGACTTGGTATCAGTATCTTCAGCAATTTTTTTAACTTTCATTCTGGTAGATTCAATTAATTGTTTGTTTTCTTTCATATAAACAAAACCGCGGGAAATTATATCTGGATTACCAATTAGTTGGCCAGTTTTACCCATAATAGTGCAGATTATTACTAACATACCATCTGCAGACATCACTCTTCTATCGCGTAAGACAATATTAGAAACATCACCCACTCCCAAACCATCAACCATAACATAATCTGAAGGGACAAATTCTCTGGTTAAACGAGCTCCACGTTTAGTAAACTCCATAACTTGACCATTATTAGCAATAAAAATATTTTCTTTAGGGATACTAACACTTTCAGCCACTTCACCGTTTATTCTTAACATATAATGATTAGCTTCAATTGGAATATAATATTTAGGTTGCAATAGCCGTATTAGTAGTTTTAAATCTTCTTTTTTAGCATGTCCGCCAGCATGGACATCCATCATTTTATAATGAATGACTTTACCACCTTTACGATAAAGGGTATCTTTAAGATTTTGGATTGTCCTTTCATTGCCTGGGATTACAGAGGAAGAAAAAATAATAGTATCTCCTTTTTTAACATATAAATATTTATGTTCATCATTAGCAAATCTAACCAAGAAAGCATTCTGTTCTCCCTGGGCACCTGAACCAATAATAACAATATCTTTATCAGCGACTTTTCTAGGATTATAATTCTCAGAAGCAATTAAAGTGCCAGGTTTAATTTTTAGATAGCCTAATTTATGAGCAATTTCTACATTGGTTTTCATGCTGCGGCCTTCGATCATTACTTTACGGTTAAATTTTTCAGCCATAGTAATAATTTGCTGAACCCGATTTAACAGAGAAGCAAAAGTACCAATAATAATTCTGCCTTGAGCCATTTCAAAAATTCTTTCTAATTCATAACTAACATGAGTTTCTGAGATTTGATGGCCCTCTTCTTCAGCATTAGTGCTATCTGCCATTAAAGCTAAAATTCCATCTTTACCTATTTGAGCGATTTTGTTTAAATCAGCAGGTTTATCATTAATTGGGCTATGGTCAATTTTAAAAT
>Ga0180437_10009420_pt1 | contig 12100 bp, 9 predicted proteins | sample SS_ome_4_FD_132410 | JGI IMG/M metagenome (GOLD analysis project Ga0180437, IMG submission 132410) | Hypersaline lake sediment archaeal communities from the Salton Sea, California, USA - SS_3_D_1 metaG | ecosystem: Environmental > Aquatic > Non-marine Saline and Alkaline > Hypersaline > Sediment... | reverse complement strand
CGACTGGTTAATTGTGATTTTTGAATAAAGATAATACTGCTTAAAGCGAAAAAAGAAACAAAGCCAACTTTAAAAATGATGAGAACGGTTTGCCGGTAGGCACGAGTCCGAAAATCCTTGTAAATCCCAAATTTACTTAATAGTACCATCCAAATTGGCAGGATTAAAAAGACCCAGGTAGAATTTTTGGTGGAAAATTCGTTTAATCCATTCCAGGAGACTTCCGTGGCATAGGCCATCCTTCCGAGCCGTAACAGGTCTCGCACATAATCGCTGATAAAGTAAGACACAATAAATGCCAACACCACCACCAACGCATCACAAAAGCGAATTAAATTTCTTTGAAAAGTTTCCTTTTCCTTAACCATTCATAAACCCCTAATCGTCTGTCATTGCCCAGCCAGCCGGTATTCGTACCTTCAATTTTTGTTCGTCTTCAAACCAACTTGCCAGGCTTAACACTGTCGTTCAAGATACCATTCCACAAAGTGTTTGATGCCGGTTTCAATTGGTACATTCGGTTGATAATTTAATTCTTTGCGGGCGCGCGTCACATCGGCGTAGGTTATTGGCACATCACCGGGTTGAAAGGGCATTAAATCAATCCTGGCTTTTTTCCCCAAATATTTTTCGATGAGCCGAATCAGCTCTTTCAAACTAATGGTATTCGCTTCACCCAAATTATAAATATGGTATCCTTCACACCGATCGATTGCCTGAACCACGCCCTGGATAATGTCGCTAATATAAGTGTAATCACGTTTTGAAGAACCATCACCATACATTGGAATTGGCCTGGCCTGATAAATTAAATCCGTAAATTTGTGAATCGCCATATCCGGGCGCTGACGAGGCCCATAAACCGTAAAGAATCGTAAACATGTGATGGATAAACAATATAAATGATGGTAGGTGTAGGCAATTATTTCTCCGGCGCGTTTCGTCGCCGCGTAAGGGGAAACCGGCTGATCAACCGGGTTATCTTCACTGAATGGCACTTTCGTGTTATTGCCATAAACCGATGACGTCGAGGCAAAGATGAAGCGTTTCACCTGAAATTCTTTCGCCATTTCAAGCAGATTCATTGTTCCGCGAATATTAACCTCCTGGTATAACAGGGGTTCTTTTAAAGAGGGACGAACCCCTGCCCGAGCGGCTAAATGGACAATAACCTCATATTCTTTCTCAGTAAAGATTTTCTGTAATAACCTTTGGTCGAGAATATCTCCCTGGATCAATTGCCAGGAGGGATGCGAGAGAACAGGCTTAATATTTTCCCATTTTATTTTTGGATCATAATAATCATTAAAATTATCTAAACAATCAATTTTATCACCACGCTTTAAGAGATATTCGCTTAAATGTGAACCAATAAATCCTGCACCACCAGTTAGTAAAATATTCATACGCGCCTTATACCGATTAAATTGAGTAAGTTTTCAGGGGGTGAGAATAAATAAGTCGTTGCTCTGATTCGAGTTCGTTTTCAGAATAGCAACATTTAATAATATCGAAGAAATACCATTAATTCGATCTCACTCCTGGTGGGAATGAGTTTTTTTTGAAGTCTATATCTATAATAATCGTTGCTCAGAAATATTTCAACGGAAAAATTAAATAAAAAATATCGTAATCGTTCAACGAGCTTTCCTGCTGGTCCTTAATAATGATAGTAACTATAGGCTTCGTGGGCCAGGTGCGTGTCCCCACCATTTAAAACGGCACCTAGAATTTTCGCTGGCACATTTTTAAACATTTCGAGCTTGGCTTTGGCAATCTCTCGATTGGTAATTCCGGCTCGAACAACCAAGACGACTCCATCAACCTGAGTTCCGATAACCACCGCATCCGTCGCTGCATTCAATGGGGGACTATCAAAAATAATAATTTCAAATTTACGCTGGGCTTGCTCGAGAAATCGTTTCATCTGCAGGGAACCCAGCAGTTCTGAAGGATTTGGCAGCAAAGAACCACAACTTACCACCGAAAGATTTGGGATATAAGTTTCATTCACCACCTGAGTAAAGGTGTGTGAATTGGTTAAGAAATTAGTAAAACCCGGTTCTTTATTAATACCGAACGTATTATGTAAAACACCACGCCTGAGGTCCGCATCAACCAGCAAGGTATTAGTCCGTTGTTGCGCCATGGAAATAGCGATATTTGATGAGGTAAATGACTTGCCATCGCCCGGGGCGGTACTGGTAATGACCAGTTTTCGGATCGTCCCATTGCGTTTGGAGAAGACAAGATTGGTTCTGAGTGACCGATACGCCTCACCAATTGGAGTCGGTGAATAATCGTGAGTCACCAGTTGATTGTCGATCTGTTTTATTTTTTCCTCGTCTTTAAATTCATCCGTCCCCTTGAAGGTAATTTCCGGGATTGTCCCCAAAATATTAATCTTCAGGTGCTTTTTTATATCGTCTGGTGTTTTAATACTTTTATCCAGAAACTCAAGCAATAAAGCCGTGCAAATCCCGAGCATTAAACTGACGAGTGCCCCGACTAACGCCCGTTTTTTCTTATTTCCATTTACCGGATATTCCGGCACATAAGCTTTCTGAAATATTTCAATATTTTCAGTTTCTACCGATTTGCTCATTTCAGCGTTCAGGACTTCGGCTTTCAGCTCATCATAAATCTTTTGATTATTTTCGACCTCCCGTAACAGTTGACTTTGTCGCTGTCTTTCCTGGGGTAACATATTTAATTTATGTCCGATGGAGGAAATCCGTCGCTGCTTCTGCCGGATTTGTAGGGCCAATGCTTTTAAATGACTTTTCGCTGCCTCATGAATTTGAGCATAAACTGCCAAAATTTGAGCCGTTATTTCCTTTACACCTTGATGCGCCTCCGTTACAATCGTCAACTTAGCATTTCGTTGGGCCTCTAAGCCGGTCAGACGATTTTTTAAAAGGTGCATTTCAGAATTATTTTCAAATGTATTCATATCGACGAGACTCATGAAAACCAGCTTAAGCTTATTATTATAAGTCCAGCCACTTACCTGAATCTCCTCTTCTAACCGATTCAGCATCGTTGTGAGACGTTCTTTCTGAAGCTCCAGCATATCACGCTGACTGATCAGCGCTTCTCGCTCCTGCGTTTGCGTACCAACTTCGCTGTCCAAACTAATGAAATGCGATTGCTCGAACTCCTTCAATTCGGCCCGACTTTTACCCAGACTCTCCTCAGCCAGTGCTAATTTCTGCTGCAATAAGTGTAACTTTTGTCCGGTATCACTATCCTTGATATGAATACTTTCACGACGATAAATTTCTGCCAGACTATTGACCGTCTTCGCAACTAAAACCGGGTCGTCGCCAGCTAATCTCAGAATGAGTAGCGCACCACCACCACCAAATGAAACCTGTTTCCGCGCGAGCAAATCGTCCACTGCCGTTCGAAAGCGGTGAATGGTAAATGGAATTTCAGGTGGCAAACTATCTACATTTTGCACAAAGCGAAAGGTAAAACCATTGATTGAATGAGGGCTATAAATACAATCTGTAACATAATTACTATCAATGGTTACACCACCTTTAATATCTTTCGGATAATATTTAATATAAAACTTCCCATTATCATGAAAATGCAAACTATAGTCACCGTCCTTGGGTATATCGTTGGTGGCAAACTCTTGAAAGACCTGATGCTGATTCAACTTTTTATCTAATTTAGGTACTTTTTTAATCTCGAGACAAAGCCCTAATTGTTGGACAACTTTTTCAGCAAACCGTCGACTGGACAACTCGGTAATTCGACTTCGTACCAGACTTTCGTTGGACTCGACATAGTCTTTAAAACGAATAATTGTTTCCGCCTCATAAATCGGTGCTTGCTGCTTTACATAAATCATCCAGGGAAGGGTAATCACCATTGTAACTGTCAGAATTAACCATTTTCGTTTAACGAGTGCATTTAAATAACGCTTAACATCAAAACTGCTCTCTTCTTCTTCTTCAAGCCCTTCTTCAAAAAACAATTGTTCACTTTGATCAACCATGCAAACACTCCGATTGTTGCGATTTCATAAAATTCATTTCCTGTTCTAATGTGAACGCTGTACTTCAAGATAGAATAAGTACGCAGTCATTATGAATGTTAAATAGTCTCGAATTTGCTTGAAATTAATCGAGCTTTTTTCCGGCGCTAAAATTTGATCACCCGAACGAATCCCAATATCTGTAATTGAATATCCTTTTTCAAACTCGCCCAATAAATCGGCAATAACGACAGCACCACCTCGCTCCACCCGCATTCGTTTCAAATCACAGTCGGCAGTAGGACCCTCAGCCAATTCTACCAGTTCCCACATGGAACTATTCGGTTTCACTCGATACGAACCGGGTTTAATAAAAGCCCCCTGTAAAATAACCCGAATTAAAGGTTCAACATAAATTACCGGTTCACGAAGATAGGGTGAATATTTTTCATTTAAAACTTCAATCAACCGCTCAGCCGTCATCCCCTGAACTTTCACTCTTCCAATAATTGGAAATAAAGCATATCCATCCCCATCGATAGTATAATCATCATTTAACTTCGTGGCCGGACTGGTTCCGGTTTCTTGTGGAATCAGTTGCCATACTTTAACTCGAATACCATCCCCGGGCTGGAAAGTGTAATTTCCTTCACTTGAATATGATAATGCTTGAGAATGGCTTTTGTGATTTACTGCTAAAATTATACCTAAAAGTATGATGCAATAAGTTGAAAATTGGGGGAACCTGATTTTTAACATTCGAACTCCTTTTCCAAAATTAAAATAAAAAAATCTTTAAGTATTATTTTTTTAATCTATTCTCCCATTAGCATTATCGTGCTAACGCGAACGATAAAAACGGACTCGCTTTTCTTCCGTTTCCCAATTATTTCGCTTTAAAATGTGATAAAGTTTAATTGGGCCGATTTTTACATATCCAAAACGGGGCGTATTTAAAACCTTGCGAATTTGAAACAAGTTGTATAATGGATTCTCAATAACAATCAATCTGATTTTTTCGACAAGGGGTAGCGTCGACTCGTCAACTTTTTGTTTTACGGAAACTTTCCTAGGTTTTGCTGCACGTTCACCTTTTTCGGAGGGCATTATGTTTTCACGAGCAACTGTGGGGTAGGCCACTTCATTCGGTGGCAGTGGTTTGGGTCGCCGTTTGATACTCTGGGTAATATCAATTCCCATTGATAAATCAAAATCATTAATCGCTTCTTCAATATTATCGTAATACAACAGAATACGATTAAACTCAAGCATTTCGAATACTTCATAAACATCGGGCATCATTTGAACAATTCTTAAATCACCGCCATTTTCTCTGATGTTCCGTAATTCACCGACAAAGACACCCCACCCGGCGCTACTGACATAATTTACTGCACCTAAATCGACCACTAAGTTGTACATACCCTGCTGCAGAATTTCATCAATGAAATCCCGCAGTTCAAGGCAGGTGTTCGTATCAATAAAGCCCTGGACGCGGATAATTGTAATATTTCCCAGTGCGCCCACCCGATTTCTTTTTATATCAATCCCTTGTTCCATTATTTCCCTTACTGAGGATTACCATGTCGATCCAGCCAAAACACTCGATTAAATAACGACTTATTATCGTTAAACATTTATTTATACCATCCCCCCGCGGCGTAAAGTATATCCATAAATTTCTGTTAGTTCAGTTTAACTGGCCCGTCTGGTTTTTACAGGTTGTCTCAAATTTGCAAATTTAATGCCATCTATTAATTCAATTTTGTTGCTAAGTAATAATACACAATTTGTAATTATTCAACAGCGCTATCTACTTATTTTTATAAGCTTGTGCTCATACGAAACAGCCAAATTTTACATTGTCTTAGCCTGAAACAGGAAAATTTTTATGAATTCTGAAGCCAGAGTGCCGCTTCTTCAGGCGGAACCGGATTAATATAGAATCCGGAGCCCCACTCAAAACCAGCGACTTTGGTGAGTTTGGGAATGATTTCAAGATGCCAGTGATAGATCATATTTTCCGTGGTATTAATCGGATTGGTGTGGAGGATGAAATTATAAGGTGGATTATCTAATCGGTTTTTTAATTTTTCTAAAACATATTTTAAAATATTAGCAAAATCAAATAAATATTCAGCGCTCATCTCTTGAAAATGAGAACAATGTTCAATCGGAAGGATCCAAGACTCAAAGGGGAATCGTGCAGCAAACGGCTCAAGGGCAATGAAAAGCGGGGTCTGGCCAATAATGCGTGTTTTTTGGAGCATTTCCTGACGAACAATGTCGCACAGAATACAATTTCTTTTCTCCTCATAATACCGTTTGAAACCCTCAATTTCTTCCAAAACGCGTTTGGGAATAATCGGTGTGGCAATAATCTGTGAGTGCGAGTGTTCCAGGGTCGCGCCAGCAGCATAGCCTGAATTTTTGAAAATGAGAACGTATTTAATGTGTTGAACCGGCGTTAGACCATGAATACGTTGTTGATAGATTGCTAATAATTTTTGAATATGATCCACCGGTAAATCAGCGAGTTGAAGACCATGTTGCGGGGTTTCAATAATCACTTCATGGGCACCAATTCCATTGATTAATTCATAAACACCGAACTGTTGCTGACTTAAATCGCCTTCGCGTTGGAGCGCAGGGAATTTATTCGGAACGACCCGGATTAACCACCCTGGCGTATTTGGCGGGGAATTGTTTCCTCGCAGCGCAAATATTTCTGGTGGTGTCCGGTCTTCATTTCCTTCACAAAAGGGACAGAATTCACTTGATCTGGCTTGAATCGCGGAAACGCTCCAATCTGAATCCCGTTTGCTTCTTTCGGTGGAAATGATAACCCATCTCCCGATTATTGGATCTTTGCGTAGTTCAGCCATGCGTATCCTTTTGCTGGTTCGCATTTTATATTAAAAAAGGGTGGCTATTACCACCCTTATAAAATCGAATTCAGGCCTTATTGTCATTCATCACTAATCAAAAAATTATCTTATATGCAATATCAAAACTATGTTGGTTTCTATTGATTTTAGACGGAAGGTCTGCTCATATTACTAGTTGGACTTCATTTCAGAAATTTTTATCATGATAACAATTGATGGAAGGCACCTGCGCATTATTGCTCAGCGTCAAATAGCGAATATTAATCCGGCTTGAATGTGCTTTAAATAGACGCATTCACAAATGAAGAATTCGATACAACTGGCAGCGCTTTTTATCAGGCTGCGCTAGAGTTTATTTAGATACTTTTCGGCGATTGAAATATATTCGCTGTTTGGATAATGACTTATTAATCGCTCGAATTCTTCCCGTGCGCGACTGACCTCATTCAAACGCCAATAGCACAATCCGAGTTTTAGCTGCGAGTCATCACTCTTATTGGAGTTGTTAAAAGAAAATACTTTTTCAAAGGCGGTGATGGCTTTGGTGTAGTCCCCTAACGCATAATAACATTCACCAATCCAATATTGACAATTATCGGCCAGCGAATTATTGGAATCCGTTGCCAGTAACTGCTCAAATTTATTAATCGCTGTCCGGTAATTTCTGGCGTTGTATTCAGAGAGAGCGTCATCATAGCGGTCTTTATAGCTACTGCTGGCAGGTCCCAATTTTTGATAGGTAGCGGCTTTGCTCCGTTCGGCATCTAGTTGGGCTTGTAAATCATAAACCTTTTTCCGCTCATCGTCAAGTTCGCCAGTTAATTTTTTGACTTCTTGACTCTTTTCATCGATTTCGGCTTCGAGATTCTTAATCAATTCTTCGTTTTCATCCTTATCTTCTTCAACCTTTTTTTCTTCGACTGGCTCCGTTTTCTTCGTTTCTTGTGGCGTAATTCCGAGCAATTTTAAGACATCTGCTTCGTCATCCTCTGTTTTTTTGGCATCGTCTTTATTCACATTGAATAATTCATCAAATTCGGAATTTTGATCGCCCAACTTATCCGAATCGGCAATCTCTGGTTTTCGTCCGCCGCAAGCCAGAAAAAGGATGAGGATACAGATAAAAAGACTCCCCCAAACGAGGCGATGATTAATAATTTTATTTCTCATTTCTTATTCCCTCATTTTTGTTTTCGTAAAACTAAATATCCCGCCGTACCCCAGCTAAGAATAGCGACGGTAGCGGCAACAAGACGCCATTGTTTTGGCTTGGCGATGACTTTTATCGTATTGGGCCTTTTAGGTAAACCTGAATAACCAATTCCACTTACTGCTTCATCAACGGCAACCACACAATATTCCAGCCCTGGCGGTTTCACGTACGAGGCAGGAATGGCACCACGATAAAGGGTGCTTCCCAGTGGTCGTAGCGTACGAACTTCCCATTTCTTCTTACCCTGTTCCCGGAACAAGACCGATACGACCCGAATCTCACGATTTTCGAAAACCTCGACCTCCAGGGGAATTTCATTGCCCTCTTCTACTTTATGCGTGGGCAGATGAATCACGACCGGGGGTACCGTATCGTCCCCTTGTTGAACCGTATCTGCCAGCATATCAATCACCTCGGCAAACCGTTCTTCCGGTCGATCGTCAGGCTTACCGTCATGATCAAGATAACCGTCCGGGTCTTCCGGAATTTCAGGACTCAAATCGAGGTAATCCGGCACCCCGTCTGAATCACGGTCGCCTTTGGTACTGGTCTTAAAATAATAGGTCAGACCGCCATAAAAATCAATAACCTGGTCACGCTCATCCCCTGAATAAATTTGATCCAGATTGTCGGTCAATGAATAACGATAAGTCAACCCAATATTGAATGTTAAATTTCTTTGCCGGTTCAAAACAAATTCAAGTCCGCCACCTGTTTTTAAGAACGAATCAATATTCTCCTGCGTCTTTCCGGTTGCCGGATCAATAATTCGTTCTCCGTTTTCAGTTGCATTCCAATAAACACCGCCACCACCGACAAGAATGTATGGATTTACTTTACCTAATGGTAACATATTGAAGGTTAAATCCATTTCAAACGGCATGATCGCGGTTTTAAAAGAAGGCCGTGTCCTATCTTTTAATTCACCATAACCAAATTCAGTTCCCAAAGATAAGAAATCATAGGGATTAAATTTTACATGTCCATAGACGAAAGGACTTAAACCTGGCTTATCTACATCGGCTTCGAATTGCGTTACGCCAGCTCGGAATCCTAACCCTAAACTACTCCGCTCTCCGCCAGCAAATAAAAGACTGCAACAGCAAACCGATAATAAATAAGCGATCCATGCTTTCTTCAAGTCTGCCTCCACTAATTTATTTGGTGATTTTTCAGTGCATATTTCTTAAATATTAAAAAGTTTAGCTTAAAAGTCAAGCAAAATTTCAAAAAAAGTACACTATTTTTTTAATTTATAGAAGTTAATAACCAAAAAAATTATTCCAACGGCAGTCATCAATAAACTAATTGCCTGATTTATGGTGATCCCAAGACTGGCAATCATGGCTGAATCCTCATAATAACGAACCATATCCACAAAAAAGCGCGCGATTCCATAAAAAACAAGAAAGAGATAAAATATAAATCCATCAAATTTTTGATACCGTTCTGCAACGAGCAGTATCCCAAAAATGATTAACCCATATAATGAAGAATATAGCTGAGTCGGATGAATGGGCTGGTTTAAAAGATTAGGGGCAATCGCCGAGTAGGGATTCGAAAAAGTGACGCCCCAGGGTAGATCGGTCGGAATACCGTGACAACAGCCATTTAAGAAACAACCGATGCGTGTTAAAAAGACGCCCAGTGCCACCGAGGGAATCACAATATCAGCGGTTTTTAGTATTGGCATCTTTTTCTTTTTGAGATAAATCATACTCACAAAAATGGCCAGCACAACCCCTCCCAGCATGGTCAGGCCGGCAATACCAATTCGTCCCGAACTTTGAAACGGATTAATCGTGTCCAGCCAATTCCCACGAAATTCTTCCAGATGGTAAATGACATACAGAAAACGCGAACCCACAATCGCCGCAATAACAATCCAGATTGACAAATCCATAATGAGGTTTGGATCCATTCCCTGTTTCTTGGCCCGTCGAGAGGCCAGTAAAATTCCGAGTAGAAAGGAGACGGCCAGCATAAGACCATAACCATGAATAGTAAAGCGTGATGATTCAGAGCCAATAATTATCGGGTGCATAATCCCTCTTTTCGTTAATAGTTCATTTGTCTTCGATATCCATTAATGATGAGCGCGACCAAAATGAGACAAACAACCAGAAATGATCCACCATAGCTTAAAAATGGAAGTGGTAGCCCGGTTACCGGCATAATGCCGATGGTCATCCCGACATTAATCACGATATGACATACCAAAATACAGATACAACCAATTGCCACCAAACTTGAAAAACGGTCGGTAATCTTTTCAGCGATTCGCATTGATTTTAGCAATAAATAAAGAAAGCAGCCCAACACAATTATAATCCCCAGGAACCCAAATTCTTCACCGATCACGGAGAGAATAAAGTCAGTGTGTTGCGCGGGTAAAAAACGAAGCTTGGTCTGGGTGCCCTGTAAGAAGCCTTTGCCAAATAATCCGCCCGAACCAATGGCGACCTTGGATTGTATCAATTGATAACTTATCCCACGGGGGTCAGTTTCAAATCCCAAAAATGTTAAAATTCGTTGTTGTTGATAAACGTAAAGCTGAGTCCATAAATAAGGTGTAAAAATACCCACAACAATATTGATCACAAAATTTATAATAAATACTCTGATGCCCTTTCGAGAAAATATGAGAATGGCGGTAATGAGCAACATCACCAGAAAAAAAGCATAAAAATGAAATGCCGCCACAAAACTTAAAATGGGAGCCATCAACACAAATATGATAAAAGGAGACAGACCAGCCCAGTAAACGATTGGGATAAAAATGATTCCAAAAACCAGAGCAGTGCTTAAGTCTGGTTGTTGGACTATCAGCACAATTGGTAAAAGAACCAATAAAAAAGCATAAAAAATATTTTTAATTGAATTCGTTTCTTCACGGTTTTTATTGGCTAAAAAGCGCGCTAAGGCCAGGACGACACCCACCTTGGCAAACTCGGAAGGCTGAATTCGAAACGCACTCAGCACGATCCACCGGTGAACATTGTTGCCCTGGCCAATCAATAATACCAATATCAAACCGATAATGCTCACCCCGTAAACAACATAAGCCCAGTAATAATAGTGGCGCGGATCAATGGAAATGATTGTCCCAAAAAAACCGATTCCAATTAATAACCACCACACCTGCCGAATTAAATTCCCCCTTAATTGAACATCAACCACCTGTGAAGATGCACTATAAAGCGCGGTTAATCCGATTAAAATTAATACAGCAGTGGCGATGAGAACACTGGCATCCAGTCCGGTAAATAATTTTTGGACATTTTTCATCGGTGCGATTCCATTGATGCGAAATTTTGAAAATAATACTGCACAATTTTTCTGGCAATCGGAACGGCACTATGACTGCCAGAACCGCCGTTCTCGATAAAAATGCAGAAAGCAATCCGGGGTTGAAGATAAGGAGCAAATCCAATAAACCAGGCATGGTCTTCACCGTGTGGATTCTGGGCGGTTCCGGTTTTTCCCGCCACCGCCACGCCACTGTACGCCAGACCCACCGCCGTTCCCTGTTCTGAATGAACCGCCAGATACATCCCCTTTTTTAGCAACTGAAAGGTTTGCGGAGAAATTCCCTCCGTACGATATGGCCGACTGGTTTTTACATCAAGCTTTCCGCTTTTGACATTTTGAATACTTTTAACGATATGAGGTCGATGGTAAGTTCCCTCGTTGGCAATAATCGCGGCTAGAACTGTCATTTGTAGTGGTGTCACCAAAACATCTCCCTGGCCAATCGCTAAATTACACAACTGGCCTTCGGCCCACAGATTTTTACCATACTTCTGGTCCATAAAGTTTTGATCAGGCACGAGTCCGCTATTTTCACCAATCAGGTCAATGCCGGTTAAGCGCCCCAATCCCAGTTTGTGACAGAAGTCGCTCCAGGGCCCTAATCCCACTCGCAGCATTAAATTGTAAAAATAAACATTGCATGACTGAGCAATCGCTTCCAGGAGGGCAACTTCACCGTGCCCTTCGGTTTTCCAGCAT